>Ga0222425_100041_pt1 | contig 291913 bp, 263 predicted proteins | sample 2B1ome_2_FD_180089 | JGI IMG/M metagenome (GOLD analysis project Ga0222425, IMG submission 180089) | Enriched microbial communities from leaf-cutter ant dump, University of Wisconsin, Madison, United States - 2B150A (version 2) | ecosystem: Environmental > Terrestrial > Nest > Insects nest >...
CTCAACCCACCACCAAAAAGGAGTCCAAACCGAGGAAGTTACCCACAACCTGAGCCCGAGAGGCTCGAACAAGGGTGGGTCAGGATTGGACGGAAACGGTGGGTCAGGAAGGCGTGGGAATCAACAGCCTGCGGAAAAGAAGCCGTAGCCAGCCAGCTTCTGGATGATCTTGAAGGTCCGCTCTGGTAGCCCAGCGCAACCGAGAACAATGCAGGCCTGGGCACGTTGAGACATGGCCACATCGCGGGAAACTGCCTTGGACTTCTCGATCTCGTCGACGAGGCGCGCCACCCTGGCGCTTTCGGGGCCAACGTATGCCGAGCGTCCTTGGCCGCCGACATCTCGGAAGTTGAAGTAGACGTAGGTCTTGCCGCGAATTTGTCGCTGATGGAAGGAGCCCCGCAAGGTAGCGAACTTCGCCGCCTCGACAACTTGGACCATGTCGAACAGCTCTGCGTAGGAAGCTTGGGCTCCCAGTGAGAGGTCAGAGAACAGGGCTTGCATCGTTACTATACGAAGTATGGTTTGTATGGTAACGGTTGGCGGGTCAACCGCGCTTCGTTTCTCCGCCGGTTTCGGGTGCCATCTGGATGCTGTGTATTTGCACAGCATCCAGCGGTTCAAAGTTTGCTGGTGGCAACCTTGGAAAGTTCAGACTTAGCTGAAGAACCGCGTCAAGGTTGCTTGACGATTTTCTGAATCTGCCCAGTAGGGCGAGTTCAGCGATAGCTGACGTTCGACAGCGGTCGTCGGCAATGAAAAACGACCGCCGCGGCGGTCGTTCTCTTGCGGGCGGTTCGCGCCTCAGCGCTTGTTGCTGCGCTTGCGGGTCCAGCCCAGGGCCCCCAGAGCACCCAGGGCCAGCGCAACGCTGGTGGGTTCGGGCAGTTGGCCCGGCGGGGTGGTGGATTGCGGCGTCGTGAAGACGATGTCGTCGAGCAGGAAGCTGCGGTTCGTGCCCGTGAAGACGACATAGCTGGCCAGGGCGCCGTCGAAGAAGTTGTCTAGCGTGATCGTGCCGGACCAGTCGCACCAGGTGTAGTTGGAGCCGCAGCCGCTGCCGGCCAAGCTTTCCACCCAGGCGAGGTAATTTCCGTCCGCGTCGAAAACGTAGGCGGCCAGGCTGGAGCCTGACTTGCCGGAATAGACGAAGGACAGCGCCTCAAAGCCGCCGCTGATGCTCAGCTTCAGCGACTGTTCCGGAGCGTTGGAGCTGAAATCGGCCAGTTCGAGCGCGCCGCAGCTGTCGTCGCGGATGAAATCGGCGTTGCCGCCGCATGCGACAGTGCTGGACACGATCCCCCAGGCGGCACCGCTGATATCGACCCCGTGATAGCCGACGCCATCAAGGCTCACCGGGGAGGCTGCGGCTGCCAGATCCTCGAATTTCAGCTCGACCGTGCCGGCCAGCGCCGGCTGCAATGCCGCCGCCAGGGCGAGGGCCAGAAGTTTGCTCGTCGTGCGCATGGCGTTCTCCGTCCAGGATGTTCGAGTTGGGTTTGTGGCAGGAAATGTAAACAGGCCCTTTGGCTGCGGGCCGGGCCAGGCCCCCTGCTTTGAGGGGGCGACGCGGGCCGGGGGCCGCACTTAAGGGGGGGGGAATCCCCTGGCTACACTGCCCCGGGTGGAAACCAAATGGCTTGAAGACTTCGTCAGCCTGGCCGAGACGCGCAGCTTCTCCCGCTCCGCCCAGCTCCGCCATGTGACCCAGCCGGCGTTCTCGCGCCGCATCCAGGCGCTGGAAGCCTGGGCCGGCGTCGATCTCGTCGATCGCTCCTCTTACCCGACCCGGCTGACGGCCGCCGGCGCCACGCTGCTGGCCCAGGCGGTCGAGTTGCTGGGCCATCTGCAGGCGACGCGCAATATGCTGCGCAGCCACCAGGCGGCGGACCAGGACATGATCGAGTTCGCCGTCCCGCACTCGCTGGCCTTCTCCTTCTTCCCGCACTGGCTGATGGGGCTGCGGCGCGGCTTCGGCGCGATCAAGTGCCGGCTCAACGCGGCCAATGTCCACGACGCGATGCTGCAGTTGAGCGAGGGCAATTGCGACCTGCTGCTGGTCTACCACCACGCCAGCCAGCCGCTGCAGCTCGACCCCGAGCGCTACCAGATGGTGTCCCTGGGCCAGGAGACGCTGTCGCCCTATGCCAAGCCGGACGCCCGGGGCGAGCCGCTGTTCCGCCTGCCCGGCCGGCCGGGGCAGAAGATCCCCTTCCTCAGCTATGCGGCCGGGGCCTATCTGGGCCGGCTGGTGGAGCTGATCGTCAAGGAAGCCGACTGCGCGCTGAACCTGGACGCCATCTACGAGACCGACATGGCCGAGGGCCTGAAGGCGATGGCGCTGGAAAGCCACGGCCTGGCCTTCCTGCCGGCCAGCTCGGTGCAACTGGAACTGGCCGGCGGCCGCCTCGTGCCGGCGGCGGCGCCGGGGGCCTTCAGCGCCAGCATGGAGCTGCGCATCTACCGCGAGCGGCCCGGCCAGTCGCGCCGCCACAAGCCGGCCGCGCAGGCGCTGTGGGACTACCTCGCCCCGGCGCGCAGCGTATAAACCCGGATTCGGGCCGGGTGCGGCGCATGGTCTGCTCGCACCCGTCACAAGCCATCCTCGTTGTTGGAGTGTTCATGAAGAAAGTTCTGCTCCTGGCCGGTCTGCTGGCCAGCATCTCTGCGGCGCATGCCGAAGACACCCTGAAGAAGCTCAAGGACAGCGGCGCCATCACCCTGGGCGTGCGCGACTCCTCGGCCCTGTCCTACACGGTGGGCAATGACAAATACGTCGGCTTCCACACCGAGATGGGCGAACGCATCATTGCCGACCTCGGCAAGCAGCTCGGCAAGCCGCTGGCCGTCAAGTACGCGCTGGTCACCTCGGCCAACCGCATCCCGCTGGTCAAGAACGGCACGGTCGATCTCGAATGCGGCTCGACCACCAACAACCAGGCGCGCCAGAAGGACGTGGACTTCGCGTTCACGACCTATGTCGAGGTGGTGCGCATGGCCGTGCGCGCGAACTCGGGCATCGCCAACATCAAGGACCTGGGCGGCCGCACCGTCTCCACCACCACCGGCACGACCTCGGTGCAGACGCTGCGCAAGAACGAGCGCAGCCAGGGCATCGACTTCAAGGAGGTCTACGGCAAGGACCATGCCGACAGCTTCCTGCTGCTGGAGTCCGGCCGCGCCGATGCCTTCGTGATGGATGCGTCCATCCTTGCCGCCAACATCTCGCGCGCCAAGAACCCGGCGGACTTCAAGATCGTCGGCCCCGAGCTGTCCGTCGAGCCCATCGCCTGCATGTTGCGCAAGGACGACCCGGCGTTCAAGAAGGCGGTGGACGATTCCATCGTCCGCCAGATCAAGGACGGCTCGCTCGCCAAGCTCTATCACAAGTGGTTCGAGGAGCCGATCCCGCCTGCCGGCCGTTCGCTGAACATGCCGCCCAGCCAGGCGACGCTGGACGCCTGGGCGCACCCCAACGACCGGCCGATGGAAGACTACGCGGCCAAGAAGTAAGCGTAAGCGCCAGCCGCTGACGACGCCCGTGCAGACCTGCTGACTGCGCGGGCGTCCTGTTTTTGAAAGAGAGTTGCGCGATGTCGAGTTGGGACTGGCAGGTCTTCTGCCGCGACACCATCACCGGCGAGGACGTCGCCGGCTGCTTCGCCCAGGGCGGCGACCAGACCTATCTGCAATGGATGCTGCAGGCCTGGGGCTGGACGGTGACGGTGTCGCTGTCCGCACTGGCCGTGGCGCTGCTCGCCGGCTCCGTGATCGGCGTGCTGCGCACCCTGCCGGGCAGCCGCTTCTGGCTGCGCTTCGGCAATGCCTGGGTCGAGCTGTTCCGCAACATCCCGCTGCTGGTGCAGGTCTTCCTTTGGTACTACGTCCTGCCGGGCTTGATTCCGGCGGCGCGCCATGTGCCGCCGATGCTGCTGATGATCGTCGCGCTCGGCCTGTTCACCTCGGCGCGCGTGGCCGAGCAACTGCGCTCGGGCATCCAGGCGCTACCGCGCGGCCAGCGCTACGCGGGCATGGCGCTCGGCCTCACCACCTGGCAGTACTACCGCTATGTGCTGCTGCCCATGGCCTACCGCATCATCATGCCGCCGCTGACCAGCGAGTCGATGAACATCTTCAAGAACTCGGCCGTCGCCTTCGCCGTGTCCATCCCCGAGCTGACGCAGTTCTATCTGCAGGCCGGCGAGGAAACCGGGCGGCAGATCGAGATCTATCTCGGCGTGCTGCTGCTCTACGTGCTCTCGGCGCTGGCGGTGAACCGCGTGATGAGCTTCATCGAACGGCGCTTGCGCGTGCCCGGCATGGTGTCGGCCGGCGGCGCGGGGGGGCATTGAATGAACGCCCTCGACCTCTCCTTCTTCTCCTGGGAGCTGATCTCGGCCTATGTGCTGAAGGGCTTCTATTTCAGCCTCTTCCTGACCTTCGTGGCCACCCTCGGCGGCGTGTTCTTCGGCACCCTGCTGGCGCTGATGCGGCTCTCGGGCCGGCCCTGGCTGGACTGGCCGGCTGCCTTCTACGTCAACGCGATGCGCAGCGTGCCGCTGGTGATGGTGATCCTGGGCTTCTTCCTGCTCGTGCCCTATCTGATCGGCCGGCCCATCGGCGCCGAATACTCGGCCATCGTCACCTTCATCGCCTTCGAGGCCAGCTATTTCAGCGAGATCATGCGCGCCGGCATCCAGTCCGTGCCGCGCGGCCAGGTCTACGCGGGGCAAGCGCTGGGCATGAGCTATCGGCAGAACATGACGCTGGTGGTGCTGCCGCAGGCCTTCCGCAACATGCTGCCGGTGCTGCTGACCCAGACCATCATCCTGTTCCAGGACACTTCGCTGGTCTACGCCATCGGCGCCTACGACCTGCTCAAGGGCCTGGAGACGGCCGGCAAGAACTACGGCCGCCCGGTGGAGGCCTATCTGCTGGCCGCCGTCATCTACTTCATCACCTGCTCGCTGCTGTCGCTGGCCGTCAAGCGCCTGCATCAGAAGATCGCCATCATCCGTTGAGGCAGCACCATGCGCCCCCACGCTCACATTCGTTCGCTGCCCCCGAGGGGGCGCTGAGCCTCCTAGAGGCGGCTCGTCGGAGTCTCACGCCATGATCGACATCAAGAACATCTCCAAGTGGTACGGCAGCTTCCAGGTGCTGACCGACTGCACGACGTCCATCCAGAAGGGCGAGGTCGTCGTCGTCTGCGGCCCCTCGGGCTCGGGCAAGTCCACGCTCATCAAGACCGTCAACGCGCTGGAGCCCTTCCAGAAGGGCGACATCGTCGTGGACGGCACCTCGCTGGCCGACCCCAAGACCGATTTGCCCAAGCTGCGCTCGCGCGTCGGCATGGTGTTCCAACATTTCGAGCTGTTCCCGCACCTGTCGGTGACGGAGAACCTGACCCTCGCCCAGGTCAAGGTGCTGGGCCGCAGCCTCGACGATGCCAAGGCGCGCGGGCTGAAGATGCTGGAGCGCGTGGGCCTCTCCGCCCACAAGGACAAATTCCCCGGCCAGCTTTCCGGCGGCCAGCAGCAACGCGTCGCCATCGCGCGGGCGCTGTCGATGGACCCCATCGTCATGCTCTTCGACGAGCCCACCTCGGCGCTCGACCCCGAGATGGTCGGCGAGGTGCTGGACGTGATGGTGCAGCTCGCCCACGAGGGCATGACGATGATGTGCGTGACGCACGAGATGGGCTTCGCCCGGCGCGTCAGCAACCGCGTCATCTTCATGGACGCGGGCAGGATCATCGAGGACTGTTCCAGCGCGGACTTCTTCGACAAGCCCGAGGAGCGCTCACCGCGCGCCAAGGACTTTTTGGCCAAGATTCTTCAGCACTGAAGAGTTGAAGCCCCTCGGCCAAGGCGTACCTTGGCCGATCCCACGAGGGGATGCGGGCCGGCTCAGGCGCGCCCGGCGCTCGGCCCTCAGAGAAACATCCCGCCCGACGCTTCCACGCGCTGGCCGGTGATCCAGCCCGCGCCCGGGCGCATCAGCGCGGCCGCCGCGCCGCCGATGTCCTCGGCCTCGCCCGCGCGGCCCAGCGCGGTGATGGAGGCGACGAAGCGGTTCAGCTCCGCGTTGTCGCGCACCGCGCCGCCGCCGAAGTCGGTGGCGACCGCGCCCGGCGCCAGCGTGTTGACGCGGATGCCGCGCGCCGCCAGCTCCTTGGCCTGGTAGCGCGTCAGCACCTCGATGGCGCCCTTCATCGCCGCATAGGCCGCATAGCCCGGCAGCGTGAAGCGGGCCAGGCCGCTGGAGATGTTCAGGATGCGCGCCCCCGTTTTTTCACCGGTCGCCAGCAGCGGCAGCAGCGCCTGCGTCAGGAAGAAGGGCCCCTTCAGGTGGACGGCCAGCAGCGCGTCGAACTGCGCTGGCGTCGTCTCGGCGAAGCCGGCATGCACGCCGACGCCCGCGTTGTTGACCAGCCCGTCCAGGGCCGTCGCGCCCCAGCTTGCCAGGGCCGTGCGCAGGCGCTCGGCGAAGGCCGGGAAGGCGGCCGCGTCCGCCACTTCCAGCGGCAGCGCCTGCGCGCGCCGGCCCAGGGCCTCGACCTGGGCGACGACGGCCCGCGCCGCCTCGGCGGACTCGCGGTAGGTCAGCACGATGTCGTGGCCATCGCGCGCCAGGGCCAGCGCCATCGCGGCGCCCAGGCCGCGGCTGCCGCCGGTGATGAGGGTGATGGGGGTGCTCGTCATGGGGTTCTCCGGGGTTGAGTGGGATGACGAGAATTTATTGTTCCTGGTGAGGTGGATAAAGTCGGCAATATTGAAATGACTGTTCTGTAATTGAAGCTCAATATCGACCTCGCCGCGCTGCGCGTCTTCCTGCAAGTCGCCGCGCTGGCCCATTTCAGCCGCGCGGCCGACGAACTCGGCCTGCCCAAGGGCCGGGTCAGCCAGATCGTGCGCGAGCTGGAAGCGCGGCTCGGCACGCGGCTCTTCCAGCGCACGACGCGGCGCGTCAGCCTCACCTCGGACGGCGAACTGCTCGCCGAGCGCGCCCGTGCGCTGCTGGCCGATGCCGGCGAGATCGAGGCCCTGTTCCAGCAGGACCAGCAGCTCGGCGGCCGCCTGCGCGCCGACCTGCCCGTGCGGCTGGCGCTCGACCTCGTGCTGCCGGCCCTGCCCGCCTTCCTGGCCGAGCACCCCGGCCTGCAGGTCGAGATCAGCTGCACCGACCGGCGCGTGGACCTGGTGGAAGAGGGCTTCGACTGCGTGCTGCGCATCGGCGCCGTCCACGACCCCATGCTGGTCGCCCGGCCCGTCGGCCGGCTGGCGATGATGAACGTCGCCAGCCCCGCCTACCTCGCCGCGCGCGGCACGCCGCAGACGCCGGACGACCTCGTCGCCCAGGGCCATGAACTCGTCCACTACAGCCAGACCTGGGCCGACCGCCGCCCGCGCTTCGACTGGGTGGACGCCGAGGGCCGCGCGCACAGCCTTCACCTGCCGGCGCGCGTCAGCGTCAACCACACGGACGCCTACGAAGTCGCCGCCCTGGCCGGCCTCGGGCTGGTGCAGGCGCCCCGCGTGGGCATGCGCGCGGCCGTGGCGGCCGGCCGCCTCGTGCGCGTGCTGCCCGGCCACGAGCCCGCGCCGCTGCCGGTGCAACTCGTGATGAGCCAGCGCCGCCACACGCCGCGCCGCGTGCGCGTCTTCATGGACTGGCTGGCCGCGCTGCTGGCTGCCCACCTGGCCGACGACAATCCCGCGCCATGACCGACACGATCACCCTGACCCGCCCCGACGACTGGCATCTGCACCTGCGCGACGAAGCCGCGCTCGCCAGCGTGCTGCCCCACACGGCGCGGCAGTTCGCGCGCGCCATCGTCATGCCCAATCTGCGCCCGCCGGTCACCACCGCCGCGCAGGCGGCGGCCTACCGCGAGCGCATCCTGGCGGCTCGTCCCGAGGGGAGCGACTTCCAGCCGCTGATGACCCTCTACCTCACCGACAACACGCCGCCGGACGAAATCAAGCGCGCGAAGGAAGCCGGTGTCGTGGCGCTGAAGCTCTACCCTGCCGGCGCCACGACCAACAGCGATGCCGGCGTCAGCGACCTGCGCAAGACCTATGCGACCCTCGAAGCCATGCAGCGCGAGGGCCTGCCCCTGCTCGTGCATGGCGAAGTGACCGACGCCGACATCGACGTGTTCGACCGCGAGGCCGTCTTCGTCGAGCGCGTGATGCGCCCGCTGCGCGCGGCGATGCCGGAACTGAAGGTCGTCTTCGAGCACATCACCACGCAGGAAGCCGCGCAGTATGTGAGCGAGGCCGACCGCTTCACCGCCGCCACCATCACGCCCCAGCACCTGCTCTACAACCGCAACGCCCTCTTCACCGGCGGCCTGCGCCCGCACTACTACTGCCTGCCGGTGCTCAAGCGCGAAGTCCACCGCCAGGCGCTGCTGAAGGCCGCCGCCTCGGGCAGCCCGCGCTTCTTCCTCGGCACCGACAGCGCGCCCCATGCCGCCCAGCTCAAGGAGAACTCGGTCTGCGGCGCAGGCTGCTTCACGGCGCTGTCGGCGCTGGAGCTGTATGCCGAAGCCTTCGAGGCCATCGGCGCGCTCGACAAACTCGACGCCTTCGCCGGCCACCACGGCCCCGACTTCTACGGCCTGCCGCGCAACGCCGGCACCGTGACGCTGAAACGCGCGCCCTGGACCCTGCCCGCCGCCGTGCCCTTCGGCGAGTCGCAATTGAAGCCCCTGCGCGGCGGCGACACCCTCAACTGGAAATTGCAGGCATGAACCACAAGAAAGTCGCCTTCCTCGTCGATTTCGACAACGTCGCCACCGACGTCATCGAGCAGGCCCTGAACGCCGTCTTCAAGGACTACGGCGCCGCCCACATCCGCCGTGCCTACTGCAATGCCGAGCAGGCGCTGCGCGAGCAGGGCTTCTTGAAGCGCCTCGGCCTGCGCGCCATCGTCAACCTCGCCATCGGCAAGAACTCCACCGACATCGCGCTGGCCGCCGACGCGATGGACCTCGCCATCACCGAGAAGCCCGACGTGATCGTGCTCGTCTCGTCCGACAGCGACTTCGCGCCCCTGGTGCTGCGCCTGCGCGAGAAGGGCGCGTGGCTGCGCGGCTTCGGCCAGCAGGGCAAGACGGGCGACGGCGTGATCCAGATCTACGACCAGTTCAACGAACTGGCCCACGAGAGCAAGCCGGCGCCCAGGCCCGCCGCCAAGGCCGCGCCCGCCAAAAAGGCCGCGCCGGCCCGGAAGGCGGCCAAACCCGTGGCCCCGGCCAAGAAGGCCGTGCCCGCCGCGCCTGCCGTGCTGGCCCCGGCGCCGAAAGCCGCCGAGCCCGCGCCGCCCGCCGATGCCACCGACGCCAAAGTCACGGCGGCCAAGGAGATCAACGCCATCCTGGCCGCTTGCCCGAAGCTCGCCGACGGCCAGTGGCACGATCTCGGCGCGGCCGCCAAGGTGTTGAAGGACGCCGGCCTGCTGGCCAAGTCCGCGCCGTCCACCAAGCTTTTCCGCAAGCACCCGCAGGCTTTCCAGTTGCAGCCCGGCAAGCAGCCCAACCAGGTGCGTTTTGGGCATGGCTGATGACGGCCTTAGCATCGGCGGCCGTTCCGGGAGGTCTGTTTTGTTGAAGTCCTGTTTGAAGCCCCTGCTCGGCCTGCTGCTGGCCGGCCTGGGCGGCGTCGCGGTCGCGCAGTCGCCGCCGCCTTCGCCGTCACCGCAGGCCCAGCCCGCCCCCACCGTCTCCGCCAGCGCGCGGCGGCTCTACGAGCGCAGCAAGGGCCAGTTGCTGCAGATCCGTACCCTGCTCAAGACCCAGGACAGCCAGGCCTCGGTCGGCTCGGGCTTCCTCGTCAGCGACGAGGGACATGTCCTCACCAACTACCACGTCGTCAGCCAGTTCGCGCTGGAGCCCGAGAGCTACCGGCTGCGCTATGCGACGACCGACGGCCAGGGCGGCGCGCTGGAACTGCTGGACTTCGACGCCCGCCGCGACCTCGCGCTGCTGCGCGCCGTCGATGACGGCAAGGGTGCTGGCCTGAAGGGCCGTGGCGCGCTCGCCTTCCGCCCGCTCAGCGAGCCGCTGGCCAAGGGCGAGCGCATCTACTCGATGGGCAACCCGCACGACGTGGCCTTCGCCGTCGTCGAGGGCAACTACAACGGCCTCGTCGAGCGCAGCTTCGACCCGCTGATCTACTACGCCGGCGGCATCAACCCCGGCATGAGCGGCGGCCCGGTGCTGGACGAGGAGGGCCGCGTCGTCGGCGTCAACGTCTCGACCCTGCTGTTCGCCCAGCAGGTCAGCTTCCTCGTGCCCGGCGAGTTCGCCGCCAGCCTCGTGCAGCGCAGCCTGAACGCCAAGCCCGTCCGCAGCGCCGCCTGGGGCCGGCTGCGCGACCAGCTGACGCGCTACCAGGACGAACTCGTCGCCCGCTTCCTCGCCCTGCCCTGGGAGAGCGCCAACAACGGCCGCTACCGCCTGCCCGTGCCCCGGCAGGACTTCATGCGCTGCTGGGGGCGCGGCACCTCGGCCGACACCAAGGGCCTGGACTTCGAGCGCTCGCAATGCCGCATGGACCACGCCCTCTTCGTCGGCGGCAATCTGCAGACCGGCTGGCTCGACATGTCCCACGAGGCCTATGACGGCAGCAAGCTCGGCGCGCTGCGCTTCGCGCGCCAGTATTCGGGCAGCTTCCGCAACGAGCGCCTGGGCCGGGCCGACAAGTCCCGCACCGCGCCCTATTGCAAGGAGCAGTTCATCGAGCGCGACGGCCTGCCGCTGCGCGCCGTGGCCTGCCTGCGCGCCTACCGCAAGCTCGACGGCCTGCACGACCTCACCGTGCTCGTGACCACGGTGGACGCCGCCACGCAGGGCGCGCTGGGCCGCTTCGACGCCCGCGGCGTCAGCTTCGACAACGCGCTCAAGCTCGCGGCGCACTATCTGGAAGGTTTCGCGTGGACGAAGGCCAAGTGATGCGCGAAGTGACACCCGCCGCCGTCGTCGAACTGCTCGGCCGCGACGGCCGCGCCGCCCAGGTGCAGCGCGTGACGCGCTGGCCGGCGCGCATCGGCCGCTCGCCGACCTGCGACATCGTGCTGGACGACCCCCATCTCGCCGCCGAGCACGCCGAGCTTCACCTCGACGCCGACGGCCGCGCCCGGCTGCGCCTGCTCGACAGCCGCAACGGCGGCCAGATCGGCAAGCGCCGCCTCGCCAGCGGCGAGGAGGCCCTGTTGCCTGGGGGCGGCGCCTTCCAGCTTGCCGGCAGCGCGCTGCGCCTGCGCACCAGCGCCGACCGGCTCGCGCCAGAGCATCTGCTGATCGCCGACCAGGCCCGCCACTGGGCGCTGCTGCCGCTGCTGCTGGCGGCGCTGCTGGGCTTTCAGTGGCTGGACCGCTGGACCGCCGTCGATCCCGATGCGCGCTGGGTCGATTACGCCTCGTCCCTGCTCGGCCCGCTGGCCGTGCTGCTCGCCTGGGCGGGCCTGTGGTCGCTGGCCAGCCAGATCTTCCGGCACCGCTTCCCCTTCACCGCACATCTGCGCGGCGCCCTGGTCGCCGGGGTCGCCACCCAGGTGCTGGACTGGGGCCTGCCGGCCCTGGCCTATGCCTTCTCCTGGCCGCGTTTGCTGGCGCTGGAATCGCTGTCCACACCGGTCGCCATGGCGGCCCTGGTCGCCTGGCATGCCCACCTCGTCTGGCCCGGCGCGCAGCGCGTGCTGAACGCCGGCATTGCCGCGCTGCTGCTGCTCGGCCTTGGCCTGCAGGTCGCCAGCCGCCAGGAGCAGCAATACATCTTCGGCCCGCCCTACCTCGCCAGCCTCGCGCCGCCCGCGCTGCGCGTCGCGGCGCCCCAGCCGCCCGAGGCCCTGATCGACGCGCTGCGCCCACTGCAGGCCGAACTCGCCAAACAGGCGCGCAAGGACAACGAGGGCGTGGCCGACGACGATGCGGGCGGTGAGTGATCAGGCCGCTTGAGGCAGGAAGCCGTCCACCGACAGATAGCGCTCGCCGGTGTCGTAGTTGAAGCCCAGCACCCGCGCGCCGGCCGGCAACTCGGGCAGCTTCTGCGCGATGGCCGCCAGCGTCGCGCCGCTGGAAATGCCGACCAGCAGCCCCTCCTCACGGGCGCAGCGCCGCGCGTACTCGCGCGCGGCCTCGGCCTCGACCTGGATCACGCCGTCCAGCAGCGCCGTGTCCAGCACCGCCGGGATGAAGCCCGCGCCGATGCCCTGGATCGGATGCGGGCTCGGCTGCCCGCCGCTGATGACCGGCGAGGCGCTGGGCTCCACCGCATAGACCTTCAACTGCGGCCATGCGGCCTTCAACACCTGCGCGCAGCCGCTGATGTGGCCGCCCGTGCCGACGCCGGTGACGAGGGCGTCCAGGCCCTCGGGGAAGTCGGCGAGGATCTCCTGCGCCGTCGCCTTCGCATGCACGGCCGGATTGGCGGCGTTCTCGAACTGCTGCGGCATCCACGAGCCGGCGTGCTGCTCCAGCAGCTCGCGCGCGCGGGCGATGGCGCCCTTCATGCCCTTCTCGCGCGGCGTCAGGTCGAAGCTGGCGCCATAGGCCAGCATCAGGCGGCGGCGCTCGACGCTCATGCTGTCGGGCATCACGAGGATGAGCCTGTAGCCCTTCACCGCCGCCACCATGGCCAGGCCGACGCCGGTATTGCCCGAGGTCGGCTCGACGATGGTGCCGCCTGGCTGGAGCAGGCCGCGCGCCTCGGCATCCTCGACCATGGCCAGCGCGATGCGGTCCTTGATCGAGCCGCCCGGGTTGGCGCGCTCCGACTTCACCCACACCTCGGCGGCGGGGAAGAGGCGCTGCAGGCGGATATGGGGCGTGTTGCCGATGGTGTCGAGAACGCTCTGGGCTTTCATGCGGGAGTCCTGTGTCGAAGCTGCGGGGATAATCGCAAGTGTGAAGCAAGCCAGACCGCCGCTGGGGCGATCTCGGAAACGAGGCCCTGGAGGAAGGTCCGGACTGCATAGAGCGGCGTAGCAGCTAACGGCTGTCCGGCGTGAGCCGAGGATCAGAGCAACAGAGACGAGTCGATGGTGGGCTCACCGAGAGGTGGTCTATCCGGCGGCCGCGCAAGCGGACGTGACGTGCGGCATCAGCCGCGCGGCATCGGGCGAGAGCCCGAACCGGGTAGCACCCTTTGGTGGGCAAAGCCCACCAAAGGGTGAAACGGGCAATCTCTACGCGCAGCAACACCAAGTAGGCCAGCGTCGATGCGGCTCGCAGAGCTGGCGGGTAGGTGGCACCGAGCCGGGCAGCGATGCCCGGCCCAGAGGAATGGCGGTCAGCGCCCGGCAACGGGCGTCACAGAATCCGGCCTATCGGCTTGCTTCACTCTTTTGCTTTCGTCAGGGTCGCAGGGCCGTCGATAGACTGCGCCCATGAATCCCGATGCCAGCCGCCTGTGGCGCGCACCCCGCTGGGCCCTGTCCGTGCTGCTGGCCTGCCTGGCCATGGTCGGGCCCTTCTCCATCGACACCTATCTGCCGGCCTTCTCCGGCATCGCCGCCGCGCTCGATGCGACGCCGGTGCAGATGCAGCAGACGCTCTCCGCCTATCTGCTCGGCTTCGCCGTCATGAACCTCTTCCACGGCGCGCTGTCGGACTGCTTCGGCCGCCGGCCCGTCGTGCTGATCGGCCTCGCGCTGTTCACCGCCGCGAGCGTCGGCTGCGCGCTGGCGGGCTCGATCGGCCAACTGGTGTTCTGGCGCACCGTGCAGGGCATGTCGGCCGGCGCCGGCATCGTCGTGTCGCGCGCCATCATCCGCGACATGTTCCCGCCCGCCGACGCGCAGCGCGTGATGTCGCAGGTGACGCTGTTCTTCGGCGTCGCGCCGGCCATCGCGCCGATGGTGGGCGGCTTTCTGTTCGTGCATGCCGACTGGCATTCGATCTTCTGGTTCCTGACCTTCGTCGGCGCCGCGCTGCTCGTCTCCAACTGGCGGCTGCTGCCCGAGACCCTGCACCCCGGGCTGGTGCAGCCCTTCCACCCCGGCGCGCTGATGCGCGAGTACGGGCGGCTGTGCAGCAGCCCGAAGTTCATGCTGCTGGTGCTGGCCAGCGGCGTGCCCTTCAACGGCATGTTCCTCTATGTGCTGGCCACGCCGGTCTTCCTCGGCGAGCACCTGCAGTTCGCGCCGCAGCAGTTCTTCTGGTTCTTCCTGTGCTCCATCGGCGGCATCATGGCCGGCGCCGCCGTCAGCGGCCGGCTGGCGGGCAAGATGGCGCCTAAGCGCCAGATCATGCGGGGCTTCCGCATCATGGTCGTCGTGTCGGTGGTGAACATCGCGCTCAATCTGTTCGCGCCGCTCAGCGCCTTCTGGGCGCTGCCGCTGATCGGGCTGTTCGCCTTCGGCTGGGCCATGATGGTGCCCGTCGTCACGCTGCTGGTGCTGGACCAGGTGCCCGAGCGGCGCGGCATGGCCTCGTCGCTGCAGGCCTGCATCGGCTCGGCGGCCAATGGCCTCGTCGCGGGCCTGCTGGTGCCCCTGGTCATGCACTCGACCCTCGCGCTGGCCCTCGCCTCGGCGGGGCTGATGGGCGTGGGCCTGGTGGCCTGGTATGGCGTCAGGCGCTCGGTCGCCTGACCTCAAGCCCGCCGCTCAACGGCCGACAATGACCGGATGAGAACGCGCCTGACCCTCGCCGCCTGCCTGCTCGCGCTCACGGCCCAGGCCGAGGAGCCGGCCCAGGAACCCGTCGATCTGCTGCGCCAGCGGCTGGCGGAGCGGCTCGCCACCCCCGGCGCCGACAGCGCGACGGCCAAGTCCCGACCCGGCAGGCCCGCCCGGCCGGCCAGGGCCGCGCCGCCGCGCCGTTGGGGCTATGCCGGCGACGTAGGCCCCGAGCATTGGGCCGAGCTGGCGCCGGAGAACAGGCTCTGCGCCGTCGGCACGCGCCAGAGCCCCATCGACATCCGTGACGGCCTGGCCGTGGACCTGGAGCCGATCGCCTTCGACTACCGCGCCAGCGCCTTCTCGGTGCTGGACGACGGCCGCAGCATCCAGGTCGAGGTGGCGCCGGGCAGCGGCCTGTCCGTCATGGGCCGGCGCTACGAATTGCAGGGCCTGCATTTCCACCGCCCGAGCGAGGAGCGCGTCAACGGCCGGCAGTTCGACATGGTGGCCCACCTGATGCACCAGGACGCGCAGGGGCGGCAGGCCGTCGTCGCCGTGCTGCTGACGGCCGGCGCCGACGACCGGCCCCATCCCGTCATCCAGACCCTCTGGGCCCATCTGCCGCTGGAAAAGGGCGAGGCCCTGCCGGCGCGGGTGCCGCTCGACCTGAGCGAACTGCTGCCCGCCGAGCGGGGCTACTACACCTATATGGGCTCATTGACGACGCCGCCCTGCAGCGAGGGCGTGCTGTGGATGGTGATGCGTCAGCCGGTGCCGTTGACGGCCCAGCAGATCGACGTCTTCGCGCGGCTCTACCCGATGAACGCGCGGCCCTTGCAAGCCGGCTCGGGCCGCCTCATCAAGGAGTCGCTGGGCGCTCCTGGCGCCCCCTGACGCCCGACAGCCACTCGTAGAGCGTCGAGAACAGCTGTTCGGCGACGACGGGCTTGGCGACGTGGTCGTCCATGCCGGCGTCCAGGCAGCGCTGGCGTTCCTCGTCGAAGGCATTGGCCGTCATCGCCAGGATGGGCAGCGCGGCGCCCTGGGGCAGGCGGCGGATCGCGCGCGTCGCGTCCAGGCCGTCCATGACGGGCATCTGCACGTCCATCAGCACCAGCGCGTAGTCGCCGGCCTGGGCCATGGCGACGGCCTGCTGGCCGTCCGAGGCCACGTCCACCGCCAGGCCGGCGCTGCCGATCAGCGCGACGGCCACTTCCTGGTTGACCGGGTTGTCCTCGGCCAGCAGGATGCGGCGCGGCTCGGCGCGGGCCAGCGCGGCCAGGCGCTCGCGGGCCGAGTGCTGGCGCGGCACGAGATCGGGGGCCGCCGGCGCGCTCGCCGCGGCCTCGACGTGGAGCGTGAGCCAGAAGCGGCTGCCCTGGCCCAGCGTGCTCTCGACACCGACGACGCCGCCCATCAGCGCCGCCAGGCGGCGACAGATGGCCAGGCCCAGGCCGGTGCCGCCGTAGCGGCGCGTCGTCGAGCTGTCGGCCTGTTCGAAGTCGCGGAACAGCCGCGCCTGCGCCTCGGGCGCGATGCCGATGCCGCTGTCCTGCACCTCGAAGCGCAGCGCCAGGCCCGGGCCGGCGCCGTCGTCCTCGGCCAGGCCCACGCTCAGGCGCACGAAGCCCCGCTCGGTGAACTTGACGGCATTGCCGGCGAAGTTCAGCAGCACCTCGGAGATGCGCTGCGGGTCGCCGACCAGCAGGCGGCCGTGCAGGGCCGGCGCCACCTCGGTCTCGACGCGCAACTGCTTGGCGGCGGCCGCCTGCGTGGTCATGTTGGCGATGTTGTCCAGCACCTGGTCCACGGTGAATTCGCGCCGCTCCAGTTGCAGCTTGCCGGCCTCGATCTTGGAGAAGTCGAGCACGTTGTTGATGATGCTGAGCAGGTGCTCGGCCGCGTTGGCCACCTTCTGCAGGCGCTGTTGCTGCTCGGGCTCGATGGTGTCGCTCTGGGCCAGATAGGTCAGGCCGATGATGGCGTTCATGGGCGTGCGGATCTCGTGGCTCATATTGGCGAGGAAGGCGCTCTTGGCCAGGCTGGCGGCCTGCGCGGCCTGGCTGGCCTCGGCCAGTTCGGCGGTGCGCGCCTCGACGAGTTCCTCCAGATGGTGGCGGTAGCGCTCCAGCTCCAGCGCATCGCGTCGCTGGCGCGAGATGTCGGTCAGGAAGCCGTGCCAGAGCACGCCGCCGTCGGCCTCGCGCTGGGCGATGGCATTGCCGTAGAGCCAGCGCTCGCTGCCGTCGGCCTGGGGCGTGCGGAACTCCTGCTGCCAGGGCGCCAGCGAGCGCGCCGAGGCCAGCAGGCCGTCGCGCACGGGGGCGCGGTCGTCCGGATGGATGCGCTCGAACCAGGGCGTGGCGCTGCGGTGCAGTTCGGCGCTGTTGAGCGGGAAGTAGTCGCGCACCGCCTCGCTGACGTAGGCGAACGAGAACTCGCCGCTGGCGGCCAGGCGCAACTGGTAGACCACGCCGGGCACCGTCTCGGCCATGCCGCGCAGGCGCTCGATGAGGGCGTGCTGCGCGTCGAATTGCTGCTGCAGCGCGTCGCGCATGTGTTCGAGGTGGCTGCCGAGCTGGCCGATCTCGTCGTCGCGCCGGTGTTCGAGCTGGGCGTTGAAGCGGCCCTCGGCGAGGTCGTTGGCGAAGCGGCCGAGTTCGCGCAGCGGCCGGAACAGCCGCGAGTTCAGCAGCCACAGCACCAGCGCCAGCGAGGCCAGCAACTGGCCGCCGACGGTGGCGCCGTACAGCCAGCGCTGGCGTAGCACGGCGGCGGTGCTGAGGTGGTCGTCGATCTCGATCTGGATGTGGCCGATGCGCGCATCGCCGCGCAGGATGTCGCGCTCGCCGGTCAGCGTGTGGCCCAGGCGCCGCTCGGGCAGGTGGTTCTCGATGAAGGGCAGGCCCTGGGACGCATCGCTGACGCTGACCCGCACCACCTCGGGCGACTTGACGATGGCCGACACCACCTCGCGCGCCGCCACCGCGTCCAGGTTCCACAGCAACTCGGGCAGGCTGCTGGCGAGCACGTCGAGCTTGGCGTCGAGGTCGCGCTGCAGCGCCTGCTCGGCCACGCGGGCCTCGCGCAGCCCGATCAGCAGGCCGCCGACGATCAGCGCCGGCAGCAGCAGGCCGATGCTGGCGCCCAGGGCCAGCGCGGCGAAGAGCGAGGAAGAGGGCTTGCGGCTCAAGAAGTGCTCAGGCGGCCACGGGGGCGGCACCTGTCCAGGTCATGGCATCGGGGAGAGAAGGGCGCATGGAGCTTCCTCGGGGGGCTGGAACCGCTGGAAATTTCAGCAGAAATTGCTGACGCGAGGCCATTCTGTGCGATGGGCCAAGCGGCCATGCCGTGATTTGTGCGGCAAAACCATGACGGGCAGGCCGCGCTGATGCAGCCAAGCCACAAAGTTCAAGCGCAACTTCGCAATGCCACGCCAAGTCCTTATTTATGAACAGCTTTTCCTGGTGGCCCTGTATGAAATGACAGCACACCCTAAGTGCTTGATTTCATTGAAAAAACTTGTTCCGAATCTTGACCGTCACCGCTCTGGCCCTTAAAGTGGGAGTAAGTGTTTTTTGGTGGTGAAAAGTGTCGGAGATCGTCTTTCAGGGAGCCTCGAACCTGGCGTTGGACGCCAAGGGGCGCCTGAGCGTGCCCGCCCGACACCGTGAGCTGCTGCAACTGCTCTGCCAGGGGCGGCTGACGGTCACCAAGCACCCGGTCGGCTGCCTGGTGCTGTTTCCGCGCCCGGCCTGGGAGACCTTCCGCGACCGGGTGGCCGCGCTGCCGATGTCGCTTGAGGGCTGGAAGCGCGTCTTCCTCGGCAACGCGATGGACGTCGAGATCGACTCGGCCGCGCGCGTGCTGATCTCGCCCGAGCTACGCAAGAGCGCCGGCCTGAAGAGCGACGTGAGGCTGGTCGGCATGGGCAGCCGCTTCGAGCTGTGGGACGCCGACGCCTATGCCGCCCACGAGGCCGAGGTGATGGCCGGCCCGCTGCCCGACGCGCTCAAGGACTTCAGCTTCTGATGGGCGCGGCGATGAGCGATGCCTCGTTCCGCCACACCACCGTGCTGCTGGACGAGGCGGTGGACGGTGTGCTGGCGCGGCCCGATGGCGTCTACGTGGACGGCACCTTCGGCCGTGGCGGCCATTCGCGGCTGCTGCTGAGCAAGCTGGGTGCGCAGGGCCGCCTGATCGCCATCGACCGCGACCCCGAGGCCGTTGCCGCCGCAGCGGCCATCACCGACCCGCGTTTCCAGATTCTCCACAGCGCCTTTGCCGACATGGCGGCGCAACTGGGCGGCATCGGCGTGCATCGGGTGGACGGCGTGCTGCTGGACCTGGGCGTGTCCAGCCCGCAGATCGACAACCCGGCGCGCGGCTTCAGTTTCCGCTTCGACGGGCCGCTGGACATGCGCATGGACACGACGCGCGGCGAGAGCGCCGCCGACTTCCTCGCGCGCGCCGACGAGCGCGAGATTGCAGGGGTGATTCGAGACTATGGCGAAGAACGGTTTGCTGCACAGATTGCAAAGGCGCTTGTTGCTCGCCGCGCCGCCGGTGCGCCGCTCACGCGCACCGACGAGCTGCGCGAACTCGTGGCTCGCACGGTCAAGACCCGCGAGCCCGGGCAGGACCCGGCCACGCGCACCTTTCAGGCCCTTCGGATTCATGTCAATCGAGAGCTTGAGGAGCTGGAGCAGGGCCTGAGCGCGGCATTGCGCCTGCTCAGCACCGGCGGGCGGCTGTCCGTCATCAGCTTCCACTCGCTGGAAGACCGGCGCGTGAAGCAGTTCATCGCCGAGCACAGCAAGTCCGTGTTCGACCGCCGCGCGCCGTTTGCCGAGCCGGCGCCGCTGGCCCTGAACGCGCTGGGCCGCATCAAGCCCAGTGCCGCCGAGGTGGCGGCCAACCCGCGTGCGCGCTCCGCCGTGCTGCGCGTGGCCGAGCGCACCGGCGCGCCGTTGAAGGGCTGAAGCCGTGGCCCGCATCAATCTTCTGCTCCTGCTCGCGGTGCTGGCCAGCGGCGCCGTGCTCGTGCACAGCGCTTACGAGTCGCGCCGCCTGTTCACCGCGCTGGACCGCGCCCGCGCCGAGGGCCAGCGGCTGGCGGCCGACGCCGAGCGGCTGGCCGCCGAGCGCCATGCGCAGGCGACGAATCTGCGCGTCGAGCAGGTGGCCCGCGAGCGCCTGGGCATGCGGCTGATCTCGCCGGCCCTCGTCGCGTCGGGGGTGGCGCCATGAGCAAGACCGGCAAGGCCAACAAGGCCGGCGCGCGCGCCGTCAGCTATTCGACCAGCCCGCTGCTCGCCTCCAAGACGCCGCCCTGGCGCTCGCGCCTGCTGGTCGGCCTGGTCGGCCTGGCCTTCCTCGGCCTGCTGGGGCGCGCCGCCTACGTGCAGGTGCTGAACACCGACTTCTTCCAGAAGCAGGGCGAGGCCCGCTATGCGCATACGCTGGAACTGCCGGCCAGCCGGGGCCGCATCAATGACCGCAGCGGCCAGGTGCTGGCCTCCAGCGTCGCCGTGCCGTCGATCTGGGCCATCCCGAAGGAAGTGGACGCCGACGCCGACAAGCGCCGCGAACTGGCCCGCGTGCTCGGCCTGTCGGGCAAGGAACTGGCCGCCAAGCTCAACCCCGAGTCGCGCTTCGTCTGGCTCAAGCGGCTGGCCGACGACGACACCGCCGCGCGCGTCAAGGCCATCGGCCTGAAGGGCGTGTTCCAGGACCGCGAGTACCGCCGCAAATACCCCGAGGGCGAGGCGGCGGCGCACGTCGTCGGCTTCACCAATGTCGAGGACCGGGGCCAGGAAGGGATCGAACTCGCCTTCCAGAAGGAGCTGCAGGGCCATGACGGCTCGCGCTCCGTCGTGCGCGACCGGCTCGGCCGCGTCGTCGAGGACATCGGCGACGTGGTGCCCGCCGCCAATGGCCGGGACATCGACCTCTCCGTCGATTCCAAGGTGCAGTTCTTCGCCTACCAGCGCATCCGCGACGCGGTGGCCGAGCACAAGGCCAAGGCCGGTTCCGTCGTCGTGCTGGACGCGCAGAGCGGCGAGGTGCTGGCCCTGGCCAACTATCCGAGCTACGACCCGGGCAACCGCCGCAACCTCAGCGGCGAGCAGTTGCGCAACCGCGCGCTGACCGACGTGTTCGAGCCCGGCTCGACGATGAAGCCCTTCATCGCCGGCCTGTCCATGCAGACCGGCCGCAGCACGCCCGACACCCTGGTGGACACCGGCAACGGCAAATACGCCTTCCAGGGCGCCGTCATCAGCGACACCAAGCCCCACGGCCTGATCCCGCTGCGCGAGGTCATCAAGGTGTCCAGCAATATCGGCGCCGCCAAGCTCGCCATGCAGATGCCGGCGCGCGAGATGCACGAGATGTTCACCGCCATCGGCCTGGGCCAGCGGCCGCAGATCAGCTTCCCCGGCGCCGTCACCGGCCGGCTGCGGCCCTGGAAGAGCTGGCGGCCCATCGAGCAGGCGACGATGAGCTATGGCTACGGCCTGTCGGCCTCGCTGTTCCAGCTGGCGCGCGCCTACACCGTGTTTGCGCGCGACGGCGAGATCATCCCCGTCAGCATGCTGCGCCAGCCGCACGACCAGCCGGTGGCCGGCATCCGCGTGTTCTCGCCCCAGGTGACGAAGGAACTGCGCCTGATGCTGCAGGCCGCCGCCGGCCCGGGCGGCACGGCGCCCGATGCGCAGGTGCCGGGCTACAGCATCGGCGGCAAGAGCGGCACCGCGCACAAGCAGGAAGGGCGCGGCTATGCCAGCCACAAATACCGCTCCTGGTTCGTCGGCGTCGCGCCGATCAGCCAGCCGCGCATCGTCGTCGCCGTCATGGTCGATGAGCCGACGGCCGGGGTCTATTACGGCGGCAAGGTCGCCGGCCCCGTGTTCAGCCAGGTCACCGCGCAGACCCTGCGCCTGCTGGGCGTGCCGCCCGACCTGGACGTGAAGAGCCAGATCGTCGCCAACAAGAACGTGCCGGCTGCCGAGGAAAGTTTCTGATGTTGACCCGCTTGAAATCCCCCGACGCGGCCGCCCGTTGGCTCGCCGAATGGTGTACCGGCACGCTGCGCACCGACAGCCGCGCCGTGCAGCCCGGCGACGCCTTCATCGCCTGGCCCGGCTATGCGCGCGACGGCCGCGAGTTCGTCGCCGCCGCGCTGGCGGCCGGCGCGGCCACCTGCCTCGTGGAAGACGCGGACGTGGAGCGCTTCGGCTTCGGCGATGCGCGCGTCGCCTCGCTGCCGGGGCTCAAAGGCCGCACCGGCGAGATCGCCGCCGCCTATTTCGGCCGGCCGACCGAGGCGCTCGACGTGGTGGCCGTCACCGGCACCAATGGCAAGACCTCGTCGGCGTGGTGGATCGCGCAGGCGTCGGCGACGCTGGGCAAGCGCTGCGGCGTGGTCGGCACGCTCGGGGTTGGAGAGCCGCCGCGCCTCGACTACAACGGCCTGACCACGCCCGACCCCGTGCTGCTGCAGGCCGCCTTCGCGCGCATGCGCGGCGAGGGTTTCGCGGCCTGCGCCATCGAGGCCAGCAGCATCGGCATCGTCGAGGGCCGGCTGGCCGGCTGCGAAGTGCGCGTCGCGGTGTTCACGAACTTCACGCAAGACCACCTCGACTACCACGGCGGCATGGAGGCCTACTGGGCGGCCAAGCGCGCGCTGTTCGGCTTCCCGGGCCTGCGCGCGGCCGTCGTCAACCTCGACGATGCGAAGGGCGCCGACCTCGCGTCCGCGCTGACCGCGCTCGACGTCTGGACCACCGGCATCGAGCGCGCCGACGCGCGGCTCACGGCCCGCGGCCTGCACTACACCGGCGAGGGCCTGGCCTTCACGCTGCACGAGGGCGCCGAGTCCGCCGCCGTGCAGACCGGGCTGATCGGCGACTACAACGCCGCCAACCTGCTCGGCGTCGCCGGCGCGCTGCGCGCGCAGGGGCATGCACTCGCCGACGTGGCGCGCGCGCTGGCGCAGGTGACGCCGGTGCCGGGCCGCATGCAGCGCGTCGGCAATGGGCGCGAACTGCCCCAGGTCGTCGTGGACTATGCGCACACGCCGGACGCGCTGGACAAGGCGCTGTCGGCCCTGCAGGCGCTGGCGGCGGCGCGCGGCGGCGAACTGGTCTGCGTGTTTGGCTGCGGCGGCGACCGCGACCGCAGCAAGCGCCCGCAGATGGGCGCCATCGCCGCGCGGCTGGCGGGCCGCGTCGTCGTCACCACCGACAACCCGCGCAGCGAGGCGCCCGCGCAGATCATGGCCGACATCGCCGCCGCCGCGCCAGGGGCCCTTGTCATCGAGGCGCGCGAGGAAGCGATCCGCGCGGCCATCATCGAGGCCGGCGCGCGCGACCTCGTGCTGATCGCCGGCAAGGGCCATGAGGACTACCAGGAAGTGACGGGCGTCCGCCGCCCCTTCTCGGACGTGGCCGAGGCGCGTGCGGCGCTGCTGGAAAGGGCGGGGCTGTGAGCCGCGCAGCGCAGGGCCGCCCCAAGCAAGCGGCTGTCCCCGTGGGGGACCGGCCGGCGTACTCGCCGGGCGAGGGGCTGGCATGACGGGCTTCATGACGCTGGCCGAAGCGCAGGCGCTGCTGCCGGGCTCGACGCTGGTCGGCGACGGCGCGACCGCCTTCGCGCGCGTACACAGCGACACGCGCACGCTGCGCGCGGGCGACCTCTTCGTCGCGCTGCGCGGCGAGCGCTTCGACGCGAACGACTTCATTGCGCAGGCGCAGGCCGCAGGCGCCGTCGCCGCGCTGGCCGAACGCAACCTCGGCGCGCTGCCCGGCCTGCGGGTGCCGGACGCGAAAGCCGCCCTCGGCCAACTCGCCGCCGCGTGGCGCCGCCGCCATGCGATCCCCGTCGTCGCCGTCACCGGCAGCAATGGCAAGACGACGACGACGCAGATGATCGCCAGCGTGCTGCGGGCGTGGGTCGGCGACGGCGCATTGGCCACCGAGGGCAACTACAACAACGACATCGGCGTGCCGCTGACGCTGCTGCGTCTGCGCCATGACGACGAGATCACGCACCGCGCCGCCGTCATCGAGCTCGGCATGAACCACCCCGGCGAGATCGCGCCGCTGGCGGCGATGGCGCAGCCGACGGTGGCGCTGGTCAACAACGCGCAGCGCGAGCACCAGGAATTCATGGCCACCGTCGAGGCCGTCGCGCGCGAGAACGGCGCGGTCATCGAGGCGCTGGGTGCCAGCGGCTGCGCGGTATTCCCGGCCGAGGACGCTTGCGCACCGATCTGGCTCGAACTGGCCGGCGCCCGCCCGCATCTGAGCTTCGCGCTGCGCGGCGAGGCCGACGTGACCGGCGATGCGCGCTGGATGACCACGCACTGGGCCCTGGAACTGCACACGCCGGCCGGCAGCGCGCCGGTGGCGCTGCATATGGCCGGCGAGCACAACGTCCGCAACGCGCTCGCCGCCGCCGCCTGCGCGCTCGCGGCCGGGGCGCCGCTGGCGGCCATCCAGCAGGGGCTGGAGGCTTTTCGCGCCGTCAAGGGCCGCAGCGAGCTGAAGGCCGACGCGCGCGGCCGGCCGCTGATCGACGACAGCTACAACGCCAACCCCGACAGCGTGCGCGCCGCCATCGACCTGCTGGCCGGCATGCCGGGCGAAAGCTGGCTCGTCCTCGGCGACATGGGCGAGGTCGGCAACGCGGGCCCGGCCTTCCACCGCGAGGTCGGCGCCTATGCGGCCGAGCGCGGCATCGCCCACCTGTGGACGGCCGGCGCCGCCGCGCGCGCCGCCGCCGCGGCCTACGGCCCGAGCGCCCGCGCCTTCGGCGACACCGCCGCGCTGATCGCGGCATTGAGCGAACAACCCGACGCGGCCCAGACCCTGGTCAAGGGCTCGCGCTTCATGAAGATGGAACAAGTGGTCGCCGCGCTGCAAACGCAAACGGGAGCACCTCATGCTGCTTAGCCTCGCCCAGTGGCTGCAGGGCCTCTACCCGGACCTGGGCTTTCTGCGCCTGTTCCAGTACATCACCTTCCGCGCCGTGATGGCGGCGATGACGGCGCTGCTGATCGGCCTGGCCTTCGGGCCCTGGGTCATCCGCAGCCTGACGGCGATGAAGATCGGCCAGCCCGTGCGCGCCTACGGCGTGCAGGCCCATCTCGCCAAGAGCGGCACGCCGACGATGGGCGGCGTGCTGATCCTGATCGGCATCGGCGTCTCGACGCTGCTGTGGTTCGACTGGAGCAACCGCTTCGTCTGGGTGGTCATGCTGGTGACCATGGGCTTCGGCGCCGTGGGCTGGGTGGACGACTGGCGCAAGGTCGTGGACAAGAACCCCGAGGGCATGCGCAGCCGCGAGAAGTTCTTCTGGCAGAGCCTGATCGGCCTCGTCGCCGCGCTCTATCTCGCGTTCAGCGTGTCGGAGACGAGCTTCCTCGGCGTCGTGCAATTGTTCTATCGCTGGATCGCCAGCGGCTTCTCGACCGAGCTGCCGCCCAAGGCCGACCTGCTGATCCCCTTCTTCAAGACCATCAGCATGCCGCTGGGCGTCTGGGGCTTCGTCGGCCTGTCGTACTTCGTCATCGTCGGCGCCAGCAATGCGGTGAACTTCACCGACGGCCTGGACGGCCTGGCCATCATGCCCGTCGTCATGGTCGGCTCGGCCCTGGGCGTGTTCGCCTACGTCACGGGCTCGTCGGTGTTCTCGCGCTATCTGCTGCTGCCCTACATCCCCGGCGCCGGCGAGTTGCTGATCTTCTGCGCCGCGATGGCCGGCGCGGGCCTGGCCTTCCTGTGGTTCAACGCGCATCCGGCGCAGGTGTTCATGGGCGATGTCGGCGCGCTGGCGCTGGGCGGGGCCTTGGGCACGCTGGCCGTCATCACGCGCCAGGAGATCCTGCTCGGCATCATGGGCGGCATCTTCGTCGCCGAGGTGCTCAGCGTGATGCTGCAGGTGGGCTGGTTCAAGTTCACCAAGCGGCAGTTCGGCGAAGGCCGGCGCCTCTTCAAGATGGCGCCGCTGCACCACCACTTCGAGAAGAGCGGCTGGAACGAGACGCAGGTCGTCATCCGCTTCTGGATCATCACGATGCTGCTGTGCCTCGTGGGCCTGGCCAGCCTGAAACTGCGGTGAGCGCATGAAGCTGGATCTGCCGCCACTCCGCGATCAGCGCGTGCTCGTGCTGGGCCTGGGCGACTCCGGCCTGGCGATGGCGCGCTGGTGCCTGGCGCAGGGTGCGCGCGTGACCGTGTGGGACTCCCGCGAGCAGCCGCCGCAGCGCGCGGCGCTGGGCGACGCGGCGGCCTTCGTCACCGGCGCGCCGCCTGCCGAAGGCTTCGACCTCGTGCTGAAGAGCCCGGGCCTGTCGCCGCTGGATGCGCGCCTTACCGCTGTCTATACGGCCGTCTACGCCGCCGGCCTGCCGGTGCGCGGCGAGCTGGACCTGTTCGCCGACGCGCTGGCCGCGTTGCAGGCGCAGTGCGGCTACGCGCCCGCCGTGCTCGCCATCACCGGCACCAACGGCAAGACGACGACGACCTGCATGACCGGCCTGTTGGTCGAGCGCGCCGGCAAGCGTGTGGCCGTGGCCGGCAATATCGGCCCGACGCTGCTGGACACGCTGGCCGCCGCGCTGGACCGGGAGCCGGAGCCGGTGCACGCCGAGGCCGAAGCGGCGCCGCCGCTGCCCGTGGACGCCGCAGGCGAGGGCGAAGCAGCGCCCCTGCCCATCGCCCCGCCGCCGCCGCGCGGCCCGGTGTTCGAGGCCCTGCCCGAGGTCTGGGTGCTCGAACTGTCCAGCTTCCAGTTGGACGGCGTGCAGCACTTCGAGCCCACGGCCGGCGCCGTGCTGAACCTGACGCAGGACCACCTCGACTGGCACGGCGACATGGCCGCCTATGGCCGCGCCAAGGCGCGCGTCTTCGGCGCCCATGCCGTCATCGTCGCCAACCGCGACGACGCCGGGGTCGAGGGGCTCGTGCCCGCGCCGGTCTTCGTCAAGGGCAGCCGGGGCAAGCCCGGCCGCACGGTGGCGCGCGAGGTCGTGCGCTTCGGCCTGAACGCGCCCAAGGCGCCGGGCGACTTCGGCCTCGTCGATGAAGGCGGCCTGGCCTGGCTGGTGCGCGCCCGTGAACTCGATCCGACGGTCAAGCGGCGCAAGGGCGATGAGGACGAGCCGCTGCTGATCCAGCGCCTGATGCCCGCCGACGCGCTGCGCGTGCGCGGCCGGCACAACGCGGCCAACGCGCTTGCGGCGCTGGCGCTCGCCACCGCCGCCGGCTGCGAACTCGCGCCGATGCTGCACGGCCTGCGCGACTACCGCGGCGAGCCGCACCGCGTCGAGCCCGTGGGCGCCATCGACGGCATCGAGTGCTACGACGACAGCAAGGGCACCAATGTCGGCGCGACGGTGGCCGCCATCGCCGGCCTGGGCGCCGACCGCGCGCCCAACAAGCTCGTGCTGATCCTCGGCGGCGACGGCAAGGGCCAGGACTTCTCCCCGCTGGCCGAGGGCGTGGCCCGCCATGCCCGCGCCGTCGCGCTGATCGGCCGCGACGCGCCGCAGATCGAGGCCGCGCTCGCGCCGACGGGCGTGCCCATGCAGCGCCACGCCACGCTCGAAGCCGCCACCGCCTGGTGCCTCGCCCAGGCGCGGTCCGGCGACAGCGTGCTGCTGAGCCCCGCCTGCGCGAGCCTGGACATGTTCCGCAACTACGCCCACCGCGCCGAGGTCTTCGTCGCGGCCGTGCGGCAGCTTGCCGACGAGCGCGGGGTGGCGCTGTGAACGTCGCGGCCACCCTGCGGGCGCTCTGGACGCGCGACGGCGCCGGCGAAGGCGCCCGCGTGCCGGTGCGCGACTGGGTGGCCACCTCGGCCGGCCGGCCGACGCAGTTGCAGGGCTTCGACGTGACGATGGTCTGGGTCGTGCTCGCGCTGATGGCCTTCGGCCTGCTGATGGTCTATTCGGCCTCCATCGCGCTGCACGACAGCCCGCGCTTCGCCAAATACCCGCCGACCTATTTCGCCACCCGCCAACTCGTGGCGATCGGCTCGGGCCTGCTCTGCGGCCTGATCGCGGTGCAGATCCCCGTCCAGGTCTGGGAGCGCTGGGCGCCCTGGGTCTTCGTCGCGTCGCTGCTGCTGCTCGTCGCGGTGCTGATCCCCGGCGTCGGCAAGGTCGTCTACGGCGCGCGGCGCTGGATTCCGCTCGGCGTCATGAACTTCCAGCCCAGCGAACTGGCCAAGTTCGGCATCGCGCTGTACGCGGCCAACTACATGATGCGCAAGATGGACACGCGGGAGAACTTCCTGCAGTCCGTCACGCCGATGGCGATCTCGCTGGCCTTCGTCGGCCTGCTGCTGCTGGCCGAGCCGGACATGGGCGCCTTCATGGTCATCGCCGCCATTGCGATGGGCATCCTCTTCCTGGGCGGCGTCAACGGCCGCATGTTCCTGGCCAGCACGGCGGTGCTGGTCGGCGCCTTCGTGCTGATGATCACGCTCAGCGAGTTCCGCCGCGTGCGCATCCTGGCCTACCTCAACCCCTGGGACGAGAAATACGCGCAGGGCAAGGGCTACCAGTTGACGCACAGCCTGATCGCCTTCGGCCGCGGCGAGTGGTTCGGCCAGGGCCTGGGCGGCAGCGTCGAGAAGCTGCACTACCTGCCCGAGGCGCACACCGACTTCCTGCTCGCCGTCATCGGCGAGGAGCTGGGCTTCGTCGGCGTGGCCGTCGTCATCCTGGCCTTCTTCTGGCTGACGCGCCGCTGCTTCCTGATCGGCCGCCAGGCGATCGCGCTGGACCGCGTGTTCGCGGGCCTGTATGCGCAGGGCATCGGCATCTGGATGGGCGGCCAGGCCTTCATCAATATGGGCGTCAACCTCGGCGCGCTGCCGACCAAGGGCCTGACGCTGCCGCTGATGAGCTATGGCGGCTCGGCGGTGCTGATGAACTGCGTGGCGCTGGCGGTGGTGCTCAGGATCGATCTGGAAAACAGGCAACTGATGCGCGGAGGCAGGTCATGAGCGGTGCAGGCCGTCGTGCAGGGCGGGCCGAGCGCTGGGCCGCTCCCGAGCCGGCTCGCATTCCCTCGGACGAGGGGCCCCATATGACCCGGCACCTCGTCGTCATGGCAGCTGGCACGGGCGGCCACGTCATCCCGGGCCTTGCGGTCGCGGAAGAAATGCAGCGGCGCGGCTGGACGGTGTCGTGGATCGGCACGCCGGCCGGCATGGAGAACCGCCTCGTGCCGGCGCGCGGCCTCGCGCTGGATGCGCTGCCCTTCGCCGGCCTGCGCGGCAAGGGGCTCGCGCATGCGTTGCGTGGCGTGGTCGGCTTCTTCAGGGCGCTGGGGCAGGCGCGGCGCGTCTATGCCGAGCGCCGCGCGACGGCGGTGCTGGGCATGGGCGGCTATGTCTGCGTGCCGGCCGGCCTCGCGGCGGCCTTCTCGGGCCGGCCGCTGATGCTGGTCAATGCCGACGCGGCGATGCTGAAGAGCAATGCCGCGCTCAAGCCCTTCGCGCGCCGCATCGCCTTCGGCTTCGACGGCGCGGCGGCCGCGTCCACGCGCGGCGCCATCGTCAGCGGCAACCCGGTGCGCGCCGAGATCGAGGCGCTGCCGGCGCCGGCCGAGCGCATGGCCGGGCGCGAAGGCCCGCTGCATCTGCTGGTGCTGGGCGGCTCGCTGGGCGCGCGCGCCATCAACCAGGCGGTGCCCCAGGCGCTGGCCCTGTGGCCGGCCGACGAGCGCCCGCAGGTGCTGCACCAGTCGGGGCAGGACCATCTCGGCGCCGTCTGGCAGGCGTACAGCGACGCCGGCATCGCCGCCGAGGTGCGGCCCTTCATCGACGACATGGCGGCGGCCCTCGCCTGGGCCGACGTGGTGGTCTGCCGCGCCGGGGCCATCACCGTCAGCGAACTCTGCGCGGCCGGCTGTGCGGCGGTGCTGGTGCCGCTCGTCGCCAGCACGACCTCGCACCAGCGCGAAAACGCCGTCTTCATGGCCCAGCACGGCGCGGCCATCCACCTGCCGCAATCGGAATTGACGCCGCAGAAGCTGCACGAACTGTTGCGCGGCATGGACCGCGCGGCGCTGCTCACGATGGCCGAGAAGGCCCGCGCGCTGGCCCGGCCGCGCGCCGCCGCGCGCGTGGCGGACGAGATTGAAGGAATGTTGAAGTGAAGCACGCAGTTCAGAGACTTCACTTCGTCGGCATCGGCGGCGCCGGCATGAGCGGCATCGCCGAGATCCTGCACAACCTGGGCTTCCAGGTCAGCGGCTCGGACGCGGCCGAGAGCGCGACGACCGAGCGGCTGCGCGCCCTGGGCCTGCGCGTGGAAATCGGCCACGCGGCGCCGCATATCGGCGATGCGCAGGCGCTGGTGACGAGCACCGCCGTCGCAGCGGACAACCCCGAGGTCACCGCCGCCCGCGCGCGCCAGGTGCCGGTGGTGCCGCGCGCCGTCATGCTGGCCGAGCTGATGCGGCTGCGGCGCGGCATCGCCATCGCCGGCACGCATGGCAAGACGACGACGACCTCGCTGGTCACGGCCATCCTCGTCGAGGCCGGGCTGGACCCGACCTTCGTCATCGGCGGCAAGCTCAACGCCGCCGGTGCCAACTCGCGACTGGGCCGGGGCGAGTTCATCGTCGTCGAGGCCGACGAGAGCGATGCGTCCTTCCTGAAGCTCAGCCCGGTGCTGTCCGTCGTCACCAACATCGACGAGGACCACATGGACACCTACGGGCACTCGGTCGAGAAGCTGCACGACGCCTTCGTCGAGTTCCTGCACCGCATGCCCTTCTACGGCGCGGCCGTGGTCTGCGCGGACGACCCCGGCGTGCGCGCCATCCTCGGCCGCATCGAGCGGCCGGTGGTCGGCTACGGCCTGTCCGAAGGCGCCGGCCTGCGCGCCGTGGACGTGCGGGCGCTGGCCGGCGCGCAGATGCGCTTCACCTGCCGGCGCGAGGACGGGCCGGACCTGGACGTGCTGCTCAACCTGGCCGGCGAGCACAACGTCCGCAATGCGCTCGCGGCCATCGCGGTGGCGACGGAGCTGGGCTGCGCGGACGAGGCCATCCAGCGGGCGCTGGCGAATTTCTCCGGTGTCGGCCGCCGCTTCGAGAAGCACGGCGACTGGCCGGCGGCCGATGGCGGCCGCTTCGCGCTGGTGGACGACTACGGCCACCACCCGGTCGAGATGGCCGCCGTGCTCGCCGCCGCGCGCGGCGCCTACCCGGGCCAGCGCCTCGTGCTGGCCTTCCAGCCGCACCGCTACACGCGCACGCGGGACTGCTTCGCCGATTTCGTGCGCGTCATGCAGGGCGCCGACGTGGTGCTGCTGACCGAGGTCTATTCGGCCGGCGAGGCACCCATCGAAGGCGCGACCGGCGCGGCGCTGGCCGCAGCGGTCGGCACGCCGCATTTCGTCGCCAGCGTGGCCGACATGCCCGCCGCGCTGGCCGCGCTGACGTGCGACGGCGACGTCGTCATCGGCATGGGCGCCGGCTCGATGAGCACGCTGCCGGGCCGCGTCGCGGCGCATTTCTCGCAAGGAGCGCTGCGATGACCACGCCCATCGACTTGAACATCGACGCCGCCTCGCTCGGCAAGGTGGCCGTGCTCTTCGGCGGCAACAGCGCCGAGCGGCCCGTGTCGCTGATGAGCGGCCAGGGCGTGCTGGCCGCGCTGCGGTCCATCGGCGTGGACGCGCATGCCTTCGACCCCGCCGAGCGCCCGCTGCAGGCGCTGAAGGACGAGGGCTTCGCCCGCGCCTTCATCGCGCTGCACGGCCGCGGCGGCGAGGACGGCACGCTGCAGGGCGCGCTGGAATGGCTGGGCCTGCCCTATACCGGCTCCGGCGTGACGGCCTCGGGCGTGGCGATGGACAAGACCCTGACCAAGCGCGTCTGGGCCACCGAGGGCCTGCCGACGCCGCCCTATCTGGCCCTCACGCGCGCCGAGCTGACGCGCGAACGCATCCGCACCATCCCCGACGAACTCGGCCTGCCCGTCATCGTCAAGCCGCCGCACGAGGGCAGCAGCATCGGCATCACCAAGGCGGCCGGCTATTCCGACATGCAGGGCGCAGTCGAACTGGCGCTGGGCTTCGACGACGAACTGTTGTTCGAGCAGTGCATCGAAGGGCCGGAACTCACCTGCGCGGTCTTGGGTGAAGGCGACGGCGCCGTCGCCCTGCCCGTCATCGAGATCCGCGCCGAGGCCGGCAACTACGACTTCGCCAACAAATACGAGACGGACACGACGCAATACCTGTTCGGCTCGCTGCCCGCCGCGTTGGAGCGGGACATCCAGCAGGCCGTGCTGCGCGCCTACCGCCTGCTCGGCTGCCGGGGCTGGGGCCGTGCCGACCTGATGCTGCGCCAGCGCGACATGGCCCCCTTCCTGCTGGAAATGAACACCAGCCCGGGCATGACCTCGCACTCCCTCGTGCCCAAGGCCGCGCAGGCCGTGGGCATCGCCTATCCGCAGTTGTGCCTGTGGCTGCTGGCGCAGGCGAGGCTCGACCGCCGATGAATACAGCCGCGCTGCCCCCGGACGTCCGCCTGATGAATGCGGTGTCGGCGCTGCTCGTCGCCGCCCTGCTGGCGTTCGCGGCATGGGCGGCCATCCGCTGGGTGGTGGGGTTGCCGGTGTTCAATCTGCGCGCCATCCAGGTCGTCGGCGACGTGAGCCGCAACAGCGTCGCCTCGCTGCGCGCCAATGCGCTGCCGCAGTTGCACGGCTCCTTCCTGGGCATGAATCTGCGTGAGGGCCGCGCCGCCTTCGAGGCCGTGCCCTGGGTGCGCCATGCGCAACTCACCCGCGTCTGGCCGATGCGGCTGCGCGTCCGCCTGGAAGAGCACCGCGCCGCCGCCTACTGGGAAGCGCGCGCCGACGGCGCCGACTCGGCCACCGAGGCGAGCACCGAGCGCGCCCTGGTCAACAGCTTCGGCGAGGTCTTCCAGGCCAATCTCGGCGACGTCGAGGACGAGGAACTGCCCCTGCTCGCCGGCCCCGCCCACGCGGCCGGCGCGATGCTGGACATGTGGCGCGCGCTGGCGCCGGCCGCCGAGGGCCTGGGCGAGCGCATCGAGCGCCTCGACCTCTCCGGCCGCGGCTCCTGGCGCGCCACGCTGGCCGGCGGCGCCGTCATCGAACTCGGGCGCGGCAGCTTGCCGGAAGTCGTCGCCCGCTTCGGCCGCTTTGCCCACGCCATCACCCAGGTCGCCGCGCAATACCGCAGCCCGCTGCTGACGGCCGACCTGCGCCACGCCGACGGCTACGCGGTCCGGCTGCGCGGCGTGACGACAGAAACCAAGGGCAAACCCTTAAATAGAAAACGCTGAGGACGGACATGGCCAAGGAATACAAGGATTTGGTCGTCGGGCTGGATATCGGTACCGCCAAGATCATGGCCGTCGTGGCCGAGGTATTGCCGGGCGGGGAATTGCGCATCGCCGGCCTCGGCGTGGCGCCCTCGCACGGCCTGAAACGCGGCGTCGTCGTCAATATCGACGCGACGGTGCAGTCCATCCAGCAGGCCCTCAAAGAGGCCGAAATGATGGCCGACTGCAAAATCTCCCGCGTCTACACGGGGATCACCGGCAGCCATATCCGCGGCCAGAACTCCACCGGCATGGTCATCGTGCGCGACAAGGAGGTCACGCCGGTGGATGTGACGCGCGTCGTCGAAACCGCCAAGGCCATCAATATCCCCAATGACCAGCGCCTGTTGCTCGTCGAGCCGCAGGAATTCGTCATCGACGGCCACGAGGTCAAGGAGCCCATCGGCATGAGCGGCGGGCGGCTGGAAGTGAAGGTGCATATCGTCACCGGCGCGCAGAGCGCGGCGGAAAACATCGTCAAATGCGTGCGCCGCTGCGGCCTGGAAGTGGACCAGCTGGTTTTGAATCCGAGCGCGTCCAGCCATGCCGCGCTGACCGACGACGAGCGCGACCTCGGCGTCGCCCTGGTGGATATCGGCGCCGGCACGACCGACGTGGCGATATTCACCGGCGGCTCGATCCGCCATACCGCCGTGATTCCGATCGCCGGCGACCTGATCACCAGCGATATCGCCATGGCGCTGCGCACGCCGACCAAGGACGCCGAGGAAATCAAGGTCGAGCACGGCGTCGCCAAGCAACTGCTGGCCGACCCGGCCGACCAGGTGGAAGTGCCCGGCCTCGGCGACCGCAGCCCGCGCATGCTGTCCAAGCAGGCGCTAGCCGGCGTCATCGAGCCGCGCGTCGAGGAAATCTTCTCGCTGGTCCACCAGGTCATCCGCGAGAGCGGGTATGAGGAATTGCTGTCCAGCGGCATCGTGCTGACCGGCGGCTCGGCCGTCATGCCGGGCATGGTGGAACTCGCCGAGGATATTTTCCTGAAACCCGTGCGCCGCGGCCTGCCCACCTATTCGGGGGCCCTTTACGACATGGTCGCCAACCCGCGCTCCGCCACCGTCATGGGCCTGCTCGAAGAAGCGCGGCTGTCGCGCAGCCGGGGTTTCAAGGCGGCCCAGCAGGCCGGCTCGGTGCAAACCCTGCTCGGCCGCATCAAGGATTGGTTCATGGGGAATTTCTGACCCCTAAAAAATCAGAGAAAAAGTGTTTCATCAACTAGTCAACATACATGTGCCCGAGGCACAATCGCAGCAGGAGGTTTGATATGCCCATCGAGATGATCGAAGAGTTTGACCAAGGCACCCAAATCAAGGTGATCGGCGTCGGCGGCGGCGGTGGCAACGCCGTGGACCACATGATCGCCCAGGGCGTCCAGGGCGTCGAATTCATCTGCGCGAATACCGATGCGCAGGCGCTGAACCGCTCCAAGGCCGACCAATTGCTGCAACTCGGCGCCAGCGGCCTGGGTGCCGGCGCCAAACCCGAAATGGGCCGGGCGGCGGCCGAGGAGGCGGAAAACCGCATCCGCGAATCCATCGCCGGCGCCCATATGCTCTTCATCACCGCCGGCATGGGCGGCGGCACCGGCACCGGCGCCGCGCCGGTGATCGCCCGCGTCGCCAAGGACATGGGCATCCTGACGGTCGGCGTCGTCACCAAGCCCTTCGAGTTCGAGGGCGGCCGCCGCGCCAAGGCGGCCGATGCCGGCCTGGCCGAACTGGAAGCCAATGTCGATTCCCTGATCGTCGTGCTGAACGACCGCCTGCTCGACGTGCTGGGCGACGACGTCACGCAGGATCAGGCCTTCGCGCACGCCAATGACGTGCTGAAGAACGCCGTTGGCGGCATATCCGACATCATCCACATCCCCGGCCTCGTCAACGTGGACTTCGAGGACGTGAAGACCGTGATGAGCGAGCCCGGCAAGGCCATGATGGGCACGGCCCAGGCCACCGGCCCCGACCGCGCCGCCAAGGCCGCCGAGGCGGCCGTCGCCTGCCCGCTGCTGGAAGGCATCGACCTCTCCGGCGCGCGCGGCGTGCTGGTGCTGATCGCGGCGGGCCGCAGCAACTTCAAGCTCAGCGAGTCGCGCAATGCGATGAACGCCATCAAGCGCTATGCCTCGGACGACGCCCACGTCATCTTCGGCACCGCCTACGACGAAACCCTGGGCGACGCGCTGCGCGTGACCGTCATCGCCACCGGCCTGACCGCCGGCCGCGCGCGCCAGCAGGCGCCGCTGCAGGTCGTGCAGACCCAGGCCGTGGTGCGCAACGGCACGGACGGCATGCCCGTGCTGACGCAAGCCGTCTCGATGGCCACGCCGACGGCGGCGCAGGCCAATGTCGGCCTGGGCCTGGGCGATTTCGCCAATGCCAATGTGCCCAGCGTCTGGCGCCACGGCCGCTCGGGCAGCGCCGCCGCCAAGGTCGAGGCGCTGTCGTCCAACGGCATGGACGAGATCGAGATTCCCGCGTTCCTGCGCAAGCAAGCCGACTGAACTGTTGGCCCCTCGTCCAGCCGCACAGCGCTGAACGCGGTGCGGCTGGACGATCCCCCGAGGGGATGGCGATTGACCGGGCATCGAGCCCGGTCAACATCGCCAGACGGGCCGGCTTGGGGCGGCCCGGCGCTCGGCCCGGAATACCAGGCAAAACCAAGCAAACCAAGAAAAAGGGCGGGCCGCGAGGCTCGCCCTTTTGCGTGGTGGGCGTGGCATGCTCGCGCCCCATGTCAACGCCTGGACGTTTCGCTTGGTTCTGCCGCAGTCTGATGCTCGTGCTGATGCTTGTGCTCATGCTCGTGCTGATGCCGGCTCAAGCCCAGCGCCTGCCCAAGCCCAGCGCGCAGGCCGCAGGCGACGCCGCTGCCGCCACCGAACTGGCGACCACGGCCTGGACGCGCGCCCAGCTCGACGCCTGGTGGGCCGCGCTGCGCCGGCAGGCGGTGCAGGGCGGCGACCACCTCGACCTGCCCGGCGAGCTGTTGCCGCCAGAGGCCGCCGCCGCATGGCGGCCGGTGACGCTGCCCGACGTGCAGACCCGCCCGGGCGCGGCCCTGGTCAGCGATGCGCAGGGCTATGAGATGCGCTGGTATCGCCTGCACGCGCCGGCCGGCGGCAGCGAGCCGCTGGCGCTCTACCTGCCGCGTCTGGCCACGCTCTCCGCCGCCGTGCTGATGCGCACGGCCCAGGGCTGGCAGCCGCTGCTGGACAACCAGCAGGCCGAGCGCGAGCAGTGGGTGCAGCCGGTCTGGCTGCAGCTGCCGGGCGCGGGCGCGCAAGGGTTGGAGTTGGTCGTCGCGCTGCCGGTGCCGGCGGGCGGCCATCACCTGGTGTCGCGCATCTGGGTCGGCCCGCGCAGCGTGCTGGAGCCGCGCTGGCAGTGGCGCGTGAACGCCCAGACCGGCCTGCCCCAGGCCGTCAGCCTGACCCTGGCCGTGCTCGGCCTGTTCGCGCTGACGCTGTGGCTGCGCCGGCCGGGCGAGGCCATCTACGGCCTGTTCGCGTTCGCCGCTGCGGCCTGGATGGTGCGCAATCTGCACTTCTACGCCGACGCGCCGGTCTCGCCCGCCGCGCAGGACTGGTTCTGGTGGGCCACGCATGCGTCCATGGGCTGGGTCATGCTGTCGGCGCTGCTGTTCGCGCTGCGCTTTTCGAGCCGGCGCCCCAAGTGGCTGGAACGGGCGCTGACGGCGAGCGTGCTGGCCGTCAGCCTGCTCGGCATGCCGCTGTGGCTGCGCCAGTTCGACATGGTGGTGTTGCAGTACGCGGTGACGGCCGGCGTGGCGGCGGTCGGCACCTGCTGGGTGGCCTGGCTCGCCTGGCGCGAGCGCCGCGCCGAGCTGCGCCTGATGGCGCTGGCCCTGGTCGCCGGCCTGCTGATCGGCGGCCACGACCTCGCCGTGCTGGCGGGCTGGGCCTGGCCCGAGCATGTCTTCCTGATGCCGTTCGCGACGCTGGCCGTCATGCTCAGCTTTCTGCATGCGGTGCAGCGGCGCTACGTCGGCGCCGTCGAGCAGGTCAAGGCAGAGAACAGCCAGTTGCAGGAGAACCTGGATGAGCAGGTCTCCGTGCTGCAGGCCCAGAACGCCCAGTTGCGCGAGGCCGAGCGCCAGCAGGCCCTGCTGCTGGAACGCCAGCGCCTGATGGCCGACATGCACGACGGCCTCGGCTCCTCGCTGCTGTCGGCCCTGGTGGCGATGGAGCAGGGCAGCATGTCGCACGAGCAATGCGTCGAGGTGCTGCGCGAATGCGTGGACGATCTGCGCCTCGTCATCGACTCGCTGGAGCCGGTCGGCCACGACCTCGTCTCGCTGCTGGCGACGATGCGCTACCGCCTCGGCAAGCGCCTGCAGGCCGGCGGCCTCAAGCTCGACTGGGACGTGCAGGACCTGCCGCCCCTGCCCTGGCTGGAGCCGCCCGATGCGCTGCATGTGCTGCGGCTGATGCAGGAAGCGCTCAACAACGTGCTCAAGCACGGCCGGGCCAGCCGCGTGCGCATGGTGACGCGCCACCACGGCAGCCACGTCGAGATCCGCGTCGAGGACGACGGCGCCGGCTTCGACCTGCAGACCATCCGCCACGGCCGCGGCCTGAAGAGCCAGATCCGGCGCGCCCAGCACCTGGGCGGCAAATTGCGCATCGACTCCGCGCCCGGCAATGGCACGCGGCTATCGCTGCGATTGCCCGTGGAACGCAAGCCGGGGGCCTGATCCGGGGACAATTCGCCCATGAATCAGCCCCCACGCTCGCTTCGCTCTCTGCCCCCCACGGGGGCGCGTCAGTGCCTTCGGGCGGCCGGGCGCCACTGACATGGTCAAGCAACGCACCCTGAAGTCGATCACGCGCGCCGTCGGCGTCGGCATCCACAGCGGCCAGAAGGTCGAGCTGACGCTGCGCCCGGCGCCGCCGGACACCGGCATCGTCTTCCGCCGCGTGGACCTGTGCCCGCCGGTGGACATCCCGGTCGGCGTCACGGCCGTCAGCGACACGCGCATGGCCACCACCATCAGCCCGGCCGGCGACCCCGGGGCCCCCAAGGTGCAGACCATCGAGCACCTGCTCTCCGCCTGCGCCGGCCTCGGGCTGGACAACCTCGTCATCGACATCAATGCCGACGAAGTGCCCGTGCTCGACGGCTCGGCGGCGGCCTTCGTCTTCCTGCTGCAATCGGCCGGCATCGTCATGCAGGACGCGCCCAAGCGCTTCCTGAAGGTGCTGAAGCCCGTCGAGGTGCGCCAGGGCGAGGGCAAGAAGCTGATGTGGGCGCGGCTGGAGCCGCACCACGGCTACACGCTGAGCTTCGAGATCGAGTTCGACAACCCGGCCGTGGCCGCGACCGGCAGCCGCTTCGTCTTCGACATGGGCTCGGGCGCCTACAAGAAGGAGATCGCCCGCGCGCGCACCTTCGGCATGACGGCCGACATCGACCTGATGCGCTCGCGCGGCCTGACGCTCGGCGGCTCGATGGACAACGCCATCGTCGTGGACGACTACAAGGTGCTGAACGCCGACGGGCTGCGCTACGACGACGAGTTCGTCAAGCACAAGATCCTCGACGCCATCGGCGACATGCAGGTCGCCGGCATGCCGCTGCTGGCGGCCTACACGTCCTTCAAGGGCGGCCACGCGCTGAACAACCGCCTGCTGCGCGAACTGCTGGCGGACGAATCGGCCTATGAGATCGTCAGCTTCGACAGCGCGAAGGATGCGCCCAAGGGCTTCGCCGAACTCGCCCCTGCCTGGTAACCCCCGTCCCTGCTCGAATCCATGCTGATCGCCCGCCTCGTCATCGGCCTACTGCTGTTCGCGGCCATCGTCTGCTTCGCCCTCTCCATCGCCACCCGCGAACTGCGCTGGCGGCGCTACGGCCTCGTCATCATCAAATGGACGCTGATCGCCGGCCTGGCCTTCTTCGGCGTGCTGATCCTGGAGCGGCTGGCCCTGCTGTTGTGACGGCCGTCACACGCGCTTGAGGGGCCCCCTCGGCTTGCGGGGATGGCAGGGCCGGGCGTGCTGCCCAGAATGCCTTCACGGTCGCCGCCGAAGCGCGGCGGCCCAGTCCCGAGGCAGCGACACCCGCCCGGGCGTCACGCGTGGAGATGGCCGGGGGGCCGAGGGAACGCGCTGGCACAAGAGAGAGAGAACGTTCATGCTGCTTGGGCCGCTCCCGGTGGAGCGGCCCTTTTTTCGTCAGCCGCCCAGGTAGCGCCCGCGCAGATGCGCCTCGAAGTGCGCCGGGTTCAGCGCTTCGCCGCTGGCGCGGCGCACCAGCTCGGGCGTCTCGTAGCGGCTGGCGGCCTGCCAGACGTTCGTGGCCAGCCAGTCGAACACGCCGCCCAGTTCGCCCACCGCAATCTGCGCGTCGAGCTGCGGCTGTCGGGCGCGCATCGCCGCGAACCATTGCGCCGCGTACATCGCGCCCAGCGTGTAGCAGGGAAAGTAGCCGAACAGGCCGGCGGGCCAGTGGACGTCCTGCATCGGGCCGTCCTTGAAGTTCCCGCGCGTGTCGAGGTCGAGCAGGGCGGCCATCTTGGCGTCCCACAGCGCCGGGATGTCGTCCACCTCGGCCTCGCCCTCGATCAGCGCGCGTTCGATGTCGAAGCGCAGCAGGATGTGGGCCGGGTAGCTCACCTCGTCGGCATCGACGCGGATCAGCCCCGGCTGCACGCGCGTCAGCAGCCGGTGCAGGTTGTCGGGCGCAAATGCGGCGACATGGGCGGGCTGATCGCCGAAGTGCTTCACCAGCAGGGGCGCCAGCAGGCCGGCGAAGGCCGGGTGGCTGCCGAGCTGCATCTCGAAGCTCAGGCTCTGGCTCTCGTGGATGCCCATCGAGCGCGCGCGGGCGATGGGCTGGCCGAGCAGCTCGCGCGGCAGGCCCTGTTCGTAGCGGCCGTGGCCGGTCTCGTGGATGGTGCCCATCAGCGCGGGCAGGAAGTCGTCCTCGCGGTAGCGCGTCGTCATGCGCACGTCCTCGGGCACGCCGCCGCAGAAGGGGTGCGTGCTCTCGTCCAGCCGGCCGGCCGCGAAGTCGAAGCCCATCAGCCTCATGGCGTCCAGGCCCAGAGCCTTCTGCGCCGCAACCGGGAAGGGGCCGGTGGGGGCGATGACGACCTCGCCCGCCTGCTTCGCCCGCACCTCGCGGATCAGCCCGGGCAGCCATTGCCGCAGCGGCGCGAAGGCGCGCTCCACCTCGGCGCTGCGCATGCCGGGTTCGTAGAGGTCGAGCAGCGCGTCGTATTTCGACAGCCCGGCGCTCTGCGACAGCAGCTCGGCTTCCTGCCGCGCCAGGGCCAGCACCTCGCGCAGAAGAGGCGCGAAGCTGGCCCAGTCATTGGCCGGCCGCTGGGTGCGCCAGGCGTGCTCGCAGCGGTTGTTGGCGAGGCTTTTGGCTTCCACCAGCGCCTGTGGCAGCGCATTGGCGGCGCGCCAGGCGCGGCGGATCTCGCGCAGATTGGCGCGCTGCGTCTCGTCCAGCGGCTCGGCGGCGGCGGTGTCGAGCAGGGCGGGCAGCGCGGGGTCGGTGGCGAGCTGGTGCAGCAGGCCGTCCATCTCGGCCAGCGCGAGGCTGCGCGCCTCGTTGCCCCGGGGTGGCATGTTGGCGGCCTGATCCCACTGGGCGATGGCCTGCAGATGGCCGAGGCGGTACAGGCGCTGCTGGCGCGCGGCGAGGTCCTGGTAGGCGAGAGTCATGAGAGCCAACTTTCGGGGATGAGCCACAGCAGCGCGGCGGTGTAGAGGAGGAAGCGCAGCAGCTTGCCCAGCGCCATCCAGCCCACGCAGGGCCAGAAGGGCAGGCGCAGCCAGCCGGCCACGGCGCAGAGCGGGTCGCCGACGATGGGCAGCCAGCTCAGCAGACAAGCCTTGGGGCCGAAGCGCTGCAGCCAGGCCAGCGCGCGCGGGTGCGGCGGCGCGCGCTGGCGCACGGCCTCGACCGCCTTCTCCGCGCCATAGCCCAGCCACCAGCTCGTGGCGCCGCCGAGCGTGTTGCCCACGGTGGCCACGGCGATGGCCGGCCAGAACAGGCCCGGGTCGGCCTTGACGACGAGGAAGAGCGCCGGCTCCGAGCCCAGCGGCAGCAGCGTCGCCGAGACGAAGGCGATGACGAAGACCGCGACCAGCCCCACCTGGGGCAGGGCCAGTGCGGCGAGCAGGTCTTGGATGAGGTGGCCGAGCCAGGCTTCCATGGGCGGGATTGTCGGCGGACCGGCTCGCTACAATCGCGCCTCTTTTTTGAGCAGCCCCCCGTGCAGATCGGTCCCCACCTCCTCCCCAACCGGCTCTTCGTGGCGCCGATGGCGGGCGTGACGGACCGGCCCTTCCGCCAGCTCTGCCGCCGCCTCGGCGCGGGCTATGCGGTCAGCGAGATGGTGACCTCACGCAAGGAGCTGTGGCACAGCCTCAAGACCTCCCGCCGCGCCGACCACGCGGGCGAGCCCGGGCCCATCGCCGTGCAGATCGCCGGCACCGACGCGGCCATGCTCGCCGAGGCCGCCGCCCACAACATCGACCGCGGCGCGCAGATCATCGACATCAATATGGGCTGCCCGGCCAAGAAGGTCTGCAACAAATGGGCCGGCTCGGCGCTGATGCGCAACGAGGCGCTGGCGCTGGAGATCGTCGAGGCCGTCGTCGCCGTCTGCGCGCCGCGCGCCGTGCCCGTCACGCTGAAGATGCGCACCGGCTGGAGTGCCGACGAGCGCAATGCGCTGCGCCTTGCCCGCCGGTTCGAGGCCGCAGGCATTGCGATGCTGACCATCCACGGCCGCACGCGCGAGCAGGGCTATCGGGGCCTGGCCGAGTACGACACCATTGCCGCCGTCAAGGCCGCGCTGGCGATTCCGGTCGTCGCCAATGGCGACATCGACTCGCCCGAGAAGGCCCGCGAGGTGCTCGCCTACACCGGCGCCGACGCGCTGATGATCGGCCGCGCCGCGCAGGGGCGGCCGTGGATCTTCCGCGAGGTGGCGCATTACCTCACCACCGGCGAGCACCTGCCCGCGCCGACGGTCGCCGAGGCGCGGGACTGGCTCACCGGGCACCTGCACGACCACTACGGCCTCTACGGTGAGCTCAGCGGCGTGCGCAGCGCGCGCAAGCACATCGGCTGGGCCGTGCGCGGCCTGCCGGGCGGCGAGGCTTTCCGCCAGCGCATGAACGCGCTGGAATGCAGCGACCTGCAGGTGCGGGCGCTGCGCGACTGGTTCGACGAACTCGGCCAGACCCACGACCGGCTGCCGCCCGCCGAGGCGGCCAACGACGACGAAGCCCTCGCCGCCTGACCATGAGCGCCCAGAAGAACACCCCGCCCAACCCCATCGACGCCTGCGTGCGCGACAACCTCGAAGCTTTTTTCAGCGACCTCGACGGCCAGGAGCCGCACTCGATGCACGAGATGCTGGTCAAGCTGGTGGAGCGCCCGCTGTTCGAGATCGTCATGCGCGAGGCCGGCGGCAACCAGAGCAAGGCCGCGCAATGGCTGGGCATCAACCGCAACACCTTGCGCCGCAAGCTGACCGATCACAACCTCTGACCACCGACATGGCACTCACCGCACTTCTCTCGGTCTCCGACAAGACCGGCATCCTGGAATTCGCCAAGCAACTCCACGCCCTCGGCACCAAGCTGCTGTCCACCGGCGGCACCGCCAAACTGCTGGCCGACCACGGCCTGCCGGTCACGGAAGTGGCCGAGCACACCGGCTTCCCGGAAATGATGGACGGCCGCGTCAAGACCCTGCACCCCAAGATCCACGGCGGCCTGCTGGCGCGCGGCGACCTGCCCGAGCATGTCGCGGCGATGGAGAAGCACGGCATCACGCGCATCGACATCCTGGCCGTCAACCTCTACCCGTTTGAAGCCACCGTGGCCAAGCCCGGCTGCACGCTGGAAGACGCGATCGAGAACATCGACATCGGCGGCCCGGCCATGGTGCGCAGCGCGGCCAAGAACTGGAAGGACGTGACGGTGCTGACCGACGCGGCCCAGTACGCCGCCGTGCTCGACGAACTGAAGGCGAACGGCCGGACCAGCGACAAGACCCGCTTCGCCTGCTCGGTGGCCGCGTTCAACCGCATCGCCCAGTACGACGCGGCGATCAGCAACTACCTGTCGGCGCTGAACGAGGACGGCAGCCAGGCCGAGTACCCGGCGCAGATGAACGCCACCTTCGTCAAGGTGCAGGACCTGCGCTACGGCGAGAACGCGCACCAGAGCGCCGCGCTCTACCGCGACCTCTTCCCCGCGCCGGGCTCGCTGGTGACGGGCAAGCAGCTGCAGGGCAAGGAACTCTCGTACAACAACATCGCCGACGCGGACGCGGCCTGGGAATGCGTGAAGAGCTTCGACGCTCCGGCCTGCGTCATCGTCAAGCACGCCAACCCCTGCGGCGTGGCCGTGGCGGGCACCGCGGCCGAGGCCTATGCCAAAGCCTTCAAGACCGACCCCACCAGCGCCTTCGGCGGCATCATCGCCTTCAACCGCGAGGTGGACGGCGCGGCGGCGCAACTCGTCAGCAAGCAGTTCGTCGAGGTGCTGATGGCGCCCTCGTTCAGCGCCGAGGCGCTGGACGTCTTCAAGAGCAAGGCTAACGTGCGCCTGCTGCAGATCGCGCTGCCGGCCGGCGAGCGGGGCCGCAATGCCGGCGACAGCAAGCGCGTCGGCTCGGGCCTGCTGCTGCAGACGGCCGACAACCACTTCCTGAAGCGTGAAGACCTGAAGGTCGTCACCGCGCTGAAGCCCACCGAGCAGCAGCTCGACGACCTGATGTTCGCGTGGACCGTGGCGCAGTACGTCAAGAGCAATGCCATCGTCTTCTGCGGCGGCGGCATGACGCTGGGCGTCGGCGCCGGCCAGATGAGCCGCCTGGACTCGGCCCGCATCGCCTCCATCAAGGCCCAGCATGCGGGCCTGAGCCTGCAGGGCTCGGCCGTGGCGAGCGACGCCTTCTTCCCCTTCCGCGACGGCCTGGACGTGCTGGCTGACGCGGGCGCCACCTGCGTGATCCAGCCGGGCGGCTCGGTGCGCGACGACGAGGTCATCGCCGCCGCCAACGAGCGCGGCATCGCCATGGTCTTGACCGGCGTCCGCCACTTCCGCCATTAGACGTAGCCCTCTAGTCCAGGGCCTGCACCGATGGTGAGGCCCGGTCTTGCGGTTAGCCTCGCCGGATTCGATCCCGAACCGGAGACAAGCCCATGGACACCGCGCTGCAGGAACGCCTGCATCTGGCGCTGACGGCCCAGCGCCGCGCCTTCGAGGCCGAGCGCATGCCGAGCTACGAAGCGCGCCGCGACCGCCTGCAGCGCCTGCTGGCGATGACCCGCGAGCATGGCGAGGCGCTCGCCGCCGCGATGGCGCAGGACTTCGGCCACCGTGCCCGCCAGGAGTCGCTGCTGGCGGACGTGTTCACCGTCGAGTCCGGCGCCCGCCATGCGCTCAAACACCTGCGTCGCTGGATGAAGCCGCGGCGCGTGCCGACGCCGCTGCATTTCCTGCCCGGCCGCAATGTGCTGATGCGCCAGCCGCTGGGCGTGGTCGGCATCGTCTCGCCCTGGAACTACCCCTATTACCTGGCGATGGCGCCGGCCCTGGCCGCGCTGGCGGCCGGCAACCGCGTGCTCATCAAGCCCTCGGAGCTGACGCCGGCCACCAGCGAGCTGATGGCGCGCATCGTCGCGGCGCGCTTCCAGCCCGAGGAGATGCAGGTCATCACCGGCGACGCCGAGGTCGGCAAGGCCTTCACGGCGCTGCCGCTCGACCACCTGTTCTTCACCGGCTCCACTGCCGTGGGCCGCCATGTCGCGCAGGCGGCGGCGAAAAACCTGACGCCGGTGACCTTGGAGTTGGGCGGCAAGTCCCCGGCCCTGGTGGACCGCAGCGCCGACCTGGGCCTGACCGCCGCGCGCCTGGCCTTCGGCAAGCTCTTCAACGCCGGCCAGACCTGCGTCGCGCCGGACTATCTGCTCGTGCCGCGCGAGATGGTCGAGCCGCTCGCCGAGCGCATCCTGGTCGAGATGCGCCGCATGTACCCGCGCATCGCCGGCAATGCCGACTACACCAGCATCGCCACGCCGCGCCACCACGCGCGCCTGCAAGGCCTGCTCGACGACGCCGCCGCGCGCGGCGCCCGCGTGCGGCGCAGCCACGACGAGCAGCCGGACGGGAAGCAAGACCGCCGCCTCGTGCCGGCCCTGCTGCTGGACGTGCCGCTGGATGCCGCCGTCATGCAGGAAGAGATCTTCGGCCCGCTGCTGCCCCTGGTCGGCTACGAGCGCGTGGACGAGGCCATCGCCCACGTCAACGCGGGCGACCGGCCGCTGGCGCTGTACTGGTTCGGCCGCGACGGCGCCGCGCGCGACCGCGTGATGCGCGAGACGCTCGCGGGCGGCGTGACCGTCAACGACTGCCTCTGGCATCTCGGCCAGGAAGAACAGCCCTTCGGCGGCGTCGGCGCCAGCGGCATGGGCGCCTACCACGGCGAATGGGGCTTCCGGGCCTTCAGCAAGGAGAAGCCGCTGTTCATCCAGTCGCGCTTCGCGGGCACCAAGCTCTTTCAACCGCCCTACGGTTCGACCTTCGAGAAGCTGCTCGCATTGCTGAGGCGCGTGGCATGAACTTCGACGAGACCCACGACGTCATCGTCATCGGCGGCGGCTCGTCCGGCTCGGCGCTGGCCGGGCGCTTGAGCGAAGACCCGGGCACCAGCGTGCTGGTGCTGGAAGCCGGCGCCGACGTGAACGGCTGGCTCGGCAATGTGCCCACCGCCGCCGTGCTGATGGTGCCGAGCAAACTGCACAACTACGCCTTCGAGACCGTGCCCCAGCCGGGCCTGAACGGCCGGCGCGGCTATGTGCCGCGCGGCAAGATGCTGGGCGGCTCGTCGGGCATCAATGCGATGGTCTATATCCGCGGTCAGCGCGAGGACTACGACCACTGGGCCGCGCTCGGCAACCCCGGCTGGGCCTGGAGCGACGTGCTGCCCTTCTTCATCAAGAGCGAGGGCAACGAAACCTTCGGCGCACCGCTGCACGGCCAGGCAGGCCCCCTCAAGGTCAGCCAGCTGCGCAGCGACAACCCGCTGCAAGCCGCCTGGCTCGCCGCCGGCCGCGAGGCGGGCCATGCGATCAATGCCGACTTCAACGGCGACGCGCAAGAGGGCATCGGCATCTACCAGGTCACGCAGGACGGCGGCGAGCGCTGCGGCGCCGCGCGCGCCTATCTGCGCCCGCATCTGCGCCGGCCGAACCTGCGCGTGACGGTGCAGGCGCAGGTGCAGCGCGTGCTGTTCGAGGGCCGCCGCGCGGTCGGCGTCGAGGTGCGCGTCGGCGGCGCGCTGCGGCGCATCGGCGCGCGGCGCGAGGTCGTGCTCGCGGCCGGCGCCATCCAGTCGCCGCAGTTGCTGATGCTGTCCGGCGTCGGCGATGCGGCGCAGTTGCAGGCCCAGGGCATCGCCGTGCTGCACCACCTGCCCGGCGTCGGCGCGAACTTGCAGGACCACCCGGACTTCGTCTTCGGCCTGCGCAGTAGCAGCCTGGACAGCTTCGGCCTGTCGCTGCGCGGCGGGCTGGCCTTCTGGCGCGCCGTCCGGCGCTACCGCCGCGAGCGGCGCGGCATGCTGACCAGCAATTTCGCCGAGGGCGGCGGCTTTCTGCGCAGCAGCGCCGCCGAGACGCGGCCCGACGTGCAGCTGCACTTCGTCGTCGCGGCGGTGCAGGACCATGCGCGCAAGCTCGGCTGGGGCCACGGCCTGTCCTGCCACGTCTGCCTGCTGCGCCCGCAGAGCCGCGGCACGCTCAAGCTCGCCGGCCGCGACGCCGCCACCGCGCCGCTGATCGACCCCGGCTTCTTCCAGCACCCCGACGACCTCGCGCAGATGGTGGCCGGCTTCAAGCTCACGCGCGCCCTCCTGCAGCAGCCGGCGCTGCGCGCGCATTGGAGCCGCGAGCTGTGGAGCACCGAGACGCGCGGCGATGCCGACATCGAGGCCCTGCTGCGCCAGCGCGTGGACACCATCTACCACCCGGTCGGCACCTGCAAGATGGGCCCCGGCGGCGACCCGATGGCCGTCGTCGATGCCGAACTGCGCGTACACGGCCTGCAGGGGCTGCGCGTGGTGGACGCCTCCATCATGCCGACGCTGATCAGCGGCAACACCAATGCGCCGGCGATGATGATCGGCGAGAAGGCCGCGCAGATGATGCAGGCGGGGCGGGCATGATTCTCGAAATCGCCCAGTTGCAGGTGCGTGCCGGCCAGGAGCCGGCCTTCGAGGCGGCCTTTGCGCAGGCCAGCCCCATCATCGCGTCCATGCCCGGCTACCGGGGCCACGAGCTGCAGCGCTGCATCGAGCGCGCCGGCCATTACATGCTGCTGGTGCGCTGGGACAGCGTCGCGCACCACGAGCAGGGCTTCCGCCAATCGGCCGGCTATCAGGAATGGCGCCGGCTGCTGCACCATTTCTACGACCCCTTCCCGACGGTGCTGCACTACGCACATGTCACCGGCGCTTGAAGCGGCGCGGGCGACGGGCCCCCGATAATCCCGGCCCATGACGCTAGCCGCCTTCACCGGCCAGTTGCTCGCCTTCGTCGCCCGCCTCATCACGGGCGCGCAGGGCCACTGGAAGGGCTGCCCGCCAAAAGCCGAGCAGCGCATCTACATCGCCAACCACCAGAGCCATTTCGATCTCGTCCTGATCTGGGCCGCCTTCCCGCATGAACTGCGGGCCTCGACCCGCGCCATCGCCGCGCGCGACTACTGGACGACCAGCGCCCTCAAGCGCTGGCTGACGACCGAGGTCTTCAACGCCATCTACGTCAGCCGCAGCCGCGCCACGCCCGACGAAGACCCGCTGGAACCCCTGGCCGAGGCCCTGTCGCATGGCGACTCCCTGGTCATCTTTCCCGAGGGCACGCGCTCCAGCAAGGGCAATCCGCAGCCCTTCAAGAGCGGCATCTACCACCTGGCCGAGCAGTTCCCCCATGTGCAACTGATCCCGACCTGGATCGACAACGTGCAGCGCGTCATGCCCAAGGGCGAGGTCGTGCCCGTGCCCATCCTGTGTACGGTGACCTTCGGCGCGCCCATCCAGTTGCGCGAGGGCGAGAGCAAGGCCGACTTCCTGTGCCGCGCCCGCGAGGCCGTGATGGAGCAGCGGCCCGACCCGGGCGCCGTCGGCCGCGAGGTCGAACTGGAATGAGCGCCGCGCCGGACCGCCTCCAGCAAGCTCGCGCCCCCTCGGGGGGCCGGGCCGCAGGCCGAAGGGGGCAGCAATGAGCGCCGCGCCGGGCCGCCCCAAGCAAGCTCGCGCCCCCTCGGGGGGCCAGGCCGCAGGCCGAAGGGGGCATCAATGAGCTGGCTCAAGCATCTGACGACCAGCGAGCAGGTGGCCCTGCTCTTCGTCGTGCTGTTCGGCTTCCTGACGCTGCTCAGCCTCGGCCTGTTCCTGAACTCGCTGCGCGAACGCGAGGACGAGGACGCGCGCGCCGCCTCGCAGCTCACCTGGGAGCGCGTGCGCCGCGACCTGCGCGCGGCCTGGTTCGGCGGCTGCACCTTCTGGGTCGCGTGGATCTCGGGGCCGCTCGGCGCGACGCTGCTGTTCGCGCTGTTCTCCTTCCTGGCGCTGCGTGAGTTCATCACCCTCGTCCACACCCAGCGCAGCGACCACCGCACGCTGATCGTCGCCTTCTTCGTGCTGCTGCCGGTGCAGTACATGCTGTGCGGCACGCGCTTCTTCGACCTGTTCACCGTCTTCCTGCCCGTCTACGGCTTCCTCGCGCTGCCCATCGTCAGCGCGCTGGCCGACGACCCGCGCCGCTTCCTGGAGCGCAACGCCAAGATCCAGTGGGGCGTGATGGTCTGCGTCTACGGCCTGTCGCACGCGCCGGCCCTGCTGCTGCTGGACTTCCCCGGCTACACGGGGCGCGGCGCCTTTTTGCTGTTCTTCCTCGTCATGGTCGTCGCCTGCTCGCAGATCGCGCAGGAGATCGCCACGCGCATGCTGCGCCGCCGGCCGGTGGCGCGGCGCATCAGCCGCAGCTTCTCGATGCGCGCCTGGTGGATCGGCACGCTGGCCGGCACGCTCGCGGGCGGGCTGCTGTTCTGGATCACGCCCTTCAAGGCCGGCCAGGCGCTGGCCATGGCCTTCGTGACGGCGGCGGCGGCCGGCTTCGGCGGCCTGGTCATGAAGGCGCTCAAGAAGGATGCCGGCGTGCTCTATTGGGGCAACCGCAGCTCCATCACCGGCGCCGTCGGCCTGCTGGACCGCATCGCCGTGCTCTGCTTCGCCGCGCCGGTGCTGTTCCATTCGGTGCGCTGGTATTTCCAACTGCCGCTGGGCTATCGCTGATGCGCATCCTCGGCATCGACCCCGGGCTCCAGACGACCGGCTTCGGCGTCATCGACGCCGAGGGCCCGCGCCTCGCCTACGTCGCCAGCGGCACGATCAAGACCGGCGGCGTCGCGGCCGGCGAGCTACCGGCGCGGCTGAAGATCCTGTTCGACGGCATCCGCGAGGTCACGGCGCGCTACGGGCCGCAATGCGCGGCGGTGGAGATCGTCTTCGTCAACGTGAACCCGCAGTCCACGCTGCTGCTGGGCCAGGCGCGCGGCGCGGCGCTGACGGCGCTGGTGTCGGCCGACCTGCCCGTCAGCGAGTACACGGCCCTGCAGATGAAGAAGGCCATCGTCGGCCACGGCCACGCGAAGAAGGAACAGATCCAGGCCATGGTGCAGCGCCTGCTGAACCTGCCCGGCCTGCCCGGCAAGGACGCCGCCGACGCGCTGGGGCTGGCCATCATGCACGCCCATGCGCGCGCGAGCTTCGAGGCGATGGGGCGCAGCACGACGCTGCAGCGCCGCCAGCATGCGCAGTTCAAATCCGGGCGAGCGTACTGAGCAGGCCGCCGCCGTCGGTGGTGATGCGCAAAAAAACGGCCCGCCGAAGCGGGCCGTCCTGGTGAGGTGCGAAGGGCTCAGGCCTTGCGGCGGCGGGCCAGCAGGCCGACGGCGCCCAGGCCGCCCAGCAGCAGCGCCCAGCTCTCGGGCTCGGGCACGGCGCTGATCGTCAGCGTGCCGAGCTGGTCCGGGCTCACGCCGTCGAGGTGGTAGGTGAAGCTGCTGCTGCCGAAGAAGGATTGCAGCGCCAGTTCGCCGCCGCCGGGCGTCGTGAAGAGGGCATTGGGGCCCGTCAGCTCACCGCCTTCGAACTGCACATAGGGGTCGATGGCTTCGGCCAGCGTGTAGGTCTGGCCCTGGAAGCTGAAGCTCAGTGCGCTCAGGTCGAAGGCGCCGTCGAAGCCGCCCTCGGCGACGGCGGCGTCATCGAAGGAGAAGCTGCCGCTCAGCACGGTCGTGCCGGGGGCGGTGTCGAAGCTGCCGGTGAAGTTGTAGGTGCCGGCCTGCGCGGCGGCGGCCAGGCTGAGGGCGGCGATGGCCAGGGTGGTGGTGCGGATCATGATGGGTCTTTCCTTGGTTCTCAGAACTTGAAGCTGGCGGCGTTGACGGCGGCGCAGGCCACGCCCTTGAGTTGCAGCAGCGGCTTGGAGGCCGCCGGGCCGGCGGCGCCATCGGCGTCGATGCCGATGACGGCGCCCGTCGCATTGGCGGCGCAGGTCACGTGGCCGCTGGCCAGCGGGTTGGAGCTGGCGATGTCCAGCGAAGCCAGCAGCCGGGTCAGCACCAGGCTGTCGATGCCCGGCTTGAAGTCGGTGATGGTGTCGCCCGCGTCCAGCATGCTGCCGTAGACGAACTGGTTGCTGCCGCCACCGCCGGTCAGTGTGTCGGCACCGGGGCCGCCTTCGATGACGTCGTCGCCCGCCGTGCCGACGATGGTGTCGCGGCCGCTGCCACCCGTGAGGCGCTTCACCAGGTTCAGGCCGATCAGCATCGGGTCATGGTCGGACGCGCGGAACTGGTCGGCCTGGTACCAGTCGTTGCCGCTGGCCTTGTCCTCGGTGTTGTAGTCGATCCATTCCGGCTCGTCGGCATTGATGTGCCAGCTCGTGGCGCCCGCCACCTTGGCGGCGATGCCGGGCGTGCCCAGGCCGTGGTCCAGGCGCCCGGCGCCGGCGTCGAAGACGTAGCTGTAGTCGGCCGGGTCGAACTGGCCGACCAGATCGACGATGCCATTGCTGGTCAGCAGGTGGATGGGGTCTTCCTGCGCATAGGCGTTGAAGTCGCCGAGCATGATGACGTTCTCGGTGCCGGCCGTGGCCTTGACGGTGGGCAGCCAGTCCAGCAGGCGCTGGGCCTGCTGCTGGCGCTGCAGGTTCCAGCAGCCCTGCAGGTCGCCGCTGTCGGTGTTGCCGGCGCCGCCGCCGCAACTGCCCTTGGACTTCAGGTGGTTGACCGCGACGGCGAACTTCTCGCCATTGGGCAGCACGAAGCCCTGGGCGAAGGTCGGGCGGTTGTTGATGCTGTGGGTGTCGGCCATCGAGGCGCCGGTCAGCGCCAGCTTGCCCGGCTTGTAGATCATCGCCACGCGGATGGCGTCGGTGCCGGTGCCCGAACCGCCCGAGGAGATCACGGTCGGCAGCGGCACGGCGGCATAGCTGCCCGCGCCGAGCGCCGCGTTCAGACCGTCCACGAGGTTCTGCACCGCGAAGTTGCCGTTGTTCTGGATCTCCATCAGGCCGACGACGTCGGCGTTCAGCCCGGCGAGCGCGGCCAGGATCTTGGTGCGCTGGCGGGTGAACTCGGTCAGGTTGTTGGCGCCGCGGCAGCCGACGAGGCAGGTGGAGCCGCTGCCGGGCACCGAGTTGCCATCGACGAAGGTGGTGAAGAAGTTCAGCACGTTGGCGCTGGCGACGCGCACATTGCCGCCGACCGCCGGCGGCGCGGCCGGGCGGGCGATGGGGCGCGCGAACACCGGGGCGGCGGTCGGGTGGATCTTGTAGGACAGCGGGCCCGAGGTGGAGTCGGTCGAGGGCCCGAAGTCCACGACGCCGACGACGCCCTCGGCCGTGTCGCCCGCGCGCACCGTGCCGTCCTGCCAGAGATAGGGCGTGGGGTTGGGGAATTTGGTGGAGAGGCTGTCGTCCAGCACGACGCTGCGCGCCAGGTTGGCGGCCTGCAGTGCCAGCGCGGCGGCGCCGGGGCGCAGCACATTGGTCGGCGTCAGCGTGCGGCCGCCGGCCGACAGCGTGAGCTGGCCCCAGGTGCCGACGAAGCTGGTCTGGCTGACGGTCAGCGTGTCGGTGATGCGCACCAGCATGCCTTCGTAGCGCTCCATGTCCGACTGGCTGGCCAGCGCGGCCAGGCTGACCTCGGCCGGCAGCGGCAGTTGGTTGCCGCTGCTGACGATGGTGAGGCCGGTGACGTTGGTCAGCTCGGTCAGCGGGTTGGCCTGGCTGGCGGCGCTGGTCGAGATGGAGTATTCCGAGACCTTGGCGGACAGCGTGACCTTGTCGCCCACGGCGACCGTCGGCGCGCTGCTGGTGAAGACGAAGATGCCGTCCGACGTGGCCGGGTCGCCGTCGCCGTCCGGGTCTTGCAGGTAGAAGCCGTTGTTGATCAGCTTGGTGACGATGCCGCCCGTGCTGACGGTGGCGCCGTCCATCGGGCTCTTGGCGCCCGCGCCCTGGATGGCCGGGATCGTCACCAGGCCGGCGACGTTGACCTTGAAGCTGCACGAGGCGGTCTGGGCCTCGTCGTTGTCCCATTTCAGGTTGACGGTGTAGCTGCCGCCCGACAGGCCGGCGCCGACGTGGAAGGCCTGCGTGGCCGCCTCGCCCTCGGCGCCAGCGGCCGTGAAGCCGCCCAGCGTGATGCCATTGGGCAGGGTGCCGACGACGGTGGCGAGGGTGACGCGGCTGTCGGCATCGCTGGCGCTGACGCTGAAGCTGCTGGCCGTGCCGGCGACGGCGGCCTGGTCGGGGCAGTTCGGCACGATGGGCTGGTTGACCGGCGTGCCGCCGCCGCCACAGGCGTTCAGCGGGCTGGCGCCGTTGCGCGGCAGCGGCGCGCCGGTGGCGAAGTCGCCGGCATTGCTGTCGGTGTCCGTGCAGCCGGCGCCGGCGCGCAGCACGGCCATGGTGTTGCTCGGCGCGGCGGTCGGCGTGCCGCCCTCGGCGCAATTGGCCGTGGTGCCGAAGCCCACCAGATCGACGATGCTGGCGCTGGCCGGGCAGGTCTCGCCCGGCAGCGAGTCCGTGCTGTTCACCAGGGCCAGCTTGCCGGCCGTGGCGCTCATGTTGTAGGCGGTGGCCGAGACGATGTCGGCCGTGGGCAGGTCGGCGCCCACCGTGCCGCCGCTGCCGAGCTGCACGAGCAGGTACTGGCCGGGCTGCAGGCTGCCGGCGAGGCTCGTCTTCTGGTTGCCCCAGCTCGAACCGGCGGCCGAGCTGTATTGCAGCGACCAGCCGTTCAGGCTCACCACCGCATCGCTGCGGTTGAAGATCTCGACGAAGTCGTTCTTGTAGGGCGCATTGCTGTTGCCGCCGCCGCCATACACCTGGCTGATGACGACGGCGCCGGGTGCGGCGAGCACCACGGGAGCGGCGAAGGCCGCCGCGAGAAGGGACACCAGAGGTTTGAGTTGCATGACGGGTTAGTAAGAATTGCCCAGGACGGCGCGCATCCTATTGATGCTTGATGACGATTTGATCCACCCCGTTCGCGGGGGTCGGCTGAGGCATGATCGCGGCCCATGTCGCCTGCACTGCTTTTGATCGGGGTTCTCACCTATTTCGGCCTGCTGCTCGCACTGGCGCGGGGCGTGTCGCGCGGTTCCGGTGCCGAGGGTTTCTATGTGGGGGGGCGGGAAAGTCCCTGGCTGGTCGTCGCCTTCGGGATGATCGGCACCTCGCTGTCGGGCGTCACCTTCATCAGCGTGCCGGGCTCGGTCGCGGCCAGCGGCTTCACCTATTTGCAGATCGCGCTCGGCCAGGTCGCCGGCTATGCCGTCATCGCCCTCGTGCTGCTGCCGGCCTATCACCGGCTCGGGCTGGCGTCGATCTATGGCCTGCTCGGCGAGCGCCTCGGGCCGGCGGCGCAGCGGCTGGGCTCGGGCTTCTTCGTGCTGAGCCGCACGCTGGGCGCCACGGCGCGGCTCTACCTCGTCGTGCAGGTGCTGCACCTGCTGATCCTCGCGCCGCTGGGCGTGCCCTTCGCGGTCGGCGCGGCCGTGGTGCTGGCGATGATCCTGCTCTACACGGTGGACGGCGGCGTCAAGGCCCTGGTGTGGACGGACACCCTGCAGACCGCCGGCATGCTGGCCGGCCTCGTCGTCTGCACCGCGCTGCTGTGGCGGGCGGATGCGTTCGTGCAGCTCGACGCGGCGGGCCTGAGCCGCGTCTGGGTGGGCGACCCGCTCTCCCGCGACTTCTCCGCCAAGGCCCTGCTCGCCGGCATGTTCATCGCCATTGCGATGACCGGGCTGGACCAGGAAATGATGCAGAAAAGCCTGTCCGTGCGGCGGCTGCGCGACGCGCAGAAGAACCTGCTGGTGCTGGCCGTGCTGATGCTGGCCGTCGTCGCCGCCTTCCTGCTGCTGGGCGGGCTGCTGACGCTGTTCGCCCGCGAGCAGGGGCTGGCCGTGGCGGGCGACGCGCTGTTCCCGGCCGTCGTCATGCAATACCTGCCGGCCTGGGTGCAGGCGGTGTTCGTGCTGGCCCTGGTGTCGGCCCTGCTGCCCAGCGCCGACGGCGCGCTGACCGCGCTGACGGCCAGCACCTGCCTGGACCTGCTGCGCCTGCCCCGCGAGGACGTGCGCACGCGGCGGCGCGTCCACCTCGGCTTCGCGGTGCTGTTCCTGGCGCTGGTGCTCGGCTTCAAGGCGCTGGACAACGCCAGCATGATCTTCCTGATCCTCAAGCTCGCCGGCTACACCTACGGGCCGCTGCTGGGCCTGTTCGCGTTCGCGCTGTTCACGCCGAAGGCGGTGCCGGGGCGGACGCTCGTCGCGGTCTGCCTCGCCGCGCCGCTGCTGTGCGCGGTGCTGGACTTCGGCCAGCCCTGGGGCGGCTACCAGATCGGGCTGGAACTGCTGCTGTTGAACGGCCTGCTGACCTGGGGTGGCCTGTGGCTGGCGGGCCGGCGCTGAGCCTCGCCCGCATGCTCGCCGCCTTCGTGCGCGAGCATTGGCGCGCCTATGCGGCGGCGGGCGCGATGCTGAGCTGCATCGCGCTGCTGACGGTCTGGATCCCGCGCCAGGTCGGCCATGTCGTCGATGACCTCGTGGCCGGCGGCCTGCACGGCGCGGCGCTGTCGAAGCAACTCGGCCTGCTCGTCGCGGCCGGCCTCGTCATCTATCTGCTGCGCGCCGGCTGGCGGCTGACGCTGTTCAAGGCGTCCTACCGCCTCGGCGCGCGGCTGCGCACGCGGCTGTTCGCGCGCCTCGCGCTGCAAGGCCCGGCCTATTTCCAGGCTCAGCGCACCGGCGACCTGATGGCGCTGGCGACCAACGACATCGACACCGTCGAGCAGGCGGCCGGCGAGGCCATGCTGGCCGGCTTCGACGGCAGCCAGACCCTGCTGCTCGTGCTGGCGATGATGACCATCGCCATCGACTGGCGCCTCGGCCTCGCGGCCCTGCTGCCCTTCCCGCTGATGGCGCTGGCCTTCTGGTGGATTTCCAAGCACCTGCATCAGGCCGCGCAGGACTCGCTGGCCCGCTTCGGCGACCTCAACCAGCAGGTGCAGGAAAGCCTCGGCGGCGTGCGCACGCTGCGCGCGCTGGGCCTGGTGGGGCGCAGCGCGCAGCAGTTCGGCGCGCTGGCCGAGCGCGCGGCCGAGGCGAGCTTTCGCTCGCAGCGCTGGGAAGCCGCCTACGAGCCCGCCGTCGGCATGACGCTAGCCGCCGCCACGGCCATCGCGCTCGCGGTGGGCGGCTGGCTGGTGGCGCGCGGCGAGATCAGCATCGGCCAGTTGACCGCCTTCACGATGTACCTCGGCCAGTTGATCTGGCCGATGTTCGCGGCCGGCTGGGTGCTGGCCCTGCTGGAACGCGGCCGCGCCGCCTGGGCGCGGCTGGCGCCGGTGCTCGATGCGCCGCTGAGCCTGCACGACGAGGGCCGGGCGGCGCTGCCGGCCGCCGCGCCGCTGCGCGCCGAGGGCCTGACCTTCGGCTTCCCCGGCGCGCAGCGGCCCGCCGTGGCCGATGTGGACTTCAGCCTCGCGCCGGGCCGCACGCTCGGCATCGTCGGCGCCACCGGCGCGGGCAAATCGACGCTGATGCGCCTGCTGCTGCGCCAGGCCGAACCCGATGCCGGCCGCCTCACGCTCGGCGGCGTGGCGCTGCCGGAGCTGCCGCTCGCCGCGCTGCGCGCCCACATCGCCTGGGTGCCGCAGGAGCCCTTTCTGTTCTCGGCCTCGGTGGCCGACAACATCGCGCTGGCCCGGCCCGCCGCGACGCCCGCCGACATCGAGGCCGCCGCGCGGCTCGCCGCCGTGCATGAGGACATCGCGCGCCTGCCGCAGGGCTATGCCACCGAGGTCGGCGAGCGCGGCGTCACGCTGTCGGGCGGCCAACGCCAGCGCGTCGCCATCGCGCGGGCGCTGCTGGCCGAGGCGCCGCTCTTGGTGCTGGACGATGCGCTGTCGGCGGTGGACACCGGCACCGAGACGGCCATCCTCGACCACCTGCGCGAACTGCGCGCCGCGCGGCCCGAGCGCAGCGTCATCGTCATCGCGCACCGGCTGTCGGCGGTGATGGATGCCGACGAAATCATCGTGCTGCGCCAGGGCCGCGTCGTCGAGCGCGGCACGCATGCCGAACTGCTGGCCCACGGCGGCTGGTATGCCTCGCAATGGCGCTATCAACAGATCGAGGCCAGTCTTGAAGCCGCTTGAAACCCCTTGGCAGAGCGTCGGCCTGCTGCTGGACGCGGCGCGGCCCGAGAAGCCGCAACTGCTGCGCGGCGGCCTGTGGCTGGCCGTCGCAGCCGGCCTGGACGTGCTGGCGCCCATCCTCGGCAAGCGCTATATCGACCATCACCTGCTGCCCGGCCGCTACGACCTCGGCGAGATGGCCCTGCTGCTGGCCCTCGTGCTGCTGACCGGCTGGGCCGCGTCGTGGGTGCGTTATGCGCAGCTCTCGCGCATGGCCGGCATCGCGCGGCGCTCGGTGCTGCGGCTGCGCGAACGGGTCTACGCCCATGTGCTGGCGCTGCCGATGGCCTTCTTCGACAAGGCCATCACCGGCCAGCTCGTCAGCCGCGTCACCAACGACACCGAGGCCGTCAACCAGTTGTATAGGCAAGTGCTCTACGTGATGCTGGACTCGACCATCGTCGTCGCCGGCTCCCTGGTCGCCATGGCCTGGCTCGACTGGCGGCTGATGCTCATCGTCGCCACCCTGGTGCCGGCCATGGTGCTCATCATCCTCGGCTACCAGAAGCTGTCCGCGCCGGCCGTCGCGCGCACGCGGCAGTTGCGCAGCGACATCAATGCGCAGATGGCCGAGAGCATGGCCGGCATGGCCGTGCTGCAGGCCAGCGGCGCGGCCGGTCGCTTCGCCGCGCGCTTCGAGGCGACCAATGCCGGGCACCGGCTGTCGCGCATCGCCGAGCTGCGCGCCAATGCCTGGCTGCTGCGCCCGGCGCTCGACCTGATGAATGTGCTGCTGCTCGTCACCGTCATCTACGCCTTCGGCCGGCGCGAGCTGTCGGGCGCCATGGGGGCCGTCGAAGTGGGCCTGCTCTACGCCTTCCTCGCCTACATCGCCCGCGTCGTCGAGCCGCTGATCCAGATCACCATGCAGTTCGGCCAGTTGCAGCAGGCCATGGTCGCCGCCTCGCGCGTGCGCGCGTTGCTGCAGGAGGACGAGCAGCGCGGCCCGGCGCCGAGCGGCCGTGCCATCGCGCAGGGCGCCCTCCGCATCGAGGGCCTCGGCTTCGGCTACGACCCCGCGCGGCCCGTGCTGCAGGGCCTGAGCGTGGACATCCCGGCCGGCAGCTTCGTCGGCATCGTCGGCCACACGGGCAGCGGCAAGAGCACGCTGCTGTCGCTGCTGCTGCGCTTCTACACGGCGCAGCAGGGGCGCATCACGGTGGACGGCCAGCCACTGGGCAGCGTGCCAGACGCCGCCTTCCGCGACGCCGTGGGCCTGGTGCCGCAGGAGCCCTACCTCATGTCGGCCAGCGTGTACGACAACATCGCCATGGGCCGGCCCGGCATCACCGAGGGCAACGTGCAGGCCGCCGCCCGCGCCGCCCGCGCGCACGACTTCATCGCCGCGCTGCCGCAGGGCTACGCCACGCGGCTGGGCGAGGGCGGCGCGCGCGTCTCCACCGGCCAGAAGCAGTTGCTGGCGATGGCGCGCGCGCTGGCCGGCGCGCCGCGCCTCCTCTTCCTCGACGAGGCCACCAGCAATATCGACAGCGCCACCGAGCAGCGCGTCGGCGAGGCGCTGGCCGCGCTGCATGGCCGCGTGACCGTGGTGGCCATCGCCCACCGCCTGTCCACCATCCGCGCGGCCGACCAGATCCTCGTGCTCAACCATGGCCATCTGCAGGAGCGCGGCCGGCACGAGGCGCTGATGGCGATCGACGGCGGGCTCTACCGCCGCCTGGTCGAATTGCAGTCGCTGGAAGAAGCCGGGGCGGACTGACCCAGGTCAAGGCGCCGCGCGCCCCACCTCTCTAGGCTGGCGGCCATGACTGCTCAAGTGTTGATCTGCGGTGCCGGCCCGGCCGGCCTCGCACTCGCCTGCGCGCTGCACGACCGCGGTCTTGCGGTGCGCGTGCTCGAACAATCGGCGGAGGCCACGCTCGCGCAACCCGCCGACGATGGCCGCGAGATCGCGCTGACGCACCGCTCGCGCCGCCTGCTCGAATCGTTGGGGCTGTGGGCCCGCCTGCCCGACATCGCGCCGCTGCGCCGCGCCACGGTGCGCAGCAGCGGCACGCGCCGGCCCTTGCCCTTCGAGTCCGCGGGGCAGGACCTGGGCTGGCTGGTGAGCAACCACCACATCCGCGCGGCGGCCTGGGCGGCGGCGCAGCAGCGCGGCATCGAGGTGGTCTGCGGCGCCGCCGTCACCGGCTTCGAGCGCGCCGGGCGTATCGCGGTACTGCGCACGCGCGACGGCGCGCGCCACGAGGCGCCGCTCGTCGTCGCGGCCGACAGCCGCTTCTCGCCGCTGCGCCGGCTGGCCGGCATCGGCGCGCGCCATCAGGACTTCGGCCGCAGCGCGCTGCTGGTGCCGCTGGCGCACGAGCAGGACCATGGCGGGCTGGCGCAGGAGTGCTTTCTCGAAGGACACACCCTGGCCCTGCTGCCCAAGACGGGACGCTGCAGTTCGGCGGTGTGGACGATTGCGAACGCCGAGCTGCCGCGCATCGCGGCGCTGGACGATGCCGAGCTCGCCGCCGCCATCGAGCGCGCCGCCGAGGGCCGGCTGGGCGCGATGCGCGTGGCCGGTGCGCGCCACGTCTACCCGCTGGTGGCCGTCTGGGCGCAGCGCTTCGCCGCGCCCCGCCTCGCGCTGATCGGCGACGCGGCGGTCGGCATGCACCCGGTCACGGCGCATGGCTACAACCTCGGGCTCTACGGCATCGAGGCGCTGGCGCGGCGGCTTGATTCGGCGGGTGCTCCGGCGCGCGACCCGGGCGAAATCGGCCCGCTGCTCGCCTACGAGGCCGAGCACCGCCGCGCGGCCGGGCCGCTCTACACGGGCACGAATGCGCTGGTGCGCTTCTTCACCGACGACCGCGCGCCGGTGCTGGCGCTGCGCCGCGCGGTCATCGACGTCGCGCGCCACCTGCCGCCGCTGCGCGCGGCGATCACGCAGCGGTTGATCGACGCCTCCTGACGCTACTCCAGCCGCGTTCCCGGGTAGGTGTTCGCACCGCGGATCAGCGAGAACCCGGCTGCCGCGCCGGCACCCGACAGCTCGAAGCGTATGGACATGTCCTGCGCCGTCATGAAGTAGGCGGCCTCGGATTCGGCGAACAGTTCCATGCGCCTGGATCCGAACAAGGGGCTCTGGAAGTACAGGCGACCACCCTCGGCGATGACCTGGGCGGGCTGGTTCAGCAACCGGTAGTTGCCGGCGACCTTGAGGTGCGCGGCGGCGTCCACGGCCACGGCAGCCTTCTCCACCACCTTGAACTCGGGCCAGCCGTACTCGGCGGCGATGCTGGTGAGGATTTCGTCGATCAGCGCGGCGCCGTTCACGCTGTTGGTCATCACCACGGCGCCCTTGCCCGAGCCGGTGTAGCCGTAGATCTGCGAGCGAAAGCCCTCGGTGCCGCCGCTGTGGCCGAAGCTGGTGGTCGTGCCCAGGTTCTCGACGAAGAAGCCCAGGCCGTATTCACCCAGGCCGCGCGTCAGCATCGTGGTGGAGGTGGCACGCGACAGCAGCTTGCCGGACTGCCTGGCCTCCGACCGCTGGACTTCGAGGATGAGCTGCGCCAGGTCGGTCGGCGTCGTCCACAAGCCCGCGGCGGCGGATTCCGGATAGACATGCCAGCGACCGGGGACGGCGCTGCCGTCGCCGCGATGGGCCGTGGCCGCCGAGTCGCGCCAGGCCGGCGGCAGCGTGGTGGCGAAGGTGCTGCGGGTCATCCCCAGCGGTGCCAGCACGGCCTTCTGCATGTAGTCCGCGAAAGGCTGTTGGCTGGCCTCGGCCACCATCAGCTGGACGACGCTGTACCCGCCGCCGGAATACTGCCATGTGGTCCCGGGAACCGCCTCGACCCGGATGGGCGCGGAGTTCGCCGGCGCGACACCGTCCAGCACCTGCGGCAGCGTCGGCAGCGTCTGCCCGGCGGCGTAGCCGTCGAAGCCATGCACGTTCAGCCCGGCGCCGTGGTTGAGCAGCATGCGTAGGCTGACCGGCTGGCCCCGCGTGAAGGCGTTGTCCGGTATCTGCCAGGACTTGAGCTGCTGGTTGGCCGGCTTGTCCAGCGAAAGCGCGCCCTGGTCCACCAGGCGCAGTGCGCCGATGGCGCTGACGGCCTTGCTGATCGATGCGGCCTGGAACAGCGTCTGGGGCGTGGCGGGCCGCCCGCTCGCGGCGTCGAGCACGCCATAGGCGCGCGCCCATTCGACCCGGCCGTTGTCGATGACGGCGATGCTGACGGCCGGCACCTGGTGGAACGCCATGCGATCGGCCAGGGCCATCCTGCGGTCCGGCGAATCCTTGACGACGACTCGCGTCGATAAGCCATGCTCCACGCGCGAGATACGGGCCTGGATGGCGTCCGGGGCTGCGGATCCGGCCGCTTGAGCCTGCAGGCAGAAGACCGACAGCGCGAGCGCTCCCCAAGACATTCGCCGCACGTCGTTCATCGAGCCTCGTCAGATCAGCAGGAAAGAATCCGGACGGCGCTTGACGGCCTGGCCGGTCGGTCGTGCATGCTAGCTTTCGATCGACGGGCCATCGCCATGCGCGTGGCTCAAGCCTGCTCTCGTGCGCGCGCCTCCAGCACGCTCAAGGCACCGCGCAGCGAGCGCAGCGCCTGTTCCAGCCGCGTTTCGCCCGGTGCCGGCAGCAGGCGGGCCTCGCGGTCGGCGAGCACGTCTTCGCGCAGCTTCAGGCCGGCGCGGGCGAACTGCGGGGCGAGCGTGGCGGCCTGCTCGCGCAGCCGTTCGCGCGTCATCTGGTAGGCGTGTTCGGCCAGTTGCCGGCGCTGCGCATAGCTGAAGGTGTTGGCCATGAAGAGTTCGGCGTCGCGCGGGTCGGGCTCGAAGAGCAGGATGGCCGTGTCGGGGTGGGTCAGCTCATAGCCCTTGAGGCCGAGCGCCAGCCGCGAGTGGATCAGCGAGCGGAAGGTCTGCGACAGCACCAGCGGCAGGCCGCCGTCCACCAGGCGGTGGATGCGCGGCTGCAGCGCGCGCAGCGCCGGGCGGCCGAGCTTGCGCGCGAGCTTGCGGGCGCGGCGTGAGCGCGCGTCGTGCGGGCCGCGCCGGTCGCTGGCATAGGGCACGAGGGGGTTGAGGCAGATCAGCAGGTCCAGGCCGCGGTCGAGCAGCACCGAGGCATGCAGCGTCTTTTTCAGCGCGCCGTCCACGTAATGCCGGCCGGCGATCTCGACCGGCGGGAACAGGCCCGGCAGTGCGGCGCTGGCCTGCACGGCGGTCGAGATGGGCACATGGTCCCAGCCCTCGGCGCCGAAGGGCACGGCCTCGCCGCTGTCGAGGTCGGTGGCGACCAGCACGAGGCGATGGCTGAGTCGGCGAAAGTCGTTGCTGCGGCCGGGCGCGGAGAACACGCGCGTCAGCGCCGCGCCGAAGCGTTCGCTGCTCAGCAGGCCGGTCGGCAGCACGCGGCCCAGGCGCTCGACGGCGCCGAGCAGGGAGCGGCCTTCCAGCAGCACTTCGCGCGCCGCGTCGGCCAGCAGGCCGGGCAGCAGGCGCGCGCGGTGCGCGAACTCGGCCCAGGCGGGCTGCAGCAGTTCGGCGGGGTCGAAGCGGTCGGGCGCTTCGGCGCTGTTTTCGATGAAGGCGGCGCAGAGTTGGCGCGGCGTCATGCCATTGGCGAGGCCGGCGGCGATGAAGCCGCCCGCGCTGACGCCGATATAGCCCTCGCAGCGGCTGAAGTCGAGGCCCTCGACGGCCTCTTCCAAAGCGCAAAGGGCGCCAACTTCATAGATGGCGCCCAGTGGGCCTCCGCCTGCCAGGGCCAGACCGATCTTCGGCTGGCTCATGGTTCAGCGTGTGAGATCAGGCTTGTTCGGCCTTGGCCTCGACGGGCGCGGCAGCCGCCTTCCTGGCGGCCGGGGCCTTGCGGGCCGGGGCGGCCTTCTTGGCGGGCGCGGCAGCCTTCTTGGCCACGGCCTTGGCGGCGGCCTTCACGGGCGCGGCGGCCTTGGCCACGGCCTTGCGGGCGGCGGGCGCCTTCTTGGCGACGGCCTTCTGCACGGCGGCAGCCTTCTTGGCGACGGTCTTGCGGGCCTTGGCCACGGGCGTCGCCTTCTTCAGGCCGGCGGAGACGGCCAGCGCGTCGATGCGCTTGATGAGGCCATCCACGTCGCTGGCGGAAGGCACGTTCAGCGCCTTCAGGGCCTTGGCGACGCGCTGCTCGAAGATGGCTTCGAGCTTGTCCCAGTGCTGGCCGGCCTTGGAGCCGACGTCGCCGGCCATGCCGCTGACCTTGCTGGCCACGGCGCTGAGCTTTTCCTCGGCGGCGGACTGGGTCTTCTTCTGCAGCTTCAGGCCTTCGGCGACCAGGGCCTCGAAGACCTTGGAGCCTTCGCCCTGGGCCTTGGCGAACGAGGCCAGGCCGGCGGCCCAGATCTGCTGGGCGCTGTCCTTGACGTTCTGCGCCACCGCGCCGTCGAGCAGGCCGGCGGGAAAGCCGGTGGCGGCGGCCTTCTTCTTGTCGGCCATCTTCTGGAGCTTCTTGACCATGGTCTTTGTCCTTGCGAGTTTGCGAATCGGTGCCGTCACTGTAGCGGCGCGACCCCGCAGCGGCACGGCGATTCCTAGTGGCGTGCCTCTACGAACGCCCCTCGGGAAAGTGCGCAGCGGGGCGCTTTGCGCGATGGGGAAGAATCAAGCGGGCCGCCCCTTCGACCGCCCTCTCAAAAATTTCCAGGAGACTCAGGCATGCAGTATTTCGTCACCGGTGCCACCGGCTTCATCGGCAGGCGCCTCGTCAAAAAGCTGTTGGCGCGGCGCGGCAGCACGGTCCATTTCCTGATGCGCGAGGAGAGCGCGGCCAAGCTGCCTGAACTGCTCGCCTACTGGGGCGTCTCCAAGACCCGCGCCATTCCCGTCTACGGCGACCTGACGAGCAAGAAGCTCGGCGTCGCGGCCGACGTGGTGAAGGGCCTGAAGGGCCGGATCGACCACCTCTACCACCTCGCCGCCGTCTACGACCTCGGCGCGGACGAGGAGTCGCAGATCGCCGTCAACATCGAGGGCACGCGCAGCATGGTGGAGTTCGCGCAGGCCATCGAGGCCGGCCACGTCCACCACGTCAGCTCGATCGCGGCGGCAGGCCTGTACGAGGGCGTGTTCCGCGAGGACATGTTCGACGAGGCCGAGAACCTCGATCACCCCTACTTCATGACCAAGCACGAGAGCGAGAAGCTCGTGCGCAAGGAGTGCAGGCGGCCGTGGACGGTCTACCGCCCGGCGCTGGTCGTCGGCGACTCGCAGACCGGCGAGATGGACAAGATCGACGGCCCCTACTACTTCTTCAAGCTGATCCAGCGCATGCGCCAGATCCTGCCGCCGTGGATGCCCAGCATGGGCCTGGAAGGCGGGCGCATCAACATCGTGCCGGTGGACTTCGTCGTCGAGGCGCTGGACCACATCTCGCACAAGGTCACGGCGGGCCAGGGCTGCTACCACCTCGTGGACCCGAAGGGCTACAGAGTCGGCGACGTGCTGGACATCTTCAGCAAGGCCGCGCATGCGCCCAAGATGAACCTCTTCGTCAACGCGGCGCTGCTGGGCTTCATCCCGCGCAGCGTGAAGAAGGGCCTGATGGCGCTGGCGCCGGTGCGCCGCATCCGCAACGCGGTGATGAAGGATCTCGGCCTGCCCGAGGACATGTTCACCTTCATCAACTACCCGACCCGCTTCGACTGCCGCGACGCCGAGGCCGTGCTCAAGGGCAGCGGCATCGCCTGCCCCGACCTGAAGGACTACGCCTGGCGGCTGTGGGACTACTGGGAGCGTCACCTCGACCCCGACCTCTTCATCGACCGCAGCCTGCGCGGGGCGACGGCTGGCAAGGTGGTGCTGGTGACGGGCGGCTCCTCGGGCATCGGCCTGGCGGCGGCCATCAAGTTCGCCGAGGCCGGCGCCACGACGCTGATCTGCGCCCGCGACCAGGCCAAGCTGGACGAGGCGGTCAAGGAGATCAAGGACAAGGCGGGCAAGGGCGCTCAGATCCACGCCTTCGCCTGCGACATCGCCGACGCGGACGGCGCCGCCAACCTGATCGAGTGGTGCAACGGCGAGTTCGGCGGCGTGGACTTCCTCATCAACAATGCCGGCCGCTCCATCCGCCGCGCCGTCGAGAGCAGCTACGACCGCTTCCACGACTTCCAGCGCACGATGGACCTGAACTACTTCGGCTGCCTGCGCGTGACCATGGGCCTGCTGCCCGGCATGGTGGCCAAGCGGCGCGGCCATGTCGTCAACATCAGCTCCATCGGCGTGCTGACGAATGCGCCGCGCTTCTCGGCCTACGTCGCCAGCAAGGCCGCGCTGGACGCGTGGACGCGCTGCGCGTCCAGCGAGTTCGCCGACACCGGCGTGACCTTCACGACCATCAACATGCCGCTGGTGCGCACGCCGATGATCGCGCCCACCAAGATCTACAACAACGTGCCGACGCTGTCGCCGGAAGAGGCGGCCGACATGATCGCCCAGGCCTGCGTCGCCAAGCCGGTGCGCATCGCCACGCGCCTGGGCATCTCGGGCGAACTGCTGCACGCCGCCGCGCCGCGCATCGCGCAGATCGTCATGAACACCAGCTTCCGCATGTTCCCGGACAGCGATGCGGCCAAGGGCGAGAAGGGCAGGGGCGGCGGTTTGTCGCCCGAAGCGATCGCGCTGCAACAAATGATGCGCGGGATCCACTTCTGATGCTGCGGGGGCAGCGTGTCGGCCTGCGCCACGTCGCCGAGGGCGATCTGCCCTGGCTGCAGCGCAGCAGCAGCGACCCGCAGGTGCGCGGCGCGTTCATCGGCACGCGCATGCTGTCGCCGCGCAAGATCGAGCAGCGCTGGCAGGAGAACGGCTTTTCCGGCGAGGACACCGAGAAGCTGCTGATCTGCCATCTGGAGGATGGCCGCGTCATCGGCGATCTGTCGCACTTCACCGCCGCCCGCTACACGACGGCGCGCGAGATCGGCTGGACGCTGGCCGAGCCCGGGCTGCGCGGCCAGGGCCTGGCCACCGAGGCCGCCGCGCTGCTGGTGGACTATCTGTTCGAGAACTGGCCGGTGAACCGCCTGCAATGCGGCATGTCCGTCCACAACCACGCCTCGCGGCGCGTGGCCGAGAAATGCGGCTTCCGGCACGAGGGCATCCAGCGCGGCATCGTCTTCGTCAACGGCGAGTACGTGGACTGCCATCTGCTCGGCCTGCTGCGCGACGACTGGCTGGCGTCGAAGGGCCGGTGAGGGCGCGGTGAGCGGCCGCCGCGAGTTCGACCTGATCGTCTTCGGCGCGACCGGCTTCACCGGCCGCCTCGTCGCCGAATACCTGCACCTGAGCGGCGCGGCCGGCGCGCGCTGGGCCATCGCCGGGCGCAGCCTGGACAAGCTCGCCCGGGTGCGCGACGCGCTGCACCTGCGGCCGTCGGTGGCGCTGCTGAAGGCCGATGCGAACGACGCGGTCGCGCTGAAAGCGCTGGTCGCCCGCACACGCTGCGTCATCACGACGGTGGGCCCCTACCAGTTGCACGGCGAGCCGCTCGCCACCGCCTGCGCCGAGGGCGGCACCGACTATGTGGACCTCTGCGGCGAGCCGCTGTGGATGGCGCGGATGATCGACAAGCTGACGCCGCTGGCCGAAGCGAGCGGCGCGCGCATCGTCTTCTCCTGCGGCTTCGACTCCATTCCCTTCGACCTCGGCGTCGTCTACCTGCAGGCCGAGGCGCAGGCGCGTTTCGGCGCGCCGCTGGCCGAGGTGCGCGGCCGCGTCGCCCGCGTGAAGGGCGCGGTGTCCGGCGGCACCTTCGCCAGCATGATGGAGACCATCGAAGCCGTGCGCCGCGAGCCGGCACTCATGAAGGTGATGGGCAACCCGTTTGCGCTGACGCCGGGGTTCAGGGGGCCGCGCCAGCCGGGCGGCCAGGAGGTGGATTTCGACGACTGGGCCGGCGCCTGGACCGCGCCCTTCATGATGGCCACCATCAACACCAAGAACGTCCATCGCACCCATGCGCTGCGCGGCCACCCCTGGGGCGCGGGCTTCGTGTACAGCGAGAAGCGCTTGACCGGCGCGCCGGGCCAGGGCGACCAGGGCCGCAGGAAGGCGTTCGCGCTGGCGCGCTTCGCCCAGCTGCAAAACCTGGCACTGGGCCTGGGCCCGACGCGCTACCTGCTGCGCCGCTTCGTGCTGACCCAGCCCGGCGACGGCCCGAGCAAGGCGGCCCGCGAGGCGGGCCACTACACGCTGTGGTTCACCGGCAGGTCGGCGCATGGCGAGATGCTGCGCGCCATCGTCAAGGGCGACCGCGACCCCGGCTACGGCTCCACCTGCAAGCTCATCAGCGAGGCGGCCCTGTGCCTGGTGCAGGAACTGGGCCACGAAGCGACGCCCGGCGGCGTCTGGACGCCCGGCGCGGCGATGGGCCTGGCGCTGGTGCGCCGCCTGCAAGAGCGCGCCGGGCTGAGCTTCGAGATCGGCGCCTGATTTTCAGTCGCGCCCGGCCGGCCGCTCGAAACCGTTGTCCACCCAGGTCTCGGCTGCGGACTGGCTGAGCTTGAAGCCGGCCGGCACCTTGACCTGCGCCAGGCGTTCGTCGGCCGCGTCGAAGGCGCTGAGCCAGGCGTAGGGCTCGTCCTCGGCGGGCACGATTTCCAGCGTGATCTTGAGCCAGTCGCCGTCGCGGGCGACGTAGAGCGTCTTGTTCAACTGCGCGTGCAGTTGCTGCTCGTGGCGGCGGATCACTTCTGCGGCCGTCTTGACCAGGGTGTTGAAGGCGGCGGCGTCCAGGGGCTTGGGGTTCTTCTTGTCGCGGCCCATGGTCCAGGGGCCGACGAGGGCCGGCTCGCTCTCGCCGGCCTTGAACATGGCGACGGCCCAGCCCTCGTCGTCCTCGTTCTTGATGACCTGGGCGGTCCAGCCCTTGTCGCGCCACAGGCGCGCTTCGCAGAGGGGTTCGTCGTCGGGAGCAGACATGAAAAAAGGCGGGTCGAAACCCGCCATTGTCCCTGCCCTGGTGCTTCAAACGCGGCGGCGGGCGGCGAAGCCCAGTGCACCCAGGCCGGCCAGCAGGGCGGGGCGGAGGGTCGAGGTCATGCGGGTTTTCCGGCTGGTATGTCGTTGGGGCGGAATCCAGAGGTCCGCCACGCCACCGTGAACCCGGAACCCAGGGGGTGCCGGCCCGAAACCGGTAGTTTTCCTCAGCCCTTGGACGGCGCCACGACGGGCGGCGCGCGCATGACCCGGGTCTTGCCGCCAGTGGTGACGAGGATGACGGCGTCGCCGCTGCTGAAGCTCTCGTCGCCACGGGCCTGGACGACCGCGCGGCGCTCGCCGTTGCGCAGTTGCACGATGATTTCGAGCGCGTCCTCGCGCGTGGACGAGCGCTCGATGGCGTTGCCGATGACGGCCCCGGCCACGGCGCCGATGACGCCGACGACCTGGCCCTCGCGCCGCCCGCCGACCGTGCTGCCGGCGATGGCGCCGGTGACGCCGCCGGCCGCGCCGCCGATGCCGCTCTGCGTGCCGTCCACGGTGACGGGGCGGGAGGACAGCACGGTCGCGTCCTGCACCTGGGAGAGGCGCTGCGCGTCCTCGCGCTGCACGACGTCGGGGCTGGTGGTGGAACAGGCCGACAGCGCCAGCGCGGCGGCTGCGGCCAGGGGGGTGAGGAATCTGGACATGGTTCTCTGCTCCGTGGGCGGTACGGCTGCCCAACGCGGCCATTGTCCCGCCGTTGACGGCGCGGCCCGGGGCCCTACAACTCTTTACCCATGCAGGCGGGAACTGCGCGGCACGCTGGCGAGCAGGAACTCCATCTGGTCGGCCAGGATGCGGCGGCCGCGCAGGATCATGTCTTCGTGCAGGCTGGGCACATAGGGCAGGTAGAGCAGGCTCATATGCGCCTCTTCCGGCAGGCGGCTGCCCTTGCGGCCGTTGCAGGGGCGGCAGGCGGTGATGCAGTTCATCCAGCCGTCCTGGCCGCCGCGCGAGGTGGGCTGGATGTGCTCGCGCGTCAGGTCTTCCGGCAGGCAGCGGTGGCCGCAGTAGGCGCAGACGAAGCGGTCGCGCACGAAGAGCTTGGCATTGGTCAGCGCCGGGGCCTGCCGCCAGGCCCGGCTGGGCACGGCGCCGCGCACGGCGATGATGGAATGCACCTCGATGCGCGACTGCCGCCCGCTGGCGCGCTGCCAGCCGCCGCGCAGCACCTGGCAGGGCTCGCCCAGCGTCCAGGCGACGCCGTCGCAGGCATAGATCACCGCCGCCTCGCGGGTCGTGATCCAGGCCTGCGGCCGGCCGGAGACATCGAGTTGGAGCACATCCACGGGGGCAGAGCCTAGCGAGAAGCGGGCCAGCGCTCAAGCGCGGGGCCGTGACAGTCCGGCCGCCCAGGGTGTTCCCTGATCTTTGTGCCGCCTTCGCGCTGCCTTCGTGCCGCATTAGGCAGACGACCCTAGAAATTGCTCCGGCCAGCCCTCGCCAGCGCCGCTGCGGCCTGCAAAATAGAACGACCGTTCGTTTTATTTCAGACCTCCGTGCCCACCGCCCCCGCCACCGCCAGGAAAGCCGCACCGCTGCGCGCGGCCAAGCCCGCGCGCGTGGCGCGTTCGCTGCAGAAGGGCCAGCAGACCCGCGCCGCCATCCTCGACGCGGCGCTGGGCCTGGCCTCGCACATGGGCCTGGAAGGGCTGTCCATCGGCGCGCTGGCGGACGTGACGGGCATGAGCAAGTCCGGCGTGTTCGCGCATTTCGGCTCGCGCGAGGAATTGCAGATCGCCGTCGTCACCGAATACCACGCCAAGTTCGAGGAAGAGGTCTTCTTCACCGCCATCCGCGAGCCGCGCGGCCTGCCGAGGCTGCGCGCGATGTTCGAGCGCTGGGTGCGGCGCGTGTCGGTCGAGGTCGATTCGGGCTGCATCTACATCAGCGGCGCCGTCGAGTTCGACGACCGGCCCGGCCCCGTGCGCGACGCCCTCGTCGCCATGGTCAAGGCCTGGCACGCGGCGCTGCACAAGGCCATCGTGCTGGCCGTCGAGGCCGGCCATCTGCGTGCCGATGCCGACGTGCAGCAGCTCGTCTTCGAGCTGCACGGCTTCGTGCTCTCCCTGCATCACGACGCGCGCTTCATGCGCCTGCCCGGCGCGCTGGAACGTGCCGGCACCGCCTTCGCGCGCGCCATCCACCACTACGCCACGCCCGCCGGCCGGGCGCTCGATGCGCAGCCGCGCTGACCCCTTTCACCTCACCTTTCGTTTTTCCAGGAGCCCCCGATGCCCCAGTACAACCCGCCCCTGCGTGACATGCAGTTCGTCATGCACGAGCTGTTGAACGTCGTCGATGAACTGAAGCTGCTGCCGGCCCACGCCGACATCGACGCCGACACGATCAACGCGGTGCTCGAAGAGGGCGGCAAGTTCGCCGCCGAGGTGCTCGCGCCGATCAACCTCAGCGGCGACGCCGAGGGCTGCACGCTCGACAAGGCCACGCACGAGGTCACGCCGCCCCAGGGCTTCAAGGCCGCCTACCAGCAATACGTCCAAGGCGGCTGGCCGGCACTCTCCTGCGACCCGGCGTTCGGCGGCCAGGGCCTGCCGCATCTGGTGAACCAGTTCTTCTACGAGATGCTGAACTCGGCCAACCAGGCCTGGACCATGTACCCCGGCCTCTCGCATGGTGCCTACGAGGCCCTGCACGCCCACGGCACGCCCGAGCAGCAGGCCACCTATCTGCCCAAGCTGACCAGCGGCGAGTGGACCGGCACCATGTGCCTGACCGAGCCCCACTGCGGCACCGACCTCGGCCTGCTGCGCACCAAGGCCGAGCCTCAGGCCGATGGCAGCTACCGGATCACCGGCCAGAAGATCTTCATCTCGGCCGGCGAGCACGACATGGCGGAGAACATCGTCCACCTCGTGCTGGCCCGCCTGCCGGACGCGCCTGCGGGGAGCAAGGGCATCTCGCTCTTCATCGTGCCGAAGTTCAACGTCAACGCGGACGGCTCGCTGGGCGCGCGCAACGGCATCTTCTGCGCCGGCCTGGAGCACAAGATGGGCATCCACGGCAACGCCACCGCGCAGATCGTGCTGGACGGCGCCGTCGGCACCCTGGTCGGCCAGCCCAACAAGGGTCTGGCGGCGATGTTCGTGATGATGAACGCGGCCCGCCTGGGTGTCGGCAACCAGTCCCTGGGCCTGACCGAGGTGGCCTACCAGAACGCCGTCGCCTACGCGAAGGACCGCGTGCAGATGCGCGCGCTCAGCGGCCCCAAGGCGCCGGACAAGCCGGCCGACCCCATCATCGTCCACCCCGACGTGCGCAAGATGCTGCTCACCGCGCGCGCCTTCGCCGAGGGCGGCCGCATGCTGCAGGCCTACACCGTGCTGCAGCTCGACAAGGCGTTGAAGAGCGACGACGAGGACGAGCGCAAGGACGCCGATGCCGAGGTCGCGCTGCTGACGCCCATCATCAAGGCCTTCATCACCGACAACGGCTGGCTCGCCACCTCGCACTGCCTGCAGGTCTACGGCGGCCACGGCTTCATCCACGAATGGGGCATGGAGCAGTTCGTGCGCGACGCGCGCATCAACATGATCTACGAGGGCACCAACACCATCCAGTCGCTGGACCTGCTGGGCCGCAAGGTGCTGGGCAACAACGGCGCCACGCTGAAGAAGTTCGGCAAGAAGATCGCCGCCTTCATCGAGGAGGAGGGCGTCAACGAGGCCATGCAGGAGTTCGTCAACCCGCTCGCCGACCTGGGCGACAAGGTCAACAAGCTGACGCAGGAAATCGGCATGAAGGCCTTCGGCAACCCCGACGAGGTGGGCGCCGCGGCGGTGGACTATCTGCGCGTGGTCGGCCACATGACCTTCGCCTATTTCTTCGCGCAAGCGGCGAAGATCGCGCTGGCCAAGAAAGACTCGGGCGACCCCTTCTACACCGCCAAGCTGGCGACGGCGCGCTTCTACTTCGCCAAGCTGCTGCCCGAGACGGCGAGCCTGATCCGCACCTGCCGCGCCGGCCTGGCGCCGCTGATGGACATGGACGAAGCCCTGTTCTGAAACCCACCACCACCGAGGACGATCCGATGAAAGCCCTGTTCGCTGCCGCCCTGCTGTCCCCCGCGCTCGCGTTTGCGCAGGCCACGCCCGTGGGCCTGTGGAAGACCATCGACGACGACGGCAAGACCGAGAAGTCCCTCGTGCGCATCAGCGAGCAGGGCGGCGTCGTCACCGGCAGCATCGAGAAGCTGCTCGACCCCAGGACCGCCCCGGACGCGCGCTGCGACAAATGCGGCGACGACCGCAAGGACAAGCCCCTGGCCGGCCTGCAGATCATCCGCGGCGTCAAGGCCGAGGGCGACGGCCTCTGGGGCGGCGGCGAAATCCTCGACCCCAACAACGGCAAGACCTACCGCACGCGGTTGAAGCCCGTGGACGGCGGCAAGAAACTGGAGATGCGCGGCTATATCGGCCCCTTCTACCGCACGCAGACGTGGCTTCGCGTGGAGTGATGGAGCCCCTCGCCCAATCTCGCGTCGCTGAACGCGGGCGAGCCTGGTCGGTCCCCCGAGGGGACGAAGCTGCTTGCGGCATTGAGCCGCCAGCAGCCTCTGGCGGGCCGGCGCGGGGCGGCCCGGCACTCGGCCCGAAGGGCATTGAATAACTGGCAAACATGGAGAAAGAAATGAGTCGATTCCAAGTCCGCAAGGTCGCCGTGCTCGGCGCCGGCGTGATGGGCGCGCAGATCGCGGCCCATCTGGTCAATGTGAAGGTGCCGGTGGTGCTGTTCGACCTGCCCGCCAAGGAAGGCCCGAAGAACGGCATCGTCGCCAAGGCCGTCGAGGGCCTGAAGAAGCTCAAGCCCGCGCCGCTGGGCGACGCGGCCGACGCGGCGCTGATCCAGCAGGCCAACTACGAGGAACACCTGGACCTGCTGCGCGACTGCGACCTCATCATCGAGGCCATCGCCGAGCGCATGGACTGGAAGCTCGACCTGTACACCAAGATCGCGCCTTTCGTCGCCCCGCATGCGATCGTCGCGTCGAACACGTCCGGCCTGAGCATCACCAAGCTCTCCGAAGTGCTGCCCGAGGAAATCAAGCCGCGCTTCTGCGGCATCCATTTCTTCAACCCGCCGCGCTATATGTACCTGGTCGAGCTGATCAACACGCCGACCACCGAGCCGCACATCCTCGACCAACTCGAAGCCTTCGTCACCAGCGCGCTGGGCAAGGGCGTCGTGCGCGCGCACGACACGCCCAACTTCGTCGCCAACCGCGTCGGCATCGCCGGCATGATGGCCACGATGATCGAGGCCGAGAAGTTCGGCCTGAGCGTGGACGTGGTGGACGACCTGACCGGCAAGAAGCTCGGCCGCGCGTCGTCCGGCACCTTCCGCACGGCGGACGTGGTGGGCCTGGACACGATGGCCCACGTCGTCAAGACCATGCAGGACAACCTGAAGGACGACCCCTTCTACAGCACCTACGCGACGCCCGCCGTGCTGGCCGGCCTGATCGAGAAGGGGGCTCTTGGCCAGAAGACCGGTGCCGGCTTCTACAAGAAGGTCGGCAAGGACATCCTGCGGCTGGACTTCGCCACGGGTGACTACGTGGCCGGTGGCAAGAAGGCCGACGAGATCGTCGCCCGCATGCTGAAGAAGGCACCGGCCGACCGCCTCAAGCTGCTGCGTGAATCGAGCAACCCGCAGGCCCAGTTCCTGTGGGCCATCCTGCGCGACGGCTTCCACTACGCCGCCGTGCATCTGGACACCGTGGCCGACACCGCGCGAGAAATCGACTTTGCGATGCGCTGGGGCTTCGGCAGCAGCCAGGGCCCGTTCGAGCTGTGGCAGGCCGCCGGCTGGAAGCAGGTGGCCGAGTGGATTGCCGCCGACATTGCCGATGGCAAGACCCTCAGCAGCGCGCCGCTGCCCGCCTGGGTCACCAGTGGGCCCGTCGCCGATGCCGGTGGCGTCCACACGCCCGAGGGCTCGTGGAGCGCGGCCGAGAGCAAGTTCAAGCCGCGCAGCAATCTGCCGGTCTACGCGCGCCAGGCCTTCCGCGAAAGCCTGCTCGGCAGCGGCGCGCCCGAGCCGCTGAAGTCCGGCACCGAACTGTTCAGGAACGACGAGATCCGCGTCTGGACGCTGGACGGCGAAGTCGCCATTGCGTCCATCACCGCCAAGCTGCACCTCATCAGCCCGGCCGTCACCGAAGGCCTGCTGAAGGCCGTCGAGATCGCCGAGGCCGACTACAAGGGTCTGGTGATCTGGAGCCCGGACGATGTGTTCTCGGCCGGCGCGAATCTCGAATCCCTGATGCCCGTCTTCATGAAGTCGGGCAGCAAGGGCATCGCGCCGGAAGAAAAGAAGCTGCAGGATGCGATGCTGCGCATCCGCTACGCGCAGGTGCCTGTCGTCGCCGCAGTGCGCGGGCTGGCGCTTGGCGGTGGCGCGGAACTGGCCGTTCACTGCGCGCGCCGTGTCGCGCATGTGGAGAGTTATGTCGGCCTCGTCGAAGTCGGCGTCGGCCTGATCCCGGGCGGCGGCGGCCTGACCTATATCGCGCGCCGCGCCGCCGAGATGGCCAACGCTGGCAATGCCGGCGCGGACATCCTGGCCTTCCTGAAGGACGGCTTCCTGTCCGCCGCGACGGCCAAGGTCGCCACCTCGGCGCACGAGGCGCGCCGCAACGGCTTCCTGCTGCACAGCGACGTCATCGTGCCGAACAAGGACGAACTGCTGTTCGCCGCCACCGCGACGGCCAAGGGCCTGTTCGAGGCCGGCTACCGCCCGCCGCACAAGGCCGTGTTCCCGGTCGCGGGCCGCAGCGGCATTGCGACGATCAAGGGCCAGGTCGCCAATATGCGCGACGGCGGCTTCGTCAGCCAGCACGACTACGACCTCGCTGCGGCCATCGCCGACGTGGTCTGCGGCGGCGAAGTGGAAGCCGGCTCGCTGGTGACCGAGGAATACCTGATGGCGTTGGAGCGCAAGCACTTCTGCAGCTTGCTCGACAACCCCAAGACCCAAGAACGAATCATGGGCATGCTGCAAACCGGCAAGCCCGTCCGCAACTAAGGAGCACGTCATGACGAAACAAGTGCAGGACGCCTACATCGTCGCCGCCACCCGCCTGCCCATCGGCAAGAGCGGCCGGGGCTATTTCAAGAACACGCGGCCCGACGAGATGCTCGTCAAGGTCATGCAGGCCGCGCTGGCCCAGGCACCGGGCCTGGACGCCGCCGCCATCGAGGACGCCATCGTCGGCTGCTCCTTCCCCGAGGCCGAGCAGGGCATGAACATCGCTCGCGTCGGCTCCGTGCTGGCCGGCTTCGGCCCGACCGTGGGTGGCGTGACGGTCAACCGCTACTGCGCGTCCGGCATCACGGCCATCCAAATGGCGGCCGACCGCATCCGCGTCGGCGAGGCGGACGTGATGTTCGCGGGCGGCGTCGAGTCCATGTCGATGATCCCGATGGGCGGCAACAAGCCCAGCTTGCCGCCGCTGATCTTCACCAAGGACGAGAACATCGGCATCGCCTACGGCATGGGCCTGACGGCCGAGAAGGTCGCCGAGCAATGGAAGATCAGCCGCGAGGCGCAGGACGCCTTCTCGCTGCAATCGCACCAGCGCGCCATCGCGGCGATGCAGGCGGGCTACTTCGATGCCGAGATCACGCCCTTCGACGTGATCGACCGCACGCCGAACCTCGCTGACGGCACGGTCAACGTGGCCACCCGCACCGTCAGGCTCGACGAAGGCGCGCGGCCCGACACCTCGCTGGAAGGTCTGGCCAAGCTGAAGCCCGTGTTCGCCGCCAAGGGCAGCGTCACGGCCGGCAACAGCTCGCAGACCAGCGATGGTTCGGGCGGCCTGCTGATCGTCAGCGAGGCCGCGCTGAAGCGCTACAACCTGACGCCGCTGGCGCGCTTCGTGTCCTTCGCCGTGCGCGGCGTGCCGCCCGAGATCATGGGCATCGGCCCCATCGAGGCCATTCCCGCCGCGCTCAAGGCGGCCGGCCTGAAGGCCGCCGACATGGACTGGGTGGAGTTGAACGAGGCCTTTGCCGCGCAGTCGCTGGCCGTGCTGAACGACCTCGACGCCAAGGGCATCGCGCTCGACCGCGCCAAGGTCAACCCGAACGGCGGCGCGATTGCCTTGGGCCACCCGCTCGGCGCGACCGGCGCCATCCGCGCGGCCTCGGTCATCCACGGCCTGCGCCGCACCGGCGGCAAATACGGCATGGTGACGATGTGCGTCGGCGCAGGGCAGGGCGCCGCGGGCATCTTCGAGCGTCTGTAAGCCATGGACCGCCGCCGCGCGCTCAAGACCACCACGGTATTGCTCGCGGCGGCGCCGCTGGCGGCCTGCACGGGCCCGCTCAAGACCTTCTCGACCTGGAAGGCTGCGCAGCAGTCCGTGCTGGACCTGCTGTTCGTGCCCAAGCTCGTGCAGGGCAACCCGTGGAACCTCAGCCAGGTGCTCCAGCACCTGGCGCAGAGCATCGAGTACTCGATGCAGGGCTTCCCGGCGCTCAAGGGGGCGTGGTTCCGCTCCACCGTCGGCTCGGCGGCGTTCGCCGCCTTCAACGCGCGCGGCGCGATGAGCCACAGCCTTGACGAACCCATCCCCGGCGCGCCCGCGCTGGACGCCTCGCAGGCGCTCAAGGCCTCGGTGCAGCGCCTGCTGGACGCGATGGATGCGTTCGCGCAATTCGACGGCACACTGCAGCCCCATTTCGCCTACGGCGAGCTGACCAAGCCGCAGTACGAGCGAGCCCATCTGATGCACCTGGCCAACCACTGGACGCAGTTCCAGGCAGCGACGGCCACGGCCTGAAGGAACGTATATGACCATCAAGACCTATACCGTCAACGGCGTCGCCACCATCGAGATCGCCCGCCCCGAGAAGAAGAACGCCATCACCCAGGCGATGTATCAGGACATGGCCGACGCGCTGCGCGCCGCCGACGCGGACGCGGCCGTGCGCGCGGTGCTCATCACCGGCCAGCCCGGCATCTTCACGTCGGGCAACGACCTCGAAGACTTCATGGGCGCGCCGCCGCGCGGCGCGGACGCGCCCGTCTTCCAGTTCATGCACGCGCTGCTGGACTGCGGCAAGCCCGTCGTCGCCGCCGTTACCGGCGCGGCCATCGGCATCGGCACGACGATGCTGCTGCATTGCGACCTGGTCTTCGTCGCCGACGACGCGCGCCTGGCCATGCCCTTCGTCGGCCTGGGGCTGGTGCCCGAGTTCGCATCCAGCCTCGTCGTGCCGCAGTTGATGGGCAACCGCCGCGCGGCCGAGAAGCTGCTGCTGGGCGACCCCTTCACCGGCGAGCAGGCGGTGGAATGCGGCATCGCCAACCGCGTGCTGCCGGGCAGCGAGGTGCTGAACCATGCGCGCCGCATCGCCGAGCGCTTCAACACGCTGGCGCCGGGCGCGGTGCGCGACAGCAAGCGCCTGATCCGCGGGCCGCAGCGCGAGGCCGTCCAGGCCGCCATCGCGCGCGAGGCCGAGGTCTTCGGCGCGCGCCTGCGCGCGCCCGAGGCGATGGAAGCCTTCCAGGCCTTCTTCCAGAAACGCGCGCCGGACTTCTCGAAGTTCTAGGCCTTGATCGACCGGGGCTTGCCGTCCGGGTCGATGGCGACGTAGGTCAGGTTGGCCTCGGTCACCTTGACGATCTGCCGGTCCTTCGGGTTGCGCTCGGCATAGACCTCGACGTGCACCGTCACCGAGGTGCGGCCCACGCGCGTCACCGTCGCGTAGAAGCTCAACAGGTCGCCGATGGACACCGGCTGCTTGAAGATGAACTCGTTGACGGCCACCGTCGCCACGCGCCCGCGCGACAGGCGCAGCGGCAGGATGGAGCCGGCGATGTCCACCTGGGCCATGATCCAGCCGCCGAAGATGTCGCCGTTCGCATTCGCGTCGGCCGGCATGGGCACCATGCGCAGCACGAGTTCGCGCTGGCCGTCGGCCGGGATGGAGGGCGGGAGCTGGGGAAGGTCGGGACTGCTCATCGGCCCGATTGTCTCTGCTAGGGCCTTCCCGACCCATCACCGTAGTGTGAACAGGCCCTAGAAGCTCTGCCAGTCGTCATCGTCTGCCGGCGCCGGCGCCGGTGCGGGCGGCGGCGCGGGCCGGGGCGCGGCGGGTTTGGCAGGTGCGGGCCTGGCCGCTGCCTTGACCGCAGGCCTTGCCGCCGCCTTCGCGGCGGGCGGCTTCGGGGCCGGCGACGACGACTTGGGCGCCGGCGCGGCGGCCTTGGCGGGCTGCGCTTCCTCGCGCGCGTCCTTGCGCAACTGCACCGCGTCCACCTCGGCCAGGGTCTTGTCCTTGTCGGTGAGGCGGAACACGCGGATGGCGTTGTGCACCAGGCCGACCTGGCTGTTCAGCGCCGACGAGGCGGCGGCGAGTTCTTCCACCATCGCCGCGTTCTGCTGCGTGATCGAGTCCAGGTGCTGCACCGACTCGCCCACTTGGCCGACGCCGATGGACTGCTCGCGCGCGGCGCTGTCGATCTGCTCCAGCACGCTCGTCACGCGGGCGACGACGCCGGTCACTTCGTCCATGCGCACCTTGGCGTCGTCCGCGCGCTGGCCGCCGGCCTCGACGCGCTGGCGCGATTCCTCGATCAGCACGCGGATCTCCTTGGCCGCACCGGTGGTGCGTTGGGCCAGCGCGCGCACCTCGCTGGCGACGACGGCGAAGCCGCGCCCCTGCTCGCCCGCGCGCGCCGCCTCGACGGCGGCGTTCAGCGCCAGGATATTGGTCTGGAAGGCCACGCCCTCGATGACCTGGATGATGTCGCCGATGCGCCGCGAAGACTCGGCGATCTCCTGCATCGTGTCCACGACGCTGTGCACCGCATCCTGGCTGCGCTGGGCGACGCCGGCCGTGTCGCGCGCGAGTTGCGCGCCCTCGCCGGCCAGTTGCGAGGTCTGGCGCACGGTGCCGCCGATCTCTTCCATCGCCGCCGCCGTCTCTTCCAGGCTGCTGGCCTGGGACTCGGTGCGGGCCGACAGCTCGCTGTTGCCGGTGGCGATCTCCTGCGCGCCGCCGAGCAGGTTGGCGACCTCGTGGCGCACGTCGCGCACGACGGTGCGCACCGACACGGTCAGTTGCGCCAGCGCCAGTTGCAGGCGGCGGATCTCGCCCCGGCCGGTGACGGCGACGTTGCGCGTCAGGTCGCCGCCGGCCAGCAGGTTGGCGGTGGCGATGACGTCGTTGAGCGGCTTCACGGCGGCGGCGAGCAGGCCGGCGCTGGCCGCGCCCGTGCCGGCCAGCGCCGCCAGCGCCACGCCCCAGACGGGTGCGCCGGCCCAGGCGGCGAGCAGGGGCGCGGCGCCGGCCAGCGCGGTCAGCCAGACGATCTGGCCGCGCAGTTCGGGCCGCAGCGCGTGGGTGATGCGGCCGAGCAGGTCGATGCGGCGCAGTTCGCCGTGTTCCAGCACGTGGATGCGCTTGCCGGCGCGCGCCTCGGCGTTCATCGTCGCGTAGAGCGCCTCGCTGGCGCGCACGGCCTCGTCGCTCGGCTTGGTGCGCACGGACAGGTAGCCGACGATGCGCTCGCCGTCGCGCACCGGCGTGGCGTTGGCGTGGACCCAGTAGTAGTCGCCGTTCTTGCGCCGGTTCTTCACGAGCGCGCCCCAGGGGCGGCCGCTCTGGATGGTCTCCCAGAGGTCGCGGAAGGCTTCCTCGGGCATGTCGGGGTGGCGCACGAGGTTGTGCGGCTGGCCCATCAGTTCGGCATAGGTGAAGCCGCTGACGGTGGCGAAGTTGGTGTTGCAGTAGGTGATGCGGCCCTTGAGATCGGTGATCGAGATCAGCGTCTGGTCCGCCGGGAAGGCGTAGCTGTTCTGGGTCACCGGCAGATTGCTTCGCATGGAGGGCCTCGCTGGTTTTTATGGGCGATTCAGCATAGCGACGCCTCGACGCGCGTCAACGTCGGGTGGGAGCGGATGCGACAGCCGACGTAAATAGTGCCCGGCAACTTGCGGCGGCGGCTTCGGTGTCGCAGGCGTCCATCGCCCGGCGCAGCGGCGCGAGCGCCTCGCCCAGCGCCGCGCCGTGGGCGGCGACGAAGGCGTCGTAGCGGTCGAAGCAGTCCAGCGAGGCCTGCGCGAGGCTGTCGGCCAGCGCGTGCAGCGCGGCGTCGAGGGGCTCGGCGGTGGGCGCATCGGCGGGTTGCATCCAATGGGCGGCGGCCTGTTCCAGCGCGGCCATCTCGTTCGCCAGCGCCCGCGCATCGCCCCGGCCCGCCTCGGCTTCGGCGCAGGCGGCGGCGAGGCGGCGCGCACCGATGGCGGCGGCCATGCTCTTGAGCTGGTGGGCGGCGTCGCGGTCGCCGGCGTCGCGGATGCGCGCGGCCAGGAGTTCGGCCTGCGGCCCGAACTGGCGCAGCAGCCGGGCGTAGAACGCGCGGTCGCCGCCCAGGCGGGCGAGGGCATCGGCCTCGTCGAGCACGGCATCGGGCGGGGCATCGGCCGGCGCGTCGGGGGCCCATGGTGCGGCCGGCGTGGCGGCGCGCCCGCACAGGCGCTGGATGGTGGCGACGAGGGCGTCGAGGTCGAAGGGCTTGCCGATGTGGCCGTCCATGCCGGCTTCCAGGCAGGCCGCGCGGTCGGCGGGGCTGGCATTGGCCGTCATCGCCAGCACGGGCAGCGTGGCCCAGCGCGGCTCGCGGCGCAGCGCGCGCGTGGCCTGCAGGCCGTCGAGGCGGGGCATCTGCATGTCCATCAGCACGAGGTCGTAGTCCGCGCCGTGCAGTGCGGCCAGGGCTTCGTAGCCGTTGCCGGCGCAGTCCACCTGCGCGCCTTCGCGGCTGAGCAGCTTGAGCGCGACTTCGAGGTTCAGCGCGTTGTCCTCGGCCAGCAGCAGGCGCAGCCCGGCCAGGCGCGGGCCGCCGCTGGCGGGCGGGGGGAGCACGTGCGCCGGGCCTGCAGCGGCCGGCAGGCGCAGCGTGAAGAAGAAGCGGCTGCCGCGCCCGGGCTCGCTGTGCAGGCCCAGTTCGCCGCCCATCAGGCGCACCAGTTCGCGGCTGATGGCCAGGCCCAGGCCGGTGCCGCCGAAGCGGCGCGTCGTCGAGGCCTCGGCCTGGCTGAAGGCGTCGAAGATCACGGCCTGCTGCTCGGGCGCGATGCCGATGCCGGTGTCGCTGACGGCGAATTCCACCGCCTGCGCGTCGGCGTCCACCAGCCGCAGTTGCAATTCGACGCGGCCCTCGGCGGTGAACTTGATCGCGTTGCCGCCCAGGTTGATGAGCACCTGTTGCAGGCGCAGCGCGTCGCCGAGCAGCCAGGGCGGCAGGCGCGGGTCGGCCTCGACGACGAGCTGCAGCGGCCGGTTGCCGAGGTTGGCCGCGAGCAGCGTGCGCAGCTCGCCGAGCAGGCGGGCCAGCTCGAAGGGCTGCGGGTCGAGCGCGAGCTTGCCGGCATCGGCCTTGGAGTAGTCGAGGATGTCGTTGAGCAGGCCCAGCAGGTGGCGGGCCGCGCCGTCGGCCTTGCCGAGCAGCGCGGCCTGCTCGGCGTCCAGCGGCGTGTGGCCGAGCAACTGCATCATGCCGAGCACGGCGTTGAGCGGCGTGCGGATCTCGTGGCTCATGTTGGCGAGGAACTCGCTCTTGCTGCGCGCCGCCGCGCCGGCCGCTTCGATCTGGCGCTGGCTCGCGGTGATGTCGATGCGGAAGACGACGGTCAGGCCATCGACGGTGCGGCGGTTGATGGCCCGGATCCAGCGGCCGTCGGCGAGAGGGTAGCGCTCGTCGGAGTCGCCGCTGCGGAACAGTTGCAGATGGCGGGCGAACCAGGCCTCGCGGTCCGGCGCGCTGGGTGTGAAGACGCCGCGCAGCAGGGTTTCGCGCAGCAGCTCTTCGTAGGGCCTGCCGACCAGCCCGGCGGCGCTGGACGCGCCGATCAGGCGGCGGTAGTGGCCGTTGCAGAGCAGCAGGCGCCCGTCGGCGCCGAAGAGCGCGAAGGCCTCGCCCAGCGCTTCGATGGCGGAGCGCAGCGTGTGCTCGCCCTCGGCGGCGCGGCGCTGGGCTTGCAGCAGGGCCGTGACGTCCTGCAAGGCGCCGACGACCTGGGGCGGCCCGCCCGGCGTGGCCTCGGTTTCGCCGGTCACGCGCACCCAGCGCGGCTCGGGGGCGTGCTCCCGCAGCCGGGCCAGCATCTGGAAGGGCTGGCGGCTGGCGGCCGCGCCGTCGATGGCGTTGCGCAGCGCGCTCCAGTCGGCGTCGGAGAACAGATCGCGGGCGTCGGCCAGGGCCATGTCCGGCCCGGTGCCTGCGCCGAGGATGCGGCGGCATTCCTCCGACAGGTGCAGGCGCTGCTGCCCGTCCAGCACCCAGCCCCCGACACCGGCGAGCTGCCCGGTGCGGGCCAGCAGCGTGCGGCTGGTGTGCAGTTCGGCCTCGGCGAGCTTGGTGGCGGTGATGTCGCGGCGCACGGCGATGTATTTGGCGGCCTGGCCGTCGGCGCCGGGCAGGGGGGCGATGACGGTGTCCTCCCAGAACGGCCGTCCGTCCTTGGCCTGGCTGCACAGTTCGCCATGCCAGATCTGGCCGGTCGCCAGGTGCGCGATGACGGCCTGCCAGAGCGCCGGATCGCGGCTGCCGAGGCGGCACATGTTGCGGCCCAGCAGCTCGGCGCTGCTGTAGCCGCTGAGGCGCTGGAAGCGCGGGTTGGCGCGGGTGATGCGGCCGTCCAGGCCGCATTCGGTCACGCCGGCCTGCTCGTCCAGCACGGCCAGTAGCGCGAGGTTCTCGCGCAACGCGCCGGGCCGGTGCCGCATCAGCGCAGCGCCGCCAGCGCCGAGGCCAGCGTGGCGCGGTCCAGCGGCTTGCTGAGGAAGCCGTCCGCGCCGAGCGCGAGGAAATGGGCGCGTGTGCCGGCGTCGTCGTGGCCTGACACCATCAGCACCGCCGGGTGCGGGTCGGGCAGGCGGCGCAGCGCGGCCAGCGTGTCCTGGCCGTTCAGGCCGGGCATGTTGACGTCCAGCAGCACGAGGTCGAAGGGGCGCGCCTCCAGCAGGCGCAGCGCCTTGCCGCCCTCGTTGACCAGCGCGCCGTGGTGGCCCAGCTCGCGCAGCAGGCGCGCGGCGATGCGCAGGTTGATGGCGTCGTCATCGACGACCATCACGTGCAGGCCGGGTGAGTTGGCGGTGCTCATCGCCCCCGCGTTCTACCACCGAACCCGGCGCGGACAATGCGGCGGTGCGCGCCGACTCGACCATAATCTTCACATACACCATGATTGATGCGCGGCCGACGCGCGTCACCGCCGCGTAGAGCTCAGTAGTCGCCGATGCAGACCGGCTGCTTGAAGATGAACTCGTTGACGGTCATAGTGGTCACGCGAGATGCGCGCCGGCAGGATGGCGCCAAGCGATGTTCACCTGGGCCATGATCTTGCCGCCGATGATGTCGGCGTTCGCGTCGGCCGGCACAAGCATGGCGTGCAGTATGAGCTGGCGTTGGGTGGCGGACGAGGGCAGGGTGGCGTTGTCGTTCTCATGAGGGGCGTGGCGTATGCCTGCTGATTCTCCGTGCAGGCGGGCGCCGCCCCTCTGAGGTTTCAGGGTGCGGCGGCACCCAAATGCCGCTGCAGGAATCGCTCCACCCTTTTCCCGAAGTCGATGGCATTCTGCGGGCGACGCCAACCATGGCCCTCGTCGTCGTATACGACCCATTCGGGTGGGCGGCCTGCTGCAGCGAGCTTGCGCTGCAGCGTCTCCCCATGGACGATCGGCACGCGGTAGTCCCGCGCGCCATAGGCCAGCAGCAGCGGGCGCTGAATCTGGGCTGCCAGTTCGGTAGGGGCGTTTGCGGTCAGCATGGCGTCATCCGCCTTCGGGTCGCCGATCATTTCTGGCATGGTGTAGCGCTTGCTGTCCTGGCTGATGTCGGACCAATGGACGTCGAACATGAGGCGAGGGTCGGTCACCGCCACCCAGGCGATGCCACAACGGAAAAGATCGCCTTGCCGCGCCAGGCCCATCAACGTGGCGTAGCCGCCATAGCTGGCACCGGCAATGCAGACACGGCTCTTGTCCGCCCATCCGTGCTCCACGGCCATGGCGAGCGCATCGGCCAAGTCGTCCTGCATCTTCTGCCCCCACTGCTTCCAGCCGGCCCGGAAGTGCTTGTAGCCAAAGCCTGTGCTGCCGCGAAATTCGGGTTCGATGACCAGATAGCCGCGCGAGGCCAGGAACTGGCTCATGGCATCCCATTCCAGCTCACGGCCACGTACCCATGGGCCGCCATGGACGAGCACCACGGCGGGCAAGGCCTTGCCCTCGCTGCCGGCGGGGCGGGTGATCCAGACCGGGAGTTCCAGCCCGTCACGGGCCGGCGTTCGCACCAGTTCCATGGTGGCCATGCGGCTCTCGTCAATGCCGCTACGCGTCGAGCCGAAGCGCTCCCATTTGCCGCTGTCCGGCTGGAAATGAAGGATCTCGCCGGGCGAAGTGGCCGAATAGGAATAGACCAGTACCGAGGTCGGCGCATCGCAGTTGCGGCATTGCAGCAGGTTGATGCGGCCTGGCAGGGCGCTGTCGACTTGCTGCTGGACCTCCCGCATCGCCGACGTGAGCCAGACCTGGCGCTGTCCCTCCGTCAGCACCTGGTAGCCCACCGTCCGGCGCTGGCCGTCTAGCAGCCGCCAGGCATCCACATCGAATCCGGGCGTCGACAGGATCGGTTGCGGCTGCACCTTCCCCTCGGCAAGGTTGAATTCATGCCAGGTGGTCACGCCATCGGTGTCGCGACGGGTCGACACGATGAGCCGGTCCTGCTCATCGACGTATTCGGGCACGAAATCGCTCTGCAGGGCCGGGAAGCGGCCGATCTGCCGCCACTTACCGGCGGTGTCGGCATAGAAATACAAGACATCGCCCTGTTCGTTCGCATACGCCAGCCGCGCTCGACCCTGACTGTCAAAGACCCAGCCGGTGACGGCCTTATGTGGCGGCCCCTCCTTCAACAGCAGGCGCCGCGATCCTTCGGCGACGTCCAGCACATAGGGGGTCACGTATTTCAGGTCCCAGTTGTTCTCGTCGTAGTGACTCTCGCCGACGATGATGTTGTTGCTGCCCGGAGCGCCCAGTGCCAGGTATTTGAAGTTGGCTTCCAGCGGCGCCTTGCCGCGGGCAGGGAACAGCGTATCCCATTCCCGCTTGATCAACTGCCTCAGGCCCGAACCATCACGGCGGACCGTCACCAGCGCATCGGCCTTGTTGCGGCTACTGCGCTCCTGGTCGTCGCTGAGGCTGAAGATCAGGTAGTCGTCACTGACCCAGCGCACGCTCTCGACGTCATAACGTTCGAAGGTCGCGGCGGCCTGCGGCGGCGTGTTCTGCTGCAGGTCGAGGATGATCAAGCGTTTGCGGCCTGCGGGCGCGGACGTGGTTAACAGGGCCATCCAACGACCCGACGGAGACAGCGAGGGATCGCTCAGTGCGCTGCGAGCGAAGAAAGTTTCGACCGGCGCTGCCGCAGCAGGCGGCTGAGCCTGGCCGGACCCCGCACCCAACAAGGCCAATGCGGCGACGACGCTGCCCAGCCAGCCGCGCAGGCGGCCTTCGATGTAATGAATCACTCATCCTCCCCAGAAACTTGGCCCGGATGTTAGTGCGCGAGGGTTTTCCGGAGTAGCGGGGCTTCCCTGGTTTGAGCAGCCGACAATCCGGGGTCAACGCCCCGCCCCGCCCCGCCCCGCCCCGATCCTGATGCGCTCTTCTCCTGCGCCCTTGTTGGCCGCTTCGGCGGTTTCTAGTTCCCAAGGCGACTGGGGCACGGTGCGCCGCCTGCTGCCGTATCTGTGGCGCTACCGCTGGCGCGTCGGCCTGGCGCTGGCCTTCATGCTCGGCGCCAAGCTGGCCAACGTCGGCGTGCCGCTGCTGCTCAAGCAACTGGTCGATGCGCTGGACTTGAAGCCGGGCCAGCCGCAGGCGCTGCTGGTGGTGCCGATGGGGCTGCTGATCGCCTACGGCGCGCTGCGTCTGTCCACCTCGCTGTTCACCGAACTGCGCGAACTGGTCTTCGCCAAGGCCACCGAGGGCACGGCGCGCAGCATCTCCCTGCAGGTGTTCCGCCATCTGCACGAGCTATCGCTGCGCTTCCACCTGGAGCGCCAGACCGGCGGCATGACGCGCGACATCGAGCGCGGCACGCGCGCCGTGCATTCGCTGATCAGCTATTCGCTCTACAGCATCGTGCCGACGCTGATCGAGGTGCTGCTGGTGCTGACGCTGCTGGGCGTGAAGTTCGACGCCTGGTTCGCCGGCATCACGGTCGCGGCGCTGGCGGTCTACGTCGGCTTCACCGTCGTCGTGACGGAGTGGCGCACGCGCTTCCGCCGCGAGCTGAACGAGCTGGATTCGGTCGCCCACAGCCGGGCCATCGACGCGTTGCTGAACTACGAGACGGTCAAATACTTCGGCAACGAGGCCTTCGAGGCGCGCCGCTACGACGAAGCGCTGGAGCGCCTGCGCCGCGCGCAGCTCAAGAGCCAGACGACGCTGTCGCTGCTCAACGCCGGCCAGCAGCTCATCATCGCGGCGGCCCTGGTGGCGATGCTGTGGCGGGCCACGCAGGGCGTCGTGGACGGGCGCATGAGCCTGGGCGACCTGGTGATGGTCAACGCCTTCATGATCCAGCTCTACATCCCGCTGAACTTTCTCGGCGTGATCTACCGCGAGATCAAGCAGAGCCTGACCGACATCGAGAAGCTCTTCCGCCTGCTCGACCGCGAGCGCGAGGTGGCCGACGCGCCGGGCGCGGCCGAGTTGCAGGTGGGCGGCGGCGCCGTCGTCTTCGAGAACGTGAGCTTCGCCTACGAGCCGGCCCGGCCCATCCTGCACGGCGTCGGTTTCACCATCCCGCCAGGCAAGAAGGTCGCCGTCGTCGGCCCCAGCGGTTCGGGCAAGAGCACGCTGGCGCGGCTGCTCTACCGCTTCTACGACGTGGACGGCGGCGCGATCCGCATCGACGGGCAGGACATCCGCGCGGTGACCCAGCAGAGCCTGCGCCGCGCGATCGGCATCGTGCCGCAGGACACCGTGCTCTTCAACGACACGGTGGCCTACAACATCGCCTACGGCCGCCCCGGCGCGGCGGCGGCCGAGGTCGAGGCGGCGGCGCGCGCGGCGCACATCCACGCCTTCATCGCGGCGACGCCGCTGGGCTACGAGACGCGCGTCGGCGAGCGCGGGCTCAAGCTCTCGGGCGGCGAGAAGCAGCGCGTGGCCATCGCCCGCACGCTGCTGAAGAACCCGCCCATCCTGATCTTCGACGAGGCCACGTCGGCGCTGGACTCGACCAACGAGCGCGCCATCCAGGCCGAGCTGGAGGCGGTGGGGCAGGACAAGACGGTGCTCGTCATCGCGCACCGGCTGTCCACGGTGGTCGATGCGCACGAGATCCTGGTGCTGGAGCAGGGCCGCATCGTCGAGCGCGGCCGGCATGAGGCGCTGCTGGCGCGGGGCGGGCGTTATGCCGAGATGTGGCGCCTGCAGCAGGACTAATGAGGCTTCCTGGGCTTGTCGAAGCTCTTGGGCCGGTAGACGTTGCCGTCCCACTCGCCGTCCGGGCGGCCGTCGTGCTGGGCCGACTCGCGTGCGCGGTTGATGACGCGCTCGGCCTCCAGCGCTGCGGCGAGGGCCTGGTGCTGGCGGCGGCGCCAGCCGCTGGCCTTGCCCATCTGCGCCGCCAGCCAGCCGCCCAGCCGCGCGAAGGCGGCGTCCACCCGCGCGCGGGCGCGCCAGGGCAGGGCCATGTGCAGCGCCAGCGCGATGCAGAGGGCGAGGCCGAGGGCGGCGAGCACGGTGTGGAACATGGCCGGAGTGTGACGCGAAGCGGCACCCGCGCGCCACCCGTGTTCAGGGCCTCTGACGGAGAGCCCACAACGCCAGCATGGCGTCAGGAATCGTCCGGCTGGCCGCGTCGCGCTCGGCGGCGCCGGCCTCGGCCAGGCTGCCGCCTTCGCCGCCCAGCGCCGCGATGGGCGCCAGCAGCGCGGCGGTGGCTTCGGCGTCGAACAGCGGCTCCCAGGCCTCGGGCGCCAGTGCCACGGCGAGCAGGAAGCCGGCGGCCCAATCCTCGGCGTCGGCGTATTCGGTGTCCTCGTCCTCGCCGTCTGCGAAGCTGAAGACCGGCTCCCAGCCCTTGGGCGCGTGCGTCCACGCCATGGCGATGGAGTGCAGGTGGCGCAGCACCAGCATGACGACCTTCTTGCGCTGCTTGCCGCTGGCGAAGGGCGCGGGGTCGCCATCACCGCCCCAGATGAGCGGCAGCCAGGCCTCGCCGGGCAGGCCGGCCAGTTCGCGACCGGGCGTCAGCAGCAGGCCGGCCAGATAGCCATCCAGCGCCTCGACGTTCATGGCGCCGTCGCTGGGCAGGGCGGCCAGCAGTTCGTCGAGGTCGTCCAGTTCCTCGTCGGACAGCGGGCGGTTGTCGGAGGCGGGGTTGTAGTGGGGGTATTGCATGGCGGGTTCAGCCGTGGCGGCCATGGCGGCTCTTGGGCTTTTTGCTGTCGAACTCGGCGATCTGCGCTTTCAGCAGCGCCATCAGCACGCGGGCGTTCTGCTCCGTCATCAGGACCATGCTGCTGGGCTCGATGCCCTCGACGGGCGTCTTCGGCGTGACCAGGGCGTCCACCTTGAACATGACCTGGCCATGCGGGTTGGTGGAGGCGGCCTTGAACTTCTGGATCTCGATCTGATGCGTCTTCATCCGGCCATCTTGCCATCGCCCGCAGCGGCGCATAAGGTTGCCCGATGGCCCGACCTCTCCGACTCGAAATCGCCGGCGCGGTCTACCTGGTCGGCGCCCGCTGCCCCAGCGACGGCGGCCGCACGGCTTTCGCCGACGAGGCCGACGAGGCCGGCATGCGCGCGCTGCTGGCCCAGGCCCTGCGGCGCTTCGACGCCCAGGCCCTGGCCTATGCGCTGCTGCCGGACCATTACCAGTTGCTGCTGTTCACGCGCCGCGCCAATCTGTCGCCGCTGATGCGGCATGTGAACGGCGTCTACACCCAGCACCACCGCCGCCGCCACGGCCTCGGCGGCCCGCTGTTCCAGGGGCGCTTCCACGCCGTGCTGGTGGACCGCGAGCACCATTTGCTGGACGCCTGCCGCTACGTCGATCTCGGCCCGGTGCGCGAGGGCCTGGCGGCCGGCGCGGCGGACTGGCCGGGCTCCAGCTTCCGCGCGCTGGCCGGCCTGGAGCCCGCGCCGGCCTGGCTGGACGTGGACGGCCTGCACGCCCACCTGCTCGGCCGCCCGGCCCTGACGCCCGCCCGGCACCGCCTGGCCGGCGAGCGCTATGCCCGCCTCGTCGCCGCCGAACCCGGCTTCGACCTGTGGCCGGGCCGGCTGCGCGAGCAGGCGCTGCGGCTGGCGCATACGGAGGGCGGCGTGCCGATGACGGCACTGGCCGCCCAGCTCGGCCTTTCCATTTCCCGCGTCAGCCGTCTCATCGCCGCCGCGGAGCAGGCCATGTGAAGGGGCCGCGCCAGGGGCGGCTAAGCTGCCGGCCTGCCAAGCCGCCCGAGAGACGCCGTGCCGAGCCGTTCCGCCCTTGCCCAGGCCCTGCTGGGCCGCCCCTGGTTGCTGGCCCTGCTGGGCCTGCCCTTCGTCCTGGCCCTCGTCGGGGCCATCGTCGCGCTGGTCCTGTGGCGGCAACTGCCGGCGCTGGATGTGCTGACCGACTACCAGCCCCATCAGCCCCTGCGCATCCTCAGCGAGGACGGCCAGCTCATCGGCGAGTTCGGCGCCGAGCGCCGCCGCTTCGTGGCGCTGAAGGACATCCCCAAACCCATGCAGGACGCGCTGCTGGCCGTCGAGGACAGCGATTTCTACACACACTCCGGCATCGACTACAGCGGCATCGCGCGCGCTTTCTTCCACAACCTGCTGCACCCGCGCTCGCTGCAGGGCGCCTCCACCATCACGCAGCAGCTGGCGCGCAATATCTTCCTGAGCAACGAGCAGACGCTGACGCGCAAGGCGCGCGAGGGTCTGCTGGCGATCAAGATCGAGCAGAGCCTGAGCAAGGAGGAGATCCTCGAGATCTATATGAACCAGATTGCGCTGGGCAACCGGGCCTATGGCTTCGGCGCGGCGGCGGAGCGCTACTTCGGCAAGGCGCTGGACCGGCTCGACACCGGCGAGATCGCGCTGCTGGTGGGCCTGCCCAAGAACCCCAACGGCTACAACCCCGTGCTCCACCCCGGCCGCGCCAAGCGCCGCCAGGCCGTGGTGCTGGGCCGGCTCGAAGCGGTGGGCCTGATCACCCCCGCGCAGGCCCAGGCCGCGCGGGAGCAGGCGCTGGACGTGCGCATGCCCCGGCGCCTGTCCGGCGTGGCCGACCACGTGGCCGAACAGGTGCGCGCCGAGGTGGTGGCGCGCTTCGGCGAGGAGGCCTACACGCGCGGGCTGACGGTCTACACGACCATCCGCTACGCCGAGCAGGCGGCGGCCCAGCAGGCGCTGCGCCACGCGCTGTTCGAGCTGGAGCGCCGCCAGCCTTACCGGGGCCCCGAGAAGACCGTGGAGTTGCCGGAAGGAGACGCGCTGGACGACGCGCTCGATGCCGCCTTCGACGCCACCCCCGACCTCGGCGAGCTGCGCACGGCCGTGCTGTTGGGTGTCGGCAAGACGGCGGCCGACCTCGTGCTGGCGGACGGCGAGAAGGTCGTGCTGAAGAGCGCGGCCAACCTGCGCGCGCTGGCCCATGCCAGGCGTGGGGCCGTGCTGCGCGTGCTCGACATGGGCAACAAGAACTGGCAGCTCAGCCAGGTGCCGCAGGCCGAGGGCGCCGTCGTCACGCTGGACCCGGGCAGCGGCGCCATCCGCTCGCTGGTGGGCGGCTTCGACTTCGCGCGCAACCAGTTCAACTCGGCCACGCAGGCCTGGCGCCAGCCGGGCTCGGCCTTCAAGCCCTTCGTCTACTCGGCCCTCATCGAGCAGGGCGGCTGGGCCGGCACCCTGGTCAGCGACCAGCCCATCCAGATCGGCGACTGGTCGCCGCGCAACTACGACGGCCAGTACGAGGACGCGCTGAGCCTGCGCGAGGCGCTGAAGCGCTCGAAAAACATGGTCAGCATCCGCATCGTGCAGGAGCTGGGCCCCGAGCGGGTGCGCGCCTGGGCCGCGCAGTTCGGCCTGGAGCAGGGCCGCCAGCCGCAGAACCTGACGCTGGCGCTGGGCACGGGCGCGGCCACGCCGCTGCAGATGGCCACGGCCTACGCCGTCTTCGCCAACGGCGGGCGCCTGCCGGAGGCCTGGCTCATCGAGCGGGTGGAGGATACGCAGGGCATCGTGCTGTGGCTGCGGCCGCCGCCCAAGTTCCACCCGGCCATCAGCGCGCGCAATGCCTTCATGACCTCGCAACTGCTGGCCGCCGTTGCGCGCGAGGGCACGGCGGCGCGGGCCAGCGCCCTGCTCGGCCGCTGGGATCTCTACGGCAAGACGGGCACCACGAATGACGCGGTGGACGCCTGGTTCTGCGGCTTCCAGGCGACGCGGGCGGGGGCGGTGTGGATCGGCTACCCCAAGCCCAAGTCGCTGGGCGAGCGCGAGAGCGGCGGCGGCCTGGCCCTGCCGGTCTGGGCCGCGACCATGGCCGTCGCGCTGCGCGGCCAGCCCAACACCCAGATCGAGCCGCCCGCCGAGGGCCTGGTGCAGCAGGACGGCGACTGGTTCTACTCGGAATACGCGGGCGATCTGGCGATCGCGCGCATCGGCCTGCCGGGCGCCGAGGACGCCGCCTCGGCGCCGGAAGGTTCAGACTGAGGGCGAGGGCGGCGGCTCCCAGAGTTCGATCTTGTTGCCGTCCGGGTCCATGACCCAGCCGAATTTGCCGTACTCCGAATCCTGCGGCTCGCCGACCACCTCGCAGCCCTCGGCGCGCAGCGCGGCGATCAGGCCGTGCAGGTCGGCGACGCGGAAATTGACCATGAAGGGCGCCGCGCTGGGCGCGAAGTACTCGGTGTCGGCCCTGAACGGGCACCAGTTCGCCGGCCCCGCGTCGCCCGCGAAGCTGGCGCCGCCCCAGGCCTGCACGTCCAGCCCGAGATGCACCCGGTACCACTCGGCCAGGGCCTGCGGGTCGCGGGACTTGAAGAAGATGCCGCCGATGCCTGTTACTCGTTTCATGCGCTGTCTCCTGAACAGGCCCTTAGAGTAGCCGCCATGCCACTTCCGCTTCCCGCCATGCGCCGCCCGCTGCTCCCCCTCCTCACCCTCCTCACCCTCCGCCCCCTCCTCGCCCTGCTGGTCCTGGCCGGCTGCGCCTCGGTGCAGCAGGGCGGGGAGCGGCCCGCCACGCCATCGCCTGCCTTGCCGCCCATGGCCCAGTCGCCGGCCGTGGCCGGGCTGGCGGCGGAGAGCTTCGGCCGGCCGCCCTGGGGGCGCCAGGGCGAGTTCCTGCTGCACGGCCAGCGCGTGCGCTACGAGCGCGGTGCCGAGCGGCTGGCGCTGTTCGAGGCCCTGCCGGCCGGCACGGCCGTGCCGCTGCGCTTCAGCGTGGGCGAGAGCGCTGCCGTCTGCGAAGCCTGGACGCCCTCGGCCAGCAGCGCCAACGGCCATCTGGCTGCCGCCAAACCCTGGGTGCTGAGCTGCCGCTGGGGCAGCGCGCCGGCGGCGATGCTGCAGATCGGCGAGGGCCAGGTGCGCCAGGGCCGGCTCAGCCGCGAAGGCGCCTACCGGCGCGGCGAGATGACGCTGGGCCTGCGCTCCGTCCATCTGCACGAGGGCAGCGCCACGCCGCAGGCGCTGGCCGCCGGCTACGAGATGCTCTACCAGGGCAGCGTCGTCGCCAGCCTCGACCTCAGCGGCCCGCTGCCGCGCCTGCGCCGGCCCGACCCGGCCACGCCCCTGGGCCGCGCGGCCACCGAGGCGGCACTGGCGCTGGCGCTGGTGTGGGAGCCCGGCCCATGAAGCTGGATGCTGCTGCCTACGCCGAGCAGGGCTATCTCGTCATCCCCGGCTTCAAGCCGGCCGCCGAGATCGCCGCGCTGCGCGAGCGGGCGCTGGCCATCGTCGATGCCTTCGACCCCGGCGCGCAACGCCCCGTCTTCACGACCGAGGAGCAGCAGCGCCATGTGGACGACTACTTCCTCGACAGCGGCGAGCAGGTGCGCTGTTTCTTCGAGGAAGAGGCCTTCGACGCCGAGGGCCGGCTGCGCGTGGACAAGGCCCTGGCCATCAACAAGATCGGCCATGCGATGCACGACCTCGACCCGGTGTTCTCGGCCTTCTCCAAGGGCGAGGCGCTGCGCGCGGTGGCGGGCGCGCTGGGGCTGGTGCGGCCCCAGGTCTGGCAGTCGATGTTCATCTTCAAGCAGCCCGGCATCGGCGGCGAGGTGCGCTGGCACCAGGACGCGAGCTTCTTCGAGACGGCGCCCGTCACGGTGACGACCTTCTGGTTCGCGCTGGAAGACGCCACGCGCGCCAACGGCTGCCTGTGGGCCGAGCCGGGCGGCCACCGGGGCCGGCGCGGCGTGCTGCGCGAGCGCTTCGTGCGCGAGGGCCGCCGTGCCTGGATGGAGCCGCTGGACGCGACGCCCTGGCCGGCGGCGGACTCGCGCGAGGCCGTGCCGCTGGAAGTCGAGGCGGGCTCGCTGGTGGTCTTCCACGGCCTGCTGCCGCATTACTCGGCGGCCAACCGCTCGGACAAGTCGCGCCATGCCTACACGCTGCACGCGACGGACGCGGCCAGCCGCTATTCGCCGCGCAACTGGCTGCAGCGCAGTCCTGCCTTGCCGGTGCGCGGGTTCTAGCCCGTCACATCTCGCAACGCGCCTGCCGCTTGTCCTACACGCCGAGGCAGCCTTGGCCGGCACGGCACCTACGGGCGTCGTCCCAAGAATGGACTCATCACCAACCGGCCGACCGCGGTCACAGGAGCGAGTGATGAAATTCCCGAAATCCATTCATGCAGAGGGCTGGGGCCAGCACATCGAACACGCCGACGGGCCTGCCGGCAGGCACGGCAAGCCGGGCCACAAGACGGGCCACAAGCCGGGCAACAAGGCGGGGGCCAAGCCCGTGTCCTGGCACACGCCGCTGCACGGTGAGCCCGTGCCGCGCGCCAGCGCTGCCCCGCAGGCCACCCGTTCGCAGCCCGCCGCCGCCACCCCCTGGCTGCTCGGCGCGGGCGTGATGGCGGCCTTGATCGGCGGCGCCGTCGCCATGTCCCGCCACATCGGCGAGCCGGCGGCGCCGGTCGTCGTCGGCCAGGTCACGCTGTCCGTCGAGGACGGGCAGTTGCAGGACGCGCCGCCGAGTGCTGGCGCCGTGGCGCCGGCGCCTGAAGTGGCTCCGGCTCCGGCCCCGCCCGCCGAGGCGGCGAAGCCGGCGCCCGCCGAAACGCGCACGGCGCAGGCACCGGAGCCCAAGCGGGAGCCCGAGCCGGTCGTCCGCACGCTGGTGCCGCCGCCCGAAGTGCTGGCCGAGATCGCGCCGGAGCCGGAAGCCGCGCCCGTGGCCCAGGCGCCCGCCGCCCCCGAGCTGGAAGACGCCGGCATCACCGTGCAGGTCCGCCAGGCCCTGGCCGCCGATGCGACGCTGGCAGCCGTCCCCATCGCGGTCAGCACCGCGCAGGGCGTCGTCAAGCTGGAAGGCCAGGCGCCGGACGCCGAGGCCCGCGAGCGGGCCACCGTCGTCGCCGCCGCCACGACGGGCGTGAAGGCGGTGGACAACCGGCTGACGCTGCCGCCCCTGGCCTTGCTGGTGCCGCCGCCGCCCGCCAGCGGCGGCTGAAATGAAGAAGGCGCCCCTCGGGGCGCCTTCTTCATGGGGAGCGGTGCCGCTCAGTGGCAGTGCAGGCGGCGGGCCGGCGCCAGTTCGGCGTCGATCAGCGCCTCTTCGGTCAGTTCGCGGGCGGCTTCGAGTTGCAGGCAGAGTTCGGTGATGCCGTCCTCCCGGCCGCCGACCAGTTCGGGCAGCGGCGCGGCGGCCACGTCGGCGGGCAGGTCGGCCAGGGCGCCGATCAGCTGGAACAGCAGCTCCAGGCTGGCTTCGCCGGTCTGCGGCAGGTCGCGCGCGGCGCCGAGGCTGCGGGCCAGATACCAGCAGGCGTCGGCGGCGTTGTCGCAGGCCTGGGCCTGCATTTCCAGCGCGCGGCCGCGGGCCCCGGCCTCGCTGCGGGCCTGGGCGATCTCGAAGGCGCCGAGGTCGGCCGGGACGGCATCGTCAAGCGAGAGCGCGGCAAAGTCGAGTTCGTGGGCCATGGGCGTGCGGGAGGCTGGCGAGGTGCGGAGGCGATCCTAACGGCGGGCCGGGTCGGCGGGCGTCCCCCCGATCCGGGCCTGGCGGGGTGATCGCCGGAATTAAGTCACAAAGTCAGCGCTTCTTGACGGGCCGGACCCAGCCGGCGAGCGCCACCTGCTTGCCGCGCGCCACGGCCAGTTCGCCCGGCCCCACGTCCTTGGTGATGGTCGAGCCGCCGCCGATGGTCGCGCCCGCGCCGAGGGTGACGGGCGCGACGAGCACGCAGTTGGAGCCCACGTGGACGTCGGCGCCGATGGTGGTGCGGTGTTTGTTGGCGCCGTCGTAGTTGGCGGTGATGCTGCCGGCGCCGTAGTTGACGCGCTCGCCCACCGTCGCGTCGCCGAGGTAGGCGAGGTGGTTGGCCTTGGCGCCCTTGGCGAGTGTCGAGTTCTTGACCTCGACGAAATTGCCGACGTGGACCTCGGCGCCCAGTTGCGCGCCGGGGCGCAGGCGGGCGAAGGGGCCGATCAGCGCGCCCTCGCCGACGCTGGCGCCCAGGGCCTCGCCGTCGATGTGCGTGAATTCGTGGATGCGCGCGCCGGCGGCGATCCGCGCGTTGCGGATCACGCAATGGGCGCCGATGCGCACGCCGTCGCCCAGCTCGACGCGGCCCTCGAAGACGCAGCCCACGTCGATCTCCACGTCCTGGCCATGCGCGAGGCTGCCGCGCAGGTCGAAGCGGGCCGGGTCGGCCAGGCGCACGCCGGCGCGCATCAGGCTCTCGGCCTGGCGGGCCTGGAAGGCGCGCTCCAGTTGCGCGAGCTGCACGGGGTCGTTGACGCCCAGCACCTCGACCTCGCTGTGGGCCTTGATGCCGAGCACCGGCAGGCCCTCGGCCACGGCCATGGCGACGATGTCGGTCAGGTAGTACTCGCCCTGGGCGTTGTCGTTGCTCAACTGGCCGACCCAGCGCTGCAGCGCGGCGGTGGGCGCGGCCATCATGCCGCTGTAGCCCTCGCGGACGAGGCGCTGCTCGGGGCTCGCGTCCTTGTGCTCGACGATGGCGAGCACGCCGTCGTCGTCGGGGTCGCGGATGATGCGGCCGTAGCCGGTGGGGTCGGCGAGGTCCACCGTCAGCAGCACCAGGGCGTGGCCGGCGCAGGCGTCGATCAGGGCCTTGGCGGTCGCGGTCTCGATCAGCGGCACGTCGCCGTTCAGGATCAGCGTCGTGCCCTCGCCGACCAGCGCCGGCACGGCCTGCTGGATGGCGTGGCCGGTGCCGAGCTGGGGCATCTGGCGCACGAAGGCAATGCCGTCGCCGGCAGCCGCCGCTTCGACGGCCTCGGCGCCATGGCCCGTGATGACGATGCGGGCGGCGGCGGCCAGCGGCTCGCAGCTTTGCAGTACATGGGCCAGCAGCGAGCGGCCGGCGAGTTTGTGCAGCACCTTGGGCGTTGCAGACTTCATGCGGGTGCCCTTGCCCGCCGCCATGATCACGATATTGAGCGCCATGCCTGCCTACTTCCCTACTTCGTTGCAACGAAGCGGAGATTATGGGCAGGCCGCTTCCTAACGAACGGCCTGCACGGAAACGCGGTGTGACTTTGGCTCGATCCTGGGGAACTCCGCCAGCGCGGCGTCGAAGAGCGGCGTCAGCAGCGCGTCGCTGCCGGCGCTCAGGCCCTCGTTGCTGGCATGGGTCTCGTACAGGGCCTCGCCGCTGCTGCGGTCGCGCAGCATCAGCGCGACGGCGCGGTCGTAGCGGCGGTCGAAGAAGGGGTCCTGGCGCCAGCCCCAGGGGCCTGCGCCGACGTAGCCGAAGCGCGGCGAGAACAGCCGGCCACGCCAGCGCCACCACAGCGGGTCGTCCCAGGGCACGGGGTCGTAGGCGGTGGTGCGGGCGCCCAGCGTCACGAGCACGTTGGCGCTCTTCGCGTCGGCGGCGGGCGTGAAGCCGGCTCTTTCCAGCGCGGCGCGGGCGGCGTCTTCGAGCATGGCCTGGCGGCGCAGCGCTTCCTCGCTCTGCTGCTGCGAGGGCAGGCGGTCGAAGGCATAGCTGCCGGGCTTGCGGTCGGCGGGCCAGTTGCCGTAGCTCGACACGTCGGCGGTGAGGGTGTAGGGGCCGGTGGCGCAGGCCGTCAGCAGGGCGGCTGCGGCGCTGGCGAGGATCAGGCGGCGGTTCATGGGCACCTCCATCAAAAGGATGCGGGGATTCTGACCCGCCCGGATTGCCCCCGTGTAAATCAGCGTTGCAGCGTGATGACCGCGGCCGGCGCGGGTGTCGCGCAGCTCTCGTCGTCGTCGAAGGCGATGTCGCCGCCCGCATCGGCCACGCCGGTGGCGCGGATGGTCTCGAAGGGGAACAGCTTCTTGTCCATCATGTGCGAGGGCACGATGTTGGTCATGGCCGTGAAGATGTTGTCGATGCGGCCGGGGTAGCGCCGTTCCCAGTCGTTGATCATGGCCTTGACCTGCACGCGCTGCAGGTTCTCCTGGCTGCCGCAGAGATTGCACGGAATGATCGGGAACTCGCGGTGCTCGGCCCAGCGCACGAGGTCGGGCTCCTTGACGTAGGCCAGCGGGCGGATGACGACGTTGCGGCCGTCGTCGCTGACGAGCTTGGGCGGCATGCCCTTCATGCGGCTGCCGAAGAACATGTTCAGGAACAGCGTGGTGACGATGTCGTCGCGGTGGTGGCCGAGCGCGATCTTGGTGGCGCCGAGTTCGCCGGCCACGCGGTAGAGGATGCCGCGGCGCAGGCGCGAGCACAGGCTGCAGGTCGTCTTGCCCTCGGGCACGAGCTTCTTGACGACGGAATAGGTGTCCTGGTTCTCGATGTGGAAGTCCACGCCGCGCGAGCGCAGATAGGCGGGCAGCACTTCCTCGGGAAAGCCGGGCTGCTTCTGGTCGAGGTTGACGGCGACGAGGCTGAACTTGATGGGCGCGCGCTGCTGCAGATTGAGCAGGATGTCGAGCATCGCGTAGCTGTCCTTGCCGCCCGAGAGGCAGACCATGACCCGGTCGCCGTCCTCGATCATGTTGAAGTCGGTGATGGCCTGGCCCACCTGGCGGTGCAGGCGCTTGGAGAGCTTGTTGATCTCGTGCGCGGCCTTCTTGGCCGCCAGCTCGGTGGCCAGTTCGGCAGCGTCAGGCGGGACGATGGGGGCGAGGACTTCGGACATGGGGGGCGCGGTGCGGGGGGGGGGGGGGGGGCGGGGAAAAGGGCGGATTGTCCCAAACCTCGCGCGGCGGGTGGTGGTGGTGGCCGATTTGACGCAGGTCAAGTACAGGGGCGGTCGGGGTTTCTAACATTCATGCATTCCTTATGCATATTTAAGACCATGACCTCTCCCAACGCTCACACCCCCGCTGATCTGCCCGAAACCACGCCCGAGGCGCAGCCCGACCGCGTGGACGCGCCCGAATCGGCCGAGCCCCGGGCGCCGTTGCCGGCCAAGCCCCACGACGAGGGCCGCTGCTGCGGTGCCTGCGGCGGCGCCTGATTCCATCTCCTGAAGGAAGCATCATGAAATCCACAAAGAGGCTCTGGCGCTGGCTGGGCCTGATCTTCGTCCTGTCGTTCGGTGCCCTGGGCTATCTGGGCTGGCAGATCTATCTCTCGGCGCCGCCGATCCCGAGCCGGGTGGTCAGCGCCGAGGGCGAGCTGCTGTTCACCGGCGAGCAGATCCAGTTGGGCCAGCAGGCCTGGATGTCGGCCGGCGGCCAGCAGCTGGGCACGGTCTGGGGGCATGGCGCCTATGTGGCGCCGGACTGGTCGGCCGACTGGCTGCACCGCGAGGCGCTGGCGCTCAAGGCGCGGCGCCTGGCCGAGCAGCAGCAGGGCGGGCTGGCCGTGGGCGACGCGCAGCGCGCCGCCGTGGACCAGGGCGTGCGCGAGGAGATGCGCCGCAACACCTATGACGAGGCGAATGGCGAGCTGCGCATCACGGCCGCCCGCGCCGACGCCATCCGCGAGGTGGCCGCGCATTACGAGGGCCTGTTCGGCAGCGACCCGGCGCTCGCCACGCTGCGCGACCAGTACGCGATGACGGCCGACGCCCTGCCCGAGGCCGAGCACCGCCGCGCGCTGGCGGCCTTCTTCTTCTGGTCGGCCTGGGCCGCGACGACGGACCGGCCGGGCGAGACGGGCCTGTCCTACACCAGCAACTGGCCGCATGAGCCGCTGGTGGGCAACACGATGAGCGCCTCGGCGGCGATCTGGTCCATGGTCAGCATCGTGCTGCTGCTGGCCGGCATCGCGGCGATGCTGTGGCTGCACAAGGGCGAGAGCCACGAGGACGAAGCCAAGGTGCCGGCCGCCGACCCGCTGCTGGGCGTGAAGGCCACGCCGTCGATGCTGGCGACGCGCAAATACTTCTTCATCGTCATCGCGCTGATGCTGCTGCAGATCGGCATGGGTGCGATCACCGCGCACTACGCGGTCGAGGGCCAGGCCTTCTTCGGCATCCCGCTGGCGGAGATCCTGCCCTACACGATCAGCCGTACCGTCCACACCCAGGTCGGCATCTTCTGGATCGCCACCGCCTGGCTGGCGACCGGCCTCTACGTCGCGCCGCTGCTGTCGGGCCGCGAGCCCAAGTGGCAGAAGCTCGGCGTCGATGCGCTGTTCTGGGCGCTGATCGTCGTCGTGCTCGGCTCCACCGTCACCGGCTGGCTGGGCACGCTGCAGCACCGCGGCCTGGACTTCAGCTTCTGGTTCGGCAACCAGGGCCTGGAGTTCACGAGCATGGGCCGCTTCTGGCAGATCCTGCTCTTCGTCGGCCTGCTGTTCTGGGTCGTGCTGCTGGGCCGCGCGCTGTGGCCGGCGCTGAAGAAACCGTCGGAGACGCGCGGCCTGATCGCCATGGTCTTCCTGTCGGCCACCTGCATCGGCGGCTTCTACGCCACCTCGCTGACCTGGGGCCAGCACACGCACTACTCGATGGTCGAGTACTGGCGCTGGTGGCTGGTGCATCTGTGGGTGGAGGGCTTCTTCGAGGTCTTCGCCACCGCCGTGGTCGCGCTGATCTTCACCAACCTCGGCCTCGTGCGCCCGGCCTCGGCCAACCGCGCCATCGTCGCCGAGACCATCGTCTTCCTGTTCGGCGGCATCCTCGGCACGCTGCATCACCTCTACTGGACCGGCACGCCGACCTCGGTGATCGCCGTCGGCGCCGTGTTCTCGGCGCTCGAAGTGGTGCCGCTGACGCTGATCGGCCTGGAGGCCCTGCAGACCTGGCGCCGCTCGCAGGGCGTGGCCTGGCTGGGTGCCTACAAATGGGTCATCCTCAGCTTCGTCGCCGTGGGCTTCTGGAACACGGTCGGCGCCGGCCTGCTGGGCTTTGCGATCAACCCGCCCGCCTCGCTCTACTACGTGCAGGGCCTGAACATGACGGCGGCCCACGGCCACGCGGCGCTGTTCGGCGTCTACGGCATGCTGGGCATCGGCCTGATGCTGTTCTGCCTGCGCGGGCTCTATGACCGCGCGCTGCACGCCGACCGCTGGCTCAAGCCCGCCTTCTGGGGCCTGAACGCGGGCCTGGCGATGATGGTCTTCATGTCGCTGCTGCCGGCCGGCATCTACCAGGCCTATGAAAGCGTGACCAAGGGCCTGTGGTACGCCCGCTCGCCGGAGGTCATCCACTCCAAGCTGATGGAAGCCCTGGTGTGGCTGCGCGTGCCGGGCGACATCGTGTTCGCCGCGGGCAGCGTCTTCCTCGCCGTCTATGCTTTGAGCCTGCTGCGCCGCCGCCGTCATGGGCGTGAGGCGGAGCGCCTGCCCGCAGCGGGCGCCGCCCCGGCCCGGGGACGCTGAGAACCCGCATGAAGCTCACCGCCTTCACCGACTACAGCCTGCGCGTGCTGATGTACCTCGCCGCCGAACCCGGGCGGCGGGCGACGGTGGGCGAGATCGGCGCGGCCTTCGACGTGAAGCTCAACCACCTGACCAAGGTCGTCCACCACCTCGCCAAGCGCGGCTGGGTGGTGACGGTGCGCGGCAAGGGCGGCGGCCTGACGTTGGCGCGGCCGGCCGCGCAGATCCGCGTCGGCGAGGTCGTGCGCGACACCGAGGGCCAGGTCCTGCCGGCCGAATGCTTCGCCGCCGAGCCCAGCGGCTGCGCCATCGTCGGCCAGTGCCGCCTCAAGGGCGTGCTGGCCGAGGCGGTGGCGGCCTTCTACGCCGTGCTGGACCGCTACACCCTGGCCGACATCACGGCCAACCGGCAGCAGCTCGTGCAGCTGCTGCGCTTCATGGAGCCGGCATGACTCCGTATCCCTATGACGGCCCCGAGGAACTGCGGGAGCCCATCCTGGCGGCGCTCTACCGCGTGGTGGACCCGGAAGTGGCCCTGTCCATCGTCGATGTGGGCCTGGTCTACGGCGTCACCGTGACGCCTGAGCGCGTCCACGTGCGCATGACGATGACCTCGGCCGCCTGCCCGGTGGCCGACGTGATCGTGGACGACGTGGGTGCGGCGCTGGACCGTGCCGTGCCGGGCGAGCGGCGCATCGAGGTCGAGCTGGTCTGGGAGCCCGCCTGGACGACCGACTGCCTCAGCGACCGCGCCAAGGTCTTCATGGGCTGGTAGGCGATGCGGCGCGCACCGAGCCTGCTGCCGCGCCTGACGCGCCTGGCGTTTGCCGGCCTGGTGGCGGCGGCGCTGCTGGCCGGCATCGCCGGCGGCCTGCTGCGCGCCGGCGTGGCGGTGCCGGTGGCGGGCGCCGCCGTGGCGGGCCATGCCTTCCTGATGATCTGCGCCTTCATGGGCACGGTCATCGCCATCGAGCGGGCCGTGGCCGTCAAGCACGCGGCGGCCTTCGCCGGGCCGCTGGCCTCGGGCGCGGCGGGGCTGGCGCTGCTGGCCGGCGCGGCGCCGCTGGCGGCGTGGCTGGCGGTGGCGGCTTCGCTGGCCTTCGTCGGCGTCAACCTCGTCGTCGTGCGGCGCCAGCGCGCCGGCCACACGCTGCTGCTGCTCGCGGGCGCCGGGGCCTGGGCCCTGGGCTGCGGGCTGCATGCGCTGGGGCTGTGGAGCGGCGCCGTCGTGCCGCTGTGGTTCTGCTTCCTCGTCTTCACCATCGCCGCCGAGCGGCTGGAGATGACGCGGCTGATGCGCCGCCGCGCCGGGGCCGGCGCGGCGCTGGCCGCCATCCTCGCGGCGGCGGGCGGCGGTGCGCTGCTGTCGGGCGTTTCGCCCGGCTGGGGCGGCCTGCTCTACGGCGGCGCGCTGATGGCGCTGGCGCTCTGGCTCGCGGTGTTCGACATCGCCCGCCGCACCGTCCACGCCGCCGGATTGAGCCGTTATATGGCGCTGTGCCTGCTCACGGGCTATGCATGGCTGTGCGTCGCCGGCCTCGCCTGGGCTGCCACGGTGCTGGGCCTGCCGGTGCGGGATGCGGCCCTGCACGGGCTGGCGCTGGGCTTCGTCTTCGGCATGGTGCTGGGCCATGCGCCGGTCATCCTGCCCGCCGTCGCCCGCGTCAAGCTGGCCTTCGGCTGGCCCTTCTACCTGCCGCTGCTGCTGCTGAACGCCTCGCTGGCGCTGCGGCTGCTGGGCGGTTTTTTCGATGCCCGGCTGACGGCCGCAGGCGCCGCCGGCAATGCGGCGGCCCTGGCGCTGTTCGCGCTGACGCTGGCGGCCTCGGCCGTCTGGCATTTCTCTCGACGGAATCCAAGACATGACGCCCTTGCTGGGAATTGAAGAACCGCCCCGGGCCCCGCCCACGGGCTTCGCGCTGTTCGCGCTGGGCTTCCGGCCCTTCTATCTGCTGGCCAGCCTGTTCGCGGCGCTGTCCGTGCCGCTGTGGGCGCTGCAGTTCTCGGGCCTGCTGGGCCATGCCTATCTGGCCGGGCCGGTCTGGCATGCGCACGAGATGCTGTTCGGCTTCACGCTGGCCGTCATCGTCGGCTTTCTGTTCACGGCCGGGCGCAACTGGACGAATCTGCCCACGCCCAGCGGCTGGCGGCTCGCCGCGCTGGCCGCGCTGTGGCTGGCGGCCCGCGTGCTGGTGCTGACGCCCTGGGCCCTCGCCGCCGCGCTCGCCAACGTGGCCTTTCCGCTGGCGGCGGCGGTGGCGCTGGCCATTCCTTTCGTGCGGGCGGGCAGCCGGCGCAACTATTTCTTCGTCGGCCTGCTGGGGCTGATGGCGCTGGCGGCCGGTGCCGTACACCTGGCGCAACTGGGCCGCGTCGCCGTGCCGGGCGGGCTGGGCATTCCGGTGGCGCTGGACGTGGTGCTCTTCATCCTCGCGGTGATGGGCGGGCGCGTGATCCCGATGTTCACGAACAACGGCGTGCCGGGCGCGGGCGCGGCGCGCCGGCCCTGGGTCGAGAAGGCGGCGCTCGGCGGCGTGCTGGCGCTGCTGGCGGCCGACGCGGCGGGCTTGCACGGCGGGCCGCTGGCCGCGCTGGCGCTGCTCGCGGGCCTCGCGCAGGCGGCGCGCTGGGCGCTGTGGCGGCCCTGGCGCACGCTGGGCGCGCCGCTGGTGTGGGTGTTGCACCTGGCCTATCTGTGGGTGCCCCTCCACCTGGGGCTGCGCGCGGCGGCCGAGCTGGGCTGGGTGATGCCCTCGCTGGCCACGCATGCGCTGACCGTGGGCGCCATCGGCGGCCTCGTCATCGGCATGATGACGCGCACCGCGCGCGGCCACACCGGCCGGCCGCTGCGGGCGGACGGCTACGAGGTCGCCTGCTATCTGCTGGTGGCCGCCGCCGCCGCCGTGCGCGTGCTGCTGCCGCTGGCGCTGCCGGCGCAGTTCATGCACGCGACGCTGGTGTCGGCCGTCCTGTGGTCGGCGGGCTTCGGTCTGTATGCCGTGCGCTATTGGCCCGTGCTGTCCCGCCCCCGCATCGACGGCCGGCCCGGTTGAACCCAGAAAGGTCCCCATGAACCTGCCCGACTATTTCGACGAGGTGCCGCGCCTGCGCGTGCAGGATCCGCTGGCCCGCGTGCTGGGCTGTGCCGAGGACGGCGTCCTGGAATACGGCTTCGGCGACGCGGTGCGGCTGACGGGCCATGCCTGCGTGGCCGTCGCGTCGGCCTACTGGCTGACCTGGCTGGCGCTGGAGCAGCTCTACCCGGACGGCCTGCCGCAGCGCGGCGGCATCAAGGTGGAGTTCCGCGACGACGCGCGCTCGGGCGGCAACGGCGTCATTGCGACGGTGGTGCAGATGCTCACCGGCGCGGCGGGCAGTTCGGGCTTCAAGGGCCTGGGCGGGCGCTTCAGCCGCGCGGGGCTGATCCGCGTCAAGCCCGACCTGATGATGGCGCTGCGCTTCACCCGGCTGGACACCCATGCGGCGGTGGACGTGGGCGTCGATACCACGTCGCTGCCGATGCCGCCGGAGCTGGAGCGCCTCGTTGCACTGCTGTCCGCCGGCCGGCTCGCGCCGCAGGACGAGGCGGCGCTGGGCGCGCTGTGGCAGGCGCGCGTGCGCACGCTGCTGCTGGCGCGCGCGCGCGACGCCAGCGTCTTCATGGTCCGGCCGGTGCGGCGGCTGTGCCGGGTGGCGGCATGAGCAAGAGGTTCCCGATCAAGCCCGCCCATCCCGAGCGAATCTGCTGGGGCTGCGACCGCTACTGCCCGGCCGACGCGCTGCAATGCGGCAACGGCTCGCTCGCCACGCCCCACCCCAGCGAGCTGTTCGGCGACGACTGGCAGCGCTGGGGCCTGGATGCGCCCAAACCGGCTGACGCCACGGAGCCCCCGCCTGCGGATTGATGCCTTGCGCGATGTCAAGTCCGGCGTGCCGGGCGTCGCCCAGAATGCCGCATGTCCAAGGGCTGGCATCGCGCGCGTCTCGCCACCAAGGTCGGCATCCTGGGGGCGGCGCTGCTGTGCATCGCGCTGGCCTCGATCGGGCTGACGCTGTGGATCGGCTGGCAGCTCGAAGGCGGCGCGGCGGCCGTCAACGAGGCGGGCCGGCTGCGCATGCAGACCTGGCGCCTCGTCCACCAGCAGCCCGGCGAGCCCCTGCGGGCGCTGGTGCGCGCCTACGACGCCTCGCTGCAACTGCTGGTGGACGGCGACCCGGCGCGGCCCCTGTTCCTGCCCCGCGACGCGCGCACCGTGCAGGCCTGGCGCGACGTCGGCGAGGACTGGCGGCGGCTCAAGTCCGCTGCGGCCGACGGCCTGCCGGTGCCGAGCGGCGCGCAGGCCGAGGCGCTGGTGGCGCGCATCGACCGCCTCGTCAGCGCCGTCGAGGCGCGCATGGCGGGCTGGAGTTCGCTGCTGTCCAGCGTGCAGCTGGCCCTGGTGGGGCTGGCGATCACGGCGGCGCTGGCCTTCCTGTACGCCTCGCATCTGGTCGTCTTCGCGCCGGTGGACCGCCTGCGCCGCGGCCTGCGGGCACTGGAGGAGGGCACGCTGGACACGCGCATCGCCGAGGACTCGGTGGACGAGTTCGGCGACCTCGCGCGCGGCTTCAACCGCATGGCCGAGCGGCTCGGCGCGGTCTACCGCGGCATGGAAGACGAGGTGCGCGCCAAGACGGCCGACCTGCGCCTGGAGCAGCAGCGCCTGGCCACGCTCTACGAGGCCACGGCCTTCGCGGCCGGGGCCGCGTCGCCGCGCGACCTCGCGGTGGGCTTCGCGCAGCGCATGCGCCAGGCGGCGGCGGCCGACGCCGTGGCGCTGCGCTGGTTCGACCCCAGCGAGCAGCGCATGGTGCTGCTGGCCGCCGAGGGCCTGCCGCCGGCGATGCTGGACGCCGAGCGCTGCGTGGCGCCCGGCGACTGCCACTGCGGCAGCCCGGCCTTGCAGGCCAAGGTCATCCCCATCGCCCGCGAGGAGAGCCGCGCCTCGCACTGCGCCCGCGCCGGCTTCGTCGCCGTGACGGCGGTGGCGCTGACCGTGCAGGGCCGCGTGATGGGCGAGGTGGACCTGCTGTTCCGCGACGCGCCCCGGCCCGACAAGGCCGACCGCGAACTGCTGGACAGCCTGGCCAGCCACCTCGCCAGCGCGATGGACGGCCTGCGCAGCGTCGCGCTGCAGCGCGAGGCGGCCGTCGCCGAGGAGCGTGGCATGCTGGCGCGCGAGCTGCACGACTCCATCGCGCAGAGCCTGGCCTTCATGAAGATCCAGCTGCAACTGCTGGAGGCCGCGCAGCGCGCCGGCAAGGCCGACGGGGCCGCGCGCCTCGTCGATGAGCTGGCGCTGGGCCTGAAGGAATGCACGGCCGACGTGCGCGCGCTGCTGATGCACTTCCGCACCCGCACCGACGGCGACGACCTGCTGCCCGCGCTGCAGCAGACCCTGCAGAAATTCCGCCTGCAAAGCGGTGTGCCGGCCGAGCTGGAAGTGGACGGCCACGGCGCGCCGCTGCCGGCCGACGTGCAGGTGCAGCTGCTGCACGTCGTGCAGGAGGCGCTGGCCAATGTGCGCAAGCATGCACAGGCCAGCCAGGTGCGGGTGCGGCTGACGCACCAGCCGCATTGGCAGATCGACGTGAGAGACGACGGCCGCGGCTTCGACCCGGCCGCCGACGCGCCGGACGACAGCCACGTCGGCCTGCGCATCATGCGCGAGCGCGCGGCCAAGGTGGGTGCCGCGGTGGCGCTCGAATCCCAACCCGGGCGGGGCACGCTGGTGCGGGTCTCGCTGCCCGAACACGAGGCGGCCCAGCCATGAGCGCAGCGCCGGGCCGCCCCCGAGCACGCTGCGCGCCGCAGTGCGCAGCACGGAGCCTACCCAGTGAATGAGCAACCCATCCGCGTCCTCGTCGTGGACGACCACACGCTGTTCCGCCGCGGCCTGATCGCGCTGCTGGCCACGCAGGCGCAGCTGCAGGTCGTCGGCGAGGCCGGCGATGCGGGCGCCGCAGAGCGCCTGGCCGCCGAGCTGGCGCCCCAGGTCATCCTGCTGGACAACCACCTGCCTGGCGTCACCGGCGTGCAGGCCCTGCCCGCGCTGAAGGCGGCGGCGCCGGGCGCGCAGGTGCTGATGCTGACGATGAGCGAGTCCGAGGCCGACCTCGGCGCCGCGCTGCGCGCCGGCGCCTGCGGCTATCTGCTGAAGACGGTGGACAACCAGGAGCTGACCCAGGCCATCGAGCGCGCGGCGCGGGGCGTCTCCAGCTTCAGCGCCGAGATGGCCGGCAAGCTGGCCACGGCCTTCCGCCACGAGGCCGACGCCGCCGCGCCGCCGCCACCCGACCCGCTGGCCACGCTGTCGCCGCGCGAGCGCGAGATCGTCGAGCTGATCGCCCGCGGCGACTCCAACAAGCAGATCGCCCGCGAGCTGGGCATCGCCGAGACGACGGTGAAGATCCATGTGCAGCATCTGCTGCGCAAGCTGGACCTGGACTCGCGCGTGCAGGCGGCGGTGCTGGTGACGCAGCAGCGGGGGTAGCCCGGAGCTCCTGCGCCCAGCCGGGCGTAGTTCTTTCGGACGAGGCCGGGACGGCCGCCGTCCTCCCAGCGGGAGGTGCCCCGCTGTCCTGGCGGTGAATAGGCGGCGCCGCGCCCGCGCGGGACAGTGGCTGCATCGTCACTGAGGAGGAATCTGCATGAGCGCAGCCCCCGTCGATCGCAAGGCCTGGTCGGTGCTGATCGTCAGCACCCTGGCCTTCACCGTCTGCTTCATGGTCTGGATGATGTTCGGCGTCATCGGCATCCCGATCAAGAAGCAGCTCGGCCTGAACGCCACCGAGTTCGGCCTGCTCACCGCCATGCCGGTGCTGACCGGCTCGCTGGTGCGCGTGCCGCTGGGCATCTGGACGGACCGCTACGGCGGCCGCATCGTCATGGCCCTGCTGATGGCGGCCACCGTGCCGGCCATCTGGCTGATGGCCTATGCGACGCAGTACTGGCACTTCCTCGTCATCGGCCTGTTCGTCGGCCTGGCGGGCGGCTCCTTCTCGGTCGGCACGCCCTACGTGGCGCGCTGGTTCCCGAAGAGCCGCCAGGGCATGGCGATGGGCGTCTACGGCGCCGGCAACTCGGGCTCGGCGGTCAACAAATTCGTGGCACCCGTGCTGCTGGTCGCCTTCGGCTGGGCCATGGTGCCCCAGGTCTACGCGGCCATCATGGCCGGCACCGTCGTGCTGTTCTGGCTGTTCAGCCACAGCGACCCTCGGCACCTCGTCACCAGCAACGTCAGCTTCGGCGACCAGCTCAAGGCGCTGAAGGATCCGCGCGTGCTGAAGTACTGCCAGTACTACAGCATCGTCTTCGGCGGCTACGTGGCGCTGGCGCTGTGGATGGTGCAGTACTACGTCGGCGAGTTCGGCCTGGACATCCGCGTCGCGGCGCTGCTGGCGGCCTGCTTCAGCCTGCCCGGCGGCGTGCTGCGCGCCATCGGCGGCGTGCTGTCGGACAAGTACGGCGCCCACAAGGTCACCTGGTGGGTCATGTGGGTGAGCTGGATCTGCCTGTTCCTGCTCAGCTATCCGCAGACCGACTTCACCGTCATGACGCTCGACGGCGCCAAGACCTTCCACCTCGGCCTCAACGTCTACGCCTTCACCGGGCTGCTGGCCGTGCTGGGCGTGGCCTGGGCCTTCGGCAAGGCCTCGGTCTTCAAGTACATCAGCGACGACTACCCGCAGAACATCGGCGCCATCAGCGGCATCGTCGGCCTGGCCGGCGGCCTGGGCGGCTTCGTGCTGCCCATCCTCTTCGGCGCGCTGCTGGACCTGACGGGCGTGCGCTCCAGCGCCTTCATGCTGATGTACGGCGTCGTCTGGGTGTCGCTGATCTGGATGTACTGGACCGAGGTGCGCCGCACCGACGTGATGGGCAGCCCCCAACCCGCTTGATCCCCGCAAGGAAAGAACATGAGCAAGAACGACATCGTGGATTGGCGCCCCGAAGACGACGCCTTCTGGAACTCGACCGGCAAGCGCATCGCCTACCGCAACCTGTGGATCTCCATCCCGGCCCTGCTGTGCGGCTTCGCCGTCTGGGGCATGTGGGGCATCATCACCGTGGAGATGCTCAACCTGGGCTTCCCCTTCACCCAGGCCGAGCTGTTCACGCTGACGGCCATCGCCGGCATCTCCGGCGCGACGATGCGCATCCCCTCGTCCTTCTTCATCCGCCTGGCCGGCGGGCGCAACACCATCTTCCTCACCACCTCGATGCTGCTGGCGCCGGCCATCGGCACCGGCATCGTGCTGCAGCATCCCGAGTGGCCGCTGTGGTCGTTCCAGCTGATGGCGCTGTGGTGCGGCGTGGGCGGCGGCAACTTCGCCTCGTCGATGTCCAACATCAGCACCTTCTTCCCCAAGCGCATGAGCGGCACCGCGCTGGGGCTGAACGCGGGGCTGGGCAATTTCGGCGTGACGACGATGCAGATCGTGATCCCGCTGGTGATGTCGGTGCCGCTGCTGGGGGCGCTCAGCGGCGACCCGATGACGCTGCAAAAGGCCAGCGGCTGGATCTTCGGCAAGGTGCCCGCCGGCACGCAGATCTGGATCCAGAACGCCGGCTTCGCCTGGGTGCTGTCGCTGGTGCCGCTGGGCCTGCTGTGCTGGTTCGGCATGAACAACCTCCGGACGGTCTCGCCCACCACCGGCTCGCCGCTGGTGGCCTTCGGCAAGATCACCTATCTGTACACGCTGGCCTTCGTGCCGACGATCCTGATGCTCTGGCTCTACCTGCCCAAACCCACGGGCCTGGGGCTGCTGAGCATGTGGGTGGCGATCCCGCTGGACATCGCCGCCGCGCTGACCGTGATGCGCCTGGCCGCCTTCGGGCCGATGAAGGACGCGGTCAAGGCGCAGTTTGCGATCTTCAGCAACAAGCACACCTGGAGCCTGACGGCGCTCTACATCGTCACCTTCGGCTCCTTCATCGGCTTCTCGATGGCGCTGCCGCTGTCGATGAAGGTGATCTTCGGCATCAGCCACGTGCCCGACGCCGACGGCGTGCTGCAGCACACCCTGGTCAACCCGAACGCGCCGCCGGTGCTCACCTACGCCTGGATCGGCCCCTTCGTCGGCGCGGCCATGAGGCCGCTCGGCGGCTGGATCTCCGACAAATGGGGCGGCTCGATCGTCACGCAGATCATCTCGGTGGTGATGGTGGGCGCCTCGGTGGCCGTCGGCTACGTGATGATGCAGGCCTACCACTCGGCCACGCCGGAGCAGTACTTCCCGGCCTTCCTGGGCCTGTTCATGCTGCTGTTCTTCGCCAGCGGCATCGGCAACGGCTCCACCTTCCGCACCATCGGCGTGATCTACGGCCCCGGCCAGGCCGGCCCCGTGCTGGGCTGGACCTCGGCGGTGGCGGCCTACGGCGCCTTCATCGCGCCCATCGTCATCGGCGACCAGATCAAGGCCGGCACGCCGCAGTACGCGATGTACGGCTTCGCCGCCTTCTACGCCGTGTGCCTGGTGCTGAACTGGTGGTTCTACCTGCGCCGCGGCGCGGAGATCCGCAACCCCTGAACGCCGCCGCCATCGTTCGGAAGAACGATGGCCCCGCCGCCCCGCCTCGTCCTTCCGCGCCAGCCCCACCCGACCGGCGATGGATGGCAGCGCGGCCCTGCGAGGCGGAGCATGAACCTCGTGTCCAAGCCCTTGTCCCTGACCATGCCACTGCCCTGGAACCCGGAGGACCCCGCCTTCTGGGGCCACCAGGGGCGTGCCGTGGCGCTGCGCAATCTCGGCGTCGTGATCCCGGCGCTGGCGCTGTCCTTCGCGGTGTGGATGCTGTGGTCGGTGCTGGTCGTGCACCTGCCGGCGGCGGGCTTCCGCTACACGACCAACCAGCTTTTCTGGCTCAGCGCGCTGCCGGCGCTGTGCGGCGCCACGCTGCGCATCTTCTACGGCTTCGCGGTGCGCTGGGTCGGCGGGCGGCGCTGGACGGCCTTCTCCACCGCCAGCCTGCTGCTGCCGGCCGCCGGCATCGCGCTGGCCGTGCAGGACCCCGCCACGCCCTACGAATGGATGGTCGCGCTGGCCCTGCTCTGCGGCCTGGGCGGCGCCAACTTCGCCAGCGGCATGGCCCATATCAGCGCCTGCTTCCCGGCGCGCGAACAGGGCACGGCGCTGGGCCTGGGCGCCGGCTTCGCCCACCTGGGCGTGGGCCTGGTGCAGTGGGCCGTGCCGGCCGTCATCGCCTTCGACCTCTTCGGCCTGCCCGCCCAGCCGGGCGGCCTGTGGCTGGTCAACGCCGGCCTCGTCTGGCTGCCGCTGATCGTGCTGGCCAGCATGGCCGCGTGGTTCGGCATGGACGACCTGCCCGCCCCCGGCGTCGGCATGGCCGAGCAGGCCCAGCTCTTCAGGCACCGCCATTCCTGGCTGATCAGCTGGCTCTACCTGGGCAGCTTCGGCAGCTTCATCGGTTTCGCGGCGGCCTGCCCGCTGTTGCTGCGCAGCCAGTTCCCGGAACTGCAGGCCGCGCAGCAGCTCGCCTGGCTGGGCCCGCTGCTCGGCGCGCTGGCCCGGCCGCTGGGCGGCTGGCTGGCCGACGACTTCGGCGGCGCGCGCGTCAGCCTGATCTGCTTCGGCGCGCTGGCGCTGGGCGTCATGGGCCTGCTGGTCGGTCTGGATGGTGGCGGCGCGCCGCTGACCGTGGCCAGCTTCGTGCTGATCTTCATCGCGGCCGGCATCGCCAACGGCAGCACCTTCCACATGGTGCCGCTGGGCTTTGTGCGCGAGGCCCAACGCAGCCAGGGCGGCCAGGGCACCGTCACCGAGGCGCAGGTGCAGGGCGCTGCGGCGCTGGGCCTGTGCTCGGCCGTCGGCGCCTATGGCGGCTTCTTCATCCCCAAGAGTTTCGGCAGCGCGATCACCTTCACCGGTGGCCCCGCCGCTGCCCTGGTCTGTTTCCTGGCGTTCTATCTGAGCTGCATGGCCATCTGCTGGTGGTTCTACGGCCGGCGCGGCGCCCCCCTTTCCTGCTAACGGAGAAAACCATGTCCCACTTCCTGGACCGACTGACCGCCTTCCAGCTACCGCGCGAGGTCTTCGCCGGCGGCCACGGCGTGAGCACCGGCGAGGACCGCACCTGGGAAGACGCCTACCGCAACCGCTGGGCGCACGACAAGATCGTGCGCAGCACCCATGGCGTGAACTGCACCGGCTCCTGCTCGTGGAAGATCTACGTCAAGGGCGGCATCGTCACCTGGGAGACCCAGCAGACCGACTACCCGCGCACCCGCGCCGACCTGCCCAACCACGAGCCGCGCGGCTGCGCGCGGGGGGCCTCGTACAGCTGGTATCTCTACAGCGCCAACCGCGTGAAATACCCGATGGTGCGCGGACGGCTGCTGAAGCGCTGGCGCGAGGCGCGGGCCGTGGCGAAGAGCCCCGTCGATGCCTGGGCGCTGATCCAGGCCGACGAGGCCGCGCGGCGCGACTACCAGCAACTGCGCGGCATGGGCGGCTTCGTGCGCTCGACCTGGGACGAGGTCAACGAGCTGATCGCCGCCGCCAACGTCTACACGATCAAGCAGCACGGGCCGGATCGCGTGATCGGCTTCTCGCCGATCCCGGCGATGAGCATGGTCAGCTACGCGGCCGGCAGCCGCTACCTGAGCCTGATCGGCGGCGTCTGCATGAGCTTCTACGACTGGTACTGCGACCTGCCGCCCGCCAGCCCGCAGGTCTGGGGCGAGCAGACCGACGTGCCCGAGTCGGCCGATTGGTACAACTCCAACTACATCATCGCCTGGGGCAGCAACGTGCCGCAGACGCGCACGCCGGACGCGCACTTCTTCACCGAGGTCCGCTACAAGGGCGCCAAGACGGTGGCCGTGACGCCGGACTACTCCGAGGTCGCCAAGCTGGCCGACATCTGGCTGCACCCCAAGCAGGGCACCGACGCGGCGCTGGCGATGGCCATGGGCCACGTCGCGCTCAACGAGTTCTATTTCAAGGAACGCAGCCCCTATTTCGACGACTACGCGCGCCGCTACACCGACCTGCCGCTGCTCGTGCTGCTGGAAGAACACACGCTGCCCGACGGCCGCCGCACCCGCGTGCCGACGCGCTATCTGCGCGCCAGCGACCTCGCCGGCCAGATGGACCAGGCCAACAACCCCGAGTGGAAGACCCTGGCCTACGACGCCGACGGCCGCCTCGTGCTGCCCAACGGCTCCATCGGCTTCCGCTGGGGCGCGGCCGGGCGCGACGACACCGGCAAGTGGAACCTCGAAGCCAAGGAGGCGATCGGCGACGCGGCGGTGAAGCTCAAGCTCTCGCTGGTGGAAGACGGCAGCCAGCCGCACGAGATCGTGGACGTGGCCTTTCCCTATTTCGCCGGCAGCGCCAGCGAGCACTTCACGCCCAACCCGCAGCAGGACGGCGCCAGCCACTGCGCCCGCGTGCCGGCGACGATGCTGAAGACGCAGGACGGCGAGGCCCTCGTGGCCACCGTCTTCGACCTGCAGGCCGCGCAATACGGCATCGACCGCGGCTTCGGCTCGGGCGCCGCCAGCTACGACGACAACGCGCCCTACACCCCCGCCTGGCAGGAAGCCATCACCGGCGTGCCGCGCGCCCAGGTCGTGCGCGTGGCGCGCGAGTTCGCCGAGAACGCGCACAAGACCGGGGGCAAGTCCATGGTCATCATCGGCGCGGCGATGAACCACTGGTACCACTGCGACATGAACTACCGCGGCGTCATCAACCTCCTGATGATGTGCGGCTGCATCGGTCAGAGCGGCGGCGGCTGGGCGCACTACGTCGGCCAGGAGAAGCTGCGCCCGCAGACCGGCTGGACGGCGCTGGCCTTCGCGCTCGACTGGGTGCGCCCGCCGCGCCAGATGAACAGCACCAGCTTCTTCTACGCCCACACCGACCAGTGGCGCTACGAGAAGCTGGGCGTCGGCGAGGTGCTGTCGCCGCTGGCGACGCCGGCCGAGCGCGCCGAGTTCAGCGGCAGCATGATCGACTGCAACGTCCGCGCCGAGCGCATGGGCTGGCTGCCCAGCGCGCCGCAGCTCAAGACCAATTCGCTGCAGGTCGTCAAGGACGCCGCCGCCGCCGGCCTGGAGCCCAAGGACTATGTGGTCAGGGCGCTGCGCGACGGCTCGCTGCAGATGAGCTGCGAAGACCCCGACGCGCCGCAGAACTGGCCGCGCAATATGTTCGTCTGGCGCTCCAACCTGCTGGGCAGCAGCGGCAAGGGCCACGAATACTTCTGCAAGCACTTGCTCGGCACCGAGAACGGCGTGCAGGGCAAGGACCTCGGCGAGGACGACGCCAAGCCCCAGGAAGTGCGCTGGCACACCCAGGCGCCGCAGGGCAAGCTGGACCTGCTGGTGACGCTGGACTTCCGCATGAGCACGACCTGCCTCTACAGCGACATCGTGCTGCCCACCGCGAGCTGGTACGAGAAGAACGACCTCAACACCAGCGACATGCACCCCTTCATCCACCCGCTGTCGGCGGCGGTGGACCCGGTCTGGCAGGCGCGCTCGGACTGGGAGATCTACAAGGGCTTCGCCAAGGCCTTCAGCGAGGTCTGCGTCGGCCATCTCGGCGTGGAGAAGGAAGTCGTGCTGTCGCCGCTGATGCACGACACGCCGGCCGAGCTGGCCCAGCCCTTCGGCGTGCAGGACTGGAAGAAGGGCGAGTGCGAACTCATCCCCGGCAAGACCGCGCCCACCATCGCCGTCGTCGAGCGCGACTACCCGGCCACCTACGAGCGCTTCACCTCGCTGGGCCCGCTGATGGAGAAGCTCGGCAACGGCGGCAAGGGCATCGGCTGGGATACGAAGACCGAGGTCGCGCAACTCGCTGAACTCAACGGCACCGACGAAGCCGGCCGGGCCCGCATCGTCAGCGACATCGACGCCTGCGAGGTCATCCTGCAACTGGCGCCCGAGACCAATGGCCACGTCGCCGTCAAGGCCTGGGACGCGCTCTCCAAATTCACCGGCCGCGAGCACGAGCACCTCGCGCTGCACCGCGAGGACGAGAAGATCCGCTACCGCGACATCCAGGCCCAGCCGCGCAAGATCATCAGCTCGCCGACCTGGAGCGGGCTGGAGAGCGAGAAGGTCTCCTACAACGCCGGCTACACCAACGTCCACGAACTGATCCCATGGCGCACGCTGACCGGCCGCCAGCAGTTCTACCAGGACCACCCCTGGATGCGCGCCTTCGGCGAGGGCTTCAGCAGCTACCGCCCGCCGGTGGACCTGAAGGCCACGGCCGGCATCCAGGGCATCAAGCCCAACGGCCACCCCGAGATCGCGCTGAACTTCATCACGCCGCACCAGAAATGGGGCATCCACAGCACCTACAGCGACAACCTGCTGATGCTGACGCTCAACCGCGGCGGCCCGGTGATCTGGCTCAGCGAGGACGACGCGGCGCGCGCCGGCATCGCCGACAACGACTGGGTGGAGCTCTTCAACCTCAACGGCGCCATCGCCGCCCGCGCGGTGGTCAGCCAGCGCGTCAAGCCCGGCATGACCATGATGTATCACGCCCAGGAAAAGATCATCAACACGCCCGGCAGCGAGATCACCGGCGTGCGCGGCGGCATCCACAACTCGGTGACCCGCATCGTCACCAAGCCGACCCACATGATCGGCGGCTACGCGCAGTACAGCTATGGCTTCAACTACTACGGAACCATCGGCACCAACCGCGACGAGTTCGTCGTCGTGCGCAAGATGAACAAGGTGGACTGGCTCGACACCCCGCGTGACGACCACCTCGCCGCCGCCTACCAGTCGCAAGGAGAAAACCCATGAAAGTCCGCGCACAGATCGGCATGGTGCTGAACCTGGACAAGTGCATCGGCTGCCACACCTGCTCCGTCACCTGCAAGAACGTCTGGACCAGCCGGCCCGGCGTGGAGTACGCCTGGTTCAACAACGTCGAGACCAAGCCCGGCATCGGCTACCCCAAGGAGTGGGAGAACCAGGACAAGTGGAACGGCGGCTGGGTGCGCAAGGCCGATGGCCGCATCGAACCCCGCCAGGGCGGCAAGTGGAAGCTGCTGATGAAGATCTTCGCCAACCCCAACCTGCCGGAGATCGACGACTACTACGAGCCCTTCACCTTCGACTACGACCATCTGCAGTCCGCCCCCGAGATGAAGCACGCGCCCACCGCCCGGCCGCGCAGCCTCATCACCGGCCAGCGCATGGAGAAGATCGAGTGGGGCCCGAACTGGGAGGAAATCCTCGGCGGCGAATTCAGCAAGCGCTCCAAGGACAAGAACTTCGACGAGGTGCAGAAGGACATCTACGGCCAGTTCGAGAACACCTTCATGATGTATCTGCCCAGGCTGTGCGAGCACTGCCTGAACCCGGCCTGCGTCGCGTCCTGCCCCTCGGGCTCGATCTACAAGCGCGAGGAAGACGGCATCGTCCTCATCGACCAGGACAAATGCCGCGGCTGGCGCATGTGCGTCTCGGGCTGCCCCTACAAGAAGATCTACTACAACTGGAAGAGCGGCAAGGCCGAGAAGTGCATCTTCTGCTACCCGCGCATCGAAGCCGGCCAGCCCACCGTCTGCTCCGAGACCTGCGTCGGCCGCATCCGCTACCTGGGCGTGCTGCTCTATGACGCCGACCGCATCGCCGAGGCCGCCGCGACGCCCAACGACAAGGACCTCTACCGCGCCCAGCTCGACCTTTTCCTCGACCCCTTCGACCCCGCCGTCATCGCCCAGGCGCGGGCCGACGGCATCCCCGAGAACTGGCTCGAAGCCGCACGCCACAGCCCCGTCTACAAGATGGCCGTGGACTGGCAGGTCGCGCTGCCCCTGCACCCCGAGTACCGCACGCTGCCCATGGTCTGGTACGTGCCGCCGCTCTCGCCCATCAGCGCCGCCGCGAACGCGGGCCAGCTCGGCGCCGTCGGCGAACTGCCCGACGTGCAGCAGCTGCGCATTCCCGTGCAATACCTCGCCAACCTGCTGACGGCCGGCGACACCGCGCCCGTCGTCGGCGCGCTGGAGCGCATGCTGGCCATGCGCGCCTACCAGCGCGGCCTGCACGTGGACGGCGTGAAGAACCAGGCCGTGCTCGACCAGGCCGGCCTCAGCGAAGCCCAGGTGCAGGAGATGTACCGCGTGATGGCCCTGGCCGCCTACGAAGACCGCTTCGTCATCCCGACCACGCACCGCGAATACGCCGAGAACGCCTTCAATGTGCGCGGCGGCTGCGGCTTCAGCTTCGGCAACGGCTGCTCCGAGGGCGTCACCGAGACCAGCCTGTTCGGCTCGGAGAAGAAGCGCACCATCCCCATCAAGGCAACGATTTGAGGGCGCGCGCCATGTTCAACACCCCCACCCCCGCCCCGCACACGCTGCGCGTGCTCGCCGCGCTGCTGCGCTACCCCGACGCCGAGTTCCGCGCCGCGATTCCCGAACTGCAACAGGCGCTGCGCGCCGAGGCCGCGCTGCCCGCCGCGCGCCTCGACGAGCTCTGCGCGCTGCTGCAACGCCTGCAACAGGGCGATCCCTTCGCCGCCGAGGCCGATTTCGTCGATCTCTTCGACCGCGGTCGCGGCACGGCCCTGCATCTGTTCGAGCACGTCCATGGCGACTCGCGCGACCGCGGCCCGGCCATGATCGACCTGCAGCAGACCTACGAGCGCGCCGGCCTGCACCTCGCGCCCGGCGAACTGCCCGACCACCTCGCCGTCGTGCTGGAGTTCGCCAGCACCCAGCCCGCCCGCGAGGCGCGCGGCTTCCTCGCCGAGATCGCCCACATCGTCCGCGCCATCTTCAGCGCGCTGCAACGCCGCGCCAGCCCCTACGCCAGCGTGCTCGCCGCCGTGCTCGAACTGGCCGGCGAGAAGGCCGAGCGGGTGGACATCCCGCCCGAGCCCGAACTCGACGAAGCCTGGGCCGAGCCCGAGGCCTTCGGCGGCTGCTCCAGCGCCGGCCAGTCGCGCCCCGAGCAAGCCCAGCCCATCCACATCGTGCGCCGCACGCATCAACCGGGAGCCCAGGCATGAACGCCGTCCACAACTTCCTGTTCGTCGTCTACCCCTATATCTGCCTCAGCGTCTTCCTGATGGGCAGCCTGGCCCGCTTCGACCGCGACCAGTACACCTGGAAGAGCGACAGCTCCCAGATGCTGCGCCAACGCGGCATGAAATGGGCCAGCAACCTCTTCCACGCCGGCATCCTCTTCCTGTTCGTCGGCCACACGGTCGGCATGCTGACGCCGCACGCGCTCTACGAGCACTTCATCAGCCCGGCCAACAAGCAGATGCTGGCCATCGTCGCCGGCGGCATCGCCGGCACGGCCTGCTTCATCGGCCTGAGCATGCTGATCTGGCGCCGCATGACCGACCCGCGCATCCGCCTCACCAGCCACCGCACCGACCTCGCCATCCTGTGGATCCTGTGGGTGCAACTCAGCCTCGGCCTCGTCACGCTGCCCTTCTCGCTGTCGCATGCGGACGGCTCGGTCATGCTGGTGCTGAGCGACTGGGCGCAGCGCATCGTCACCCTCAACCCCGACGCGAGCGGCCTCGTGCCGCTGGCCTGGCCCTACAAGGTCCACATGGTGCTGGGCATGACCATCTTCCTGCTCTTCCCCTTCAGCCGCCTCGTCCACGTGTGGAGCGGCCTGGCCTCGGTGTTCTACGTGTTCCGGCCCTACCAGGTCGTGCGCTCGCGCCGCCTCAACCTGCCGAAGCGGGGTTGAGCATGGCCGCCATCAACGACATCGAGATCGCCACTGCCGACGAGGCGCTGGACGACGACGCCCTGCGCCAGCGCGCCTGCACCGAACTGCTGCGCCAGCGCGCGATGGACCTCGGCCTGCTCGCCGCCGACGACCCGGCGCCGCGCGACGGTGCCGTCAGCGAAGCGGCGAGCGCAGCCATCGAGGCGCTGCTCGCGCAGGAACTCGCCGGCCCGGAGCCCGACGAGGCCGCCTGCCGCCGCCACTACGAGGCCAACGCCCGCCACTACGCCCAGGGCGAGCGCGTGCAGGTGCGCCACATCCTGTTCGCCGTCACGCCCGGCGTGGACCTGGGCCTGCTGCGCCAGCGGGCGGAAGCCCATCTGATCGCCCTGCGCGCCAGCGACGAGGCCGCCTTCGCTGCGGCGGCCCAGGATCTGTCCAACTGCCCCAGCGGCGCGGACGGCGGGCGGCTCGGCTGGCTGACGGCGGACGACTGCGCGCCCGAATTCGCCCGCGAACTGTTCGGCCGCAGCGAGATCGGCGTGCTGCCGCGCCTGCTGCACAGCCGCTTCGGCCTGCACGTCGCCGCCATCGACGCCCGCGAGCCCGGCCGCCTGCCCGCCTTCGAGCAGGTCCGCGAGGCCGTGGCCCAGCGCATGCGGCAACTGCACCAGATCAGCGCGCTGCGCCAGTACCTGCAGACCCTGGCGGCCGACGCGCGCCTGCAAGGCGTGGAACTGCAACAGGCGAGCTCCCCCCTCGTCCAGTGATGCCCGACGAACTGCTCGAACGCCTGCGGCAGTTCCAGACCGACGCCTTCCCGCAGCAGCGCTCGCTGTTCCGCCACCTCGTCGATGAAGGCCAGCATCCGCTGACGCTCTTCATCGGCTGCTCGGACTCCCGCCTCGTGCCCTACCTGCTGACGGGCACCGGCCCCGGCGAACTCTTCCTCGTCCGCAACGTCGGCGCCTTCGTGCCGCCCTACGACCAGAGCCACGGCTTCCACGGCACGGCGGCGGCCATCGAGTTCGCGGTGCTGAACCTGCGAGTGCGCCGCATCATCGTCTGCGGCCACAGCCACTGCGGCGCCATCCGTGCGCTCTACGGCGAGGTGCCGCCCGCCGCGCAGAACCTGGCCCGCTGGCTCGATCTCGGCCGCGAGGCCGCGCTGCCCGTGGCCGAGCCCGGCCCCGAGGTCATGCGCCGCACCGAGCAGCGCGCCATCGTGCTGCAACTGGAGCGGCTGATGGACTACCCGATGGTGCGCGAGCAGGTCGAGGCGAGGGCGCTGACGCTGCACGGCTGGCACTACGTCATCGAAGACGGCGAGGTCCACGTCTTCGACGTCGGCGTCGGCGCCTTCGTTCCCGCCTCGCGCGCCGACAACGCCGGCACCGGCCCCTACCGCTTCGGCGACGACGACGCGCTGGACTACAGCGGCGTGCCCCTGGCCTGAGCCCCGGTCTTGAACCAGTTCAAGGCGCACCGGGCTGCCCGGCCCTAGGCTGACGCCCCATGAACACGCCCCTTCACGACCTTCGCCCGCTCGCGCCGCCGCAGCGCCACCAGCTTGCCTTCCAGTGCTTCGACGCGCTCGCGCCGGGCGAGGCCTTCGAGCTGGTCAACGACCACGAGCCGCGCGGCCTGCTGATGCAGTTCGGCGCCTACCGCCCCGACGCCTTCAGCTGGCAGGTCATGCAGGCCGAGCCGGGCTTCTGGCGCATCCGCGTCGCCCGCCTGGCTCCGGGCGAAATCGCCGCTGCCGTGCCGATGCCGGCGGCCGGCGGCTGTAGTGGTGGCGGCTGCAGCTGTGGCTGAGCCGCGCAAGCCCGAACTGCTCTGCCCGGCCGGCTCGCTGCGTGCGCTGCAACTGGCCGTCGAGGCCGGCGCCGATGCCGTCTACCTCGGCCTGAAGGACGCCACCAATGCGCGCAACTTCGCCGGCCTGAACTTCGACGCCGCCCAGGTGCGCGAGGGCGTCGCGCTGGCCCACCGTCTGGGCCGCCAGGTGCTGATGGCGCTGAACACCTTCGCCGACGCGCGCGATGCCGCCCCCTGGCAGCGCGCCGTCGATCACGCCGCCGAGCTGGGCGCCGATGCGCTGATCGTGGCCGACAGCGCCGTGCTCGCCGACGCGCGCCGCCGCCATCCGCAGCTGCGCCTGCACCTGTCCGTGCAGGCCTCGGCGACGAACTGGGAGGCCATCGAGTTCTACCGCCAGCGCTACGGCATCGAACGCGCCGTGCTGCCGCGCGTGCTGACGCTGCAGCAGGTGCAGCAATTGCTGAAGACCTGCACCGTGCCGGTCGAGGTCTTCGGCTTCGGCAGCCTGTGCGTGATGGTGGAAGGGCGCTGCGCGCTGTCCAGCTATGCGACGGGCCAGTCGCCCAACACGGCCGGCGTCTGCTCGCCGCCCGCCGCCGTGCGCTGGGACGAATCGCCCGACGGCGTGCGCGCGCGCCTCGGCGGCGTGCTGATCGACCACTACCGCCCCGGCGAGCCGCGCGGCTACCCGACGCTGTGCAAGGGCCGCTTCGAGGTCGGCGCGCTGGCGGGCGACTACGCGCTGGAGGAGCCCACCAGCCTCAACACGCTGGCACTGCTGCCGCAGCTGATCGCCTCCGGTGTGGCCGCCATCAAGATCGAGGGCCGCCAGCGCAGCCCCGCCTATGTGGCCGAGGTCACCAAGGTCTGGCGCGCGGCCATCGACGCGGCCTGGGCCGCCCAGGAGGGGCGCGGCCGCTACAGCGTGCAGCCGGCCTGGGACGGCCAGCTCGCCCGCTGGGCCGAAGGCCAGCAACACACCCTCGGCGCCTACGACAGGCCCTGGAGATAGATGGCCCCCCCGAGGCGCTGCGCGCCTCCCCCCAGGGGGCGCCGCCAGTGGCCCGGCAAAGCCGGTTCCACGGCGGCCGCTCGATGAGGCGCCCGGCTTGCGCCCGGCGCCGCAATGCAAGGAAGGAGAGTTCCCGATGATGGGTTTTTCGGTGGGACCGCTGCTGTACTGGTGGCCGCGCGAGGCGCTGCTGAACTTCTATGCCGACCTGGCCGATGCGCCGGTCCACGCCATCGTGCTCGGCGAACTGGTCTGCTCGCGGCGCAACGAGATCAGGTTCGACGACTGGCTGGCCATCGCCCGCGAACTGCGCGCGGCCGGCAAGGACGTGCGGCTGGCGACCATGGCCCTCGTCATGAGCGAGGCCGAGCTGCGCACGCTGCGCCGCGTCTGCGAGCAGGGCGAGTTTCCCGTCGAGGCCGGCGACGCCGCCGCGCTGCAGGTGCTGTCCCGCGCCCGCCGCCGGCCGTTCACGCTGGGGCCCCACCTCAACATCTACAACGCCGCCGCCCTGGGCGAGCACGCGGCGCTGGGCGCCGACCGCTGGGTTGCGCCGGTCGAGCTGTCGCTGGACGCCATCGGCCGCATCAACCCGGCGCCGTCGGCCATCGCCACCGAGGCCTGGGGCTTCGGCCGCCTGCCGCTGGCCTTCTCGGCGCGCTGCTTCACGGCCCGCCACCACCGGCTGCAGAAGGACGACTGCCAGTTCCGCTGCCGCGACGACGCCGACGGCCTGCTGCTGAAGACGGGCGAGGGCGAGGACTTCCTCGCGCTCAACGGCATCCAGACGCAGAGCGCGGCGCTGCAATGCCTGCTCCAGCACGGCGCGGCGCTGCGCGAGGCCGGCGTGAGCCTGCTGCGGCTGTCGCCGTGCGGGGCGCACTTCATGCGCGTGGTCGAGCTGTTCGATGCGGTGTTTGCGCGCGGCGCGGACGCCGACGACGCGCTGGCCGAGCTGCGCGCGCTGCCGCTGCCGGGGCGCCTCGTGGACGGCTTTGCGCGCCGCAAGGCCGGCCTCGCGGAGGTCGCATGAACACGCTGCCGCCACTGCCGCCGCATTGGCGCGCGCGCATCGCCCGCCTGCCCAGCCGGCCGCCGTCCACGGCGCTGGCCCTGCTGCTGGACCGCCTGCTGCTGCCGCGCCTGGACGCATCCCAGCGCCAGGCCCTGCAAGGGCAGACGGTCGAGATCGAATTGCAGGAAGTCGGCGCCCGCGTGCGGCTGGCGCTTGGCGAGCGCGGCTTCCACGCCGCCGGCGAGGGCGGTGCGCCCCGCCTGCGCCTGCGCGCCCGCGCCGACGCGCTGTGGCGGCTGCTGCGCGGCCAGGATGACGCCGACCGCCTCTTCTTCGAGGGCGCCCTCGTCATGGAAGGCGACACCGAGTACGGCCTCATCCTGAAGAACACGCTGGACGCCATCGGCCCGCTGTGGCGTTCTTGATCTGCTTCAAGGACGCCGCCGCGCCCGCTGGACACACTCGCTGCCACTAGATGTAGCGCCGATGCGGTGCTGCGAACACCATAGGTAGCGCCATGACCCTCTATCCCCAGCAGGTGGTGAAACGCGACGGACGCCTGGAAGCCTTCGACGCGCACAAGATCGCCCAGGCCCTGGCCGCCGCGGGCCGGGCCAGCGGCGAGTTCGGCGACGACGAGGCGCGCTGGCTGACCGACAACGGCGTGCTGCCCGAGCTGACGGCCCGCCCGCTGCCCGGCATCGAGCAGATCCAGGACGCCGTCGAGGCGACGCTCTTCAACGCCGGCTGGCGGCGCACGCTGCGCGCCTACGCCGTCTACCGCGAGCAGCACCAGCGCCTGCGCGACGCGCGCCAGACCCTGGTGGACGTGCAGGCGACGATGGACGAATACCTGCAGCAGCGCGACTGGCGCATCCAGGCCAATGCCAACCAGGGCTGGAGCCTGGGCGGGCTGATCCTGAACGTGTCGGGCAAGGTGGTGGCCAACTACTGGCTGGACCACGTCTACCCGCCCGAGGTCGGCCAGGCCCACCGCGAGGCGGACATCCACATCCACGACCTCGACATGCTCAGCGGCTACTGCGCCGGCTGGAGCCTGCGTACCCTGCTGCACGAGGGGCTGAACGGCGTGCCGGGCAAGGTGGAGGCGGGGCCGCCCAGGCACCTCTCCAGCGCCGTCGGCCAGATCGTCAACTTCCTCGGCACGCTGCAGAACGAATGGGCCGGCGCCCAGGCCTTCTCCAGCTTCGACACCTATCTCGCGCCCTACGTCCGCAAGGACGCGCTCGGCTACGAGCAGGTGCGCCAATGCATCCAGGAGCTGATCTACAACCTCAACGTGCCCTCGCGCTGGGGCACGCAGACGCCCTTCACCAACCTGACCTTCGACTGGACCTGCCCGGCCGACCTCGCCGAGCAGGTGCCCGTCATCGCCGGCGAGGAGCAGCCCTTCCGCTACGGCGAGCTGCAGGCCGAGATGGACCTCATCAACCGCGCCTACATCGACGTGATGACGGCCGGCGACGCCCGCGGCCGCGTCTTCACCTTCCCCATTCCCACCTACAACATCACGAAAGACTTCGACTGGGCCCACCCCAACAGCGAGGCCCTGTTCGAGATGACGGCGCGCTACGGCCTGCCCTATTTCCAGAACTTCCTGAACTCCGACCTGGAGCCGCAGATGGTGCGCTCCATGTGCTGCCGCCTGCAGCTCGACCTGCGCGAACTGCTCAAGCGCGGCAACGGCCTGTTCGGCTCGGCGGAGCAGACCGGCTCGGTGGGCGTCGTCACGGTGAACTGCGCGCGGCTCGGCTATCTGCATGCCGGCGACGAGCCCGCGCTGCTGGCGCGGCTGGACCGCCTGCTCGAACTCGGCCGCGACAGCCTGGAACTCAAGCGCAAGCTGATCCAGCGCCTCATCGACCAGGGCCTGTTCCCCTACACGCGCCGCTATCTGCGCACGCTGCGCAACCACTTCTCGACGCTGGGCGTGAACGGCATCAACGAGATGGTGCGCAACTTCACGCGCGGCGCGCACGACATCACCAGCCCGCAGGGCCACGCGCTTGCCGTGCGCCTGCTCGACCACGTGCGCGCGCGCATGGTCGAGTTCCAGGAGCAGACCGGCCACCTCTACAACCTGGAAGCCACGCCCGCCGAAGGCACGACCTACCGCTTCGCCAAGGAAGACCGCCGCCGCTGGCCCGCCATCCTGCAGGCCGGCAGTGACGCGAACCCCTACTACACGAACAGCTCGCAACTGCCGGTCGGCTTCACCGACGACCCCTTCGAGGCGCTGGAGCGCCAGGAGGAGCTGCAGCGCAAATACACCGGCGGCACCGTGCTGCACCTCTATATGAGCGAGCGCATCAGCTCGGCCGCCGCCTGCCGCGAGCTGGTCAGGCGCGCGCTGAGCCACCACCGCCTGCCCTATGTCACGGTGACGCCGACCTTCTCGATCTGCCCGACGCACGGCTACCTGGCCGGCCACCACGAGTTCTGCCCCAGGTGCGACGACGAGCGCCTGGCCGCCAAGCGGCGCCGACTCGCACCCCAACCCGCCTGAAGGAGAAACCCATGAACGCTGTCATCGAAGGCCAACAACAGGACACCACGCTGCGCGAAGAGGAACGCCAGCGCTGCGAGGTCTGGACCCGCGTGATGGGCTACCACCGCCCGGTGGCGTCCTTCAACATCGGCAAGCAGGGCGAGTTCGCCGAGCGCCTGCATTTCGAGGAAGGGCGCGCCGCGCTGCCATGAGCGAACTGGCCGTCGCCGGGCTGCAAGCCTTCAGCAGCGTGGACTTCCCCGGCCGCCTGGCCGCGGTCGTCTTCCTGCAAGGCTGCCCCTGGCGCTGCGGCTACTGCCACAACCCCGCGCTCCAACCCAGGGGAAAGGGCGCGGGCCCGCGCTGGCCCGAACTGCGCGACTGGCTGGCGCGCCGCCTGGGCCGGCTCGATGGCGTCGTCTTCAGCGGCGGCGAGCCCACGCTGGACCCGGCGCTGCCGGCCGCGCTGCGCGAACTGCGCGCGCTGGGCTACGCGCTCGGCCTGCACACGGCCGGCCTCGCGCCGCGCCGCCTGGCCGCGCTGCTGCCGCTGCTGGACTGGGTGGGCCTGGACATCAAGGCCGCGCCCGGCGACGCGCCGCTGCACGACCGCATCACCGGCCGGCGCGGCAGCCTGCGCGCGGCGCGCGAATCACTGGCCCTGCTGCAATCCAGCGGCGTGGACTTCGAGTGCCGCAGCACCGTCCACCCCGACTGGTTCGCCGACGCCGACCTGCTGCGCCTCGTGCGCGAACTCGCCGACGTGCCGCGCCACGTACTGCAACTCGCCCGCCTGCCCGACGCGGCCGGCACGCCGCGCGCGCCCGTCGCGTGGCCGCCCCCGGCGCTGCTCGCCGAGGCGCGGGCGATCCGGCCGGGGCTGCTGCTGCGGGACTGAACTCGCCCGGGCTCAACCGATCAGCACCGCCTCGCCCGCGGTGTCGAACGGCAGCAACCCGCCGAACTCCCCCGCCTCCACGCGCTTGACCAGCAGGTCCAGCATGCGCTGCACCTCGCCGTCGCTGGTGCGGCCGGACAGTGCGGCGGTGAACACCAGTTGCCAGGCCGGCCCGGCCGAGCTGGCCACACGGGCCTCGGCGGCCAGGGTGGCGAAGTCGGCCAGTTCGGCCGGGTCCTTGTCCACGCACATCAGCGGGCGCAGCACGCCGCCCGCGCCGGCCGCATGGGCGGCGCGTTGTTCAGGCGTCGCATCGGCCTCGCATTCGGCCGTGGCGAAGACCAGCAGCAAGCGCTGCGGCTCGGGCTGGGCGCGGGCCATGGCCAGCAGGTCGTCGAAATGCTCGATATTCATGCGCGCAGCCTAATGCCGCATCGCGGCGCCAGGCGCATCCGGCGGACGAGGCCGGTATCCGCCGAACGGAGTAGGCGAGGGCGGCCGGCCTCGTGCCACGGCCGGATGCGCCGCGCGCGGCCCGCCGCCCAGAATGCCGCGCATGCTTCCCGTGCATTGGATGGACCTGCGCGACCGCCGCCAGCGCCCCTGGCGCGATCTGCGCATCTCGCTGACCGACCGCTGCAACTTCCGCTGCGGCTACTGCATGCCGCGCAGCCGCTTCGGCCCCGGCCACCGCTTCCTGCCGCAGGCGCGGCTGCTGAACTTCGAGGAGATCGCCCAGGTCGCCCGCGAGGCCCTGGCCCTGGGCGTGCGCACCTTGCGCCTGACCGGCGGCGAGCCGCTGCTGCGCCGCGACCTGCCGCGACTGGTGCGGCAACTGGCCGCGCTGCGCACGCTCGACGGCACGCCGCCCGACCTCGCGCTGACCACCAATGGCAGCCTGCTCGCCGCCCAGGCCGAGGCGCTGCGCGAGGCCGGCCTCAGCCGCCTCACCGTCAGCCTCGACGCGCTGGACGACGCCGTGTTCCAGCGCATGAACGACGTCGGCTTCCCCGTGGCCGAGGTGCTGCGCGGGCTGGACGCGGCGCGGCGCGCGGGCTTCGAGCGCATCAAGGTGAACATGGTCGTGCGCCGCGGCGCCAACGACGGCGAGGCGCTGCCGCTGGCCGAGCACTTTCGCCACAGCGGCATGGTGCTGCGCTTCATCGAGTTCATGGACGCCGGCCGCCACAACGGCTGGAAGATGGACGAGGTGCTGCCCAGCGACGAACTGCGCGCCCGCATCGCCGCGCGCTGGCCGCTGCTGCCCCTGCCCGCCACGCGCGGCGGCGAGACGGCGCAGCGCTGGCGCTATGCCGACGGCGCGGGCGAGGTCGGCTTCATCAGCAGCGTCAGCCACGCCTTCTGCGGCGACTGCACGCGCGCCCGGCTGACGGCCGAGGGCCAGCTCTTCACCTGCCTGTTCGCCGCCCGCGGCCACGACCTGCGCCCGCTGCTGCGCGGCGAGCAGGCCGGCGCGGCCGAACTGCGCGAGCGCCTCGCCGCGATCTGGGCCGGCCGCAGCGACGCCTATTCCGAGCAGCGCGAGGCCCTGCGCCTGCTGCAGCCGGAGCGCGCCGACATGCACGTCCTGGGCGGCTAAACGACACAACATTGCACCAGGTCAAGGACCGGTGCCGTCGCCCGGTTCAGCATGGGCGTTTCGTCCTGCCACCTTCCCGCCATGACCACGCCCTCTCTCCTCGACCGCATGGCCGCCGCCGGCCTGCGCCCGCTGCAATTCGCCGGCCGCCAGCTGCTGCCCGTCGTGCAGGGCGGCATGGGCGTGGGCATCTCGGCCCACCGGCTGGCCGGCAGCGTCGCCGCCCAGGGCGCCTGGGGCACCATCGCCTCGGTGGATCTGCGCCGCCACCACGCCGACCTGATGGCGCGTAGCGCCGGCATGAGCGACGGCGACGAGCGCAAGAAGGCCGTCATCGAGCAGGCCAACCAGGAAGCGTTGGCGCGCGAGATCCGCCAGGCCCGCGGCATCGCCGGCGGGCGCGGCCTGCTGGCCGTCAACGTGATGCGCGCCGTCAGCGACTACGCGGCCTCGGTGCGCACGGCCTTGCAGGAAGGCGTGGACGCGCTGGTCGTCGGCGCCGGCCTGCCGCTGGACCTGCCCGAGCTGGCCCAGGACCACCCCGACACGGCCCTGGTGCCCATCCTCAGCGACGCCCGCGGCGTCGCCCTGCTGTGGAAGAAGTGGGAGCGCCGCCAGCGCCTGCCCAGTGCCATCGTCATCGAGCACCCGGGCCATGCGGCCGGCCATCTCGGTGCGGCCCGCGTGGCCGATGTGGGCGATGCGCGCTTCGAGTTCGAGACCGTGCTGCCCGCCGTGCGCCAGCACATCCGCGACGCCGGCATGGAAGGCCGTGTGCCGCTGATCGCCGCCGGCGGCGTGCGCAGTTGCGAGGACATCCAGCGCCTCCAGGCCCTGGGCGCCGACGCGGCCCAGCTCGGCACGGCCTTCGTCGTCACCGAGGAATGCGATGCCCACCCCAACTTCAAGCAGGTGCTGGCCGAGGCGCGCGACGAGGACCTCGTCGAGTTCACCAGCGTCGCCGGCCTGCCCGCCCGCGCGGTGATGACGCCCTGGCTGAAGAAATACCTGAAGGCCGAGGAGCGCCTGCAGGCCGTGGCCCAGCTCAAGCAGCGCTGCACCATGGCCTTCGACTGCCTGAGCCAGTGCGGCCTGCGCGACGGCCTCAAGGGCTGGGGCCAGTTCTGCATCGACCAGCGCCTGGGCGCGGCGTTGCGCGGCGAGGTCCACAAGGGCCTGTTCTTCCGCGGCCGCGGCAACCTGCCCTTCGGCAGCCAGATCACCAGCGTGCGGCAGTTGCTGGAGCGGCTGATGACGCCGGGCGTGCCCGCAGGCACGCCGGCCTAGGCCTGTTCACCCTACGGCAGCGACCTACTGCCGTAGTGTGAACAGGCCTAGGTGTGGAACAGCAGCGCCTGATCGCGCGGCTGCTCGATCAGCAGGCGGGCGCTGGCGTCGGGCGGGGGCAGGCCGGCGTGGGCGGCGATCTCGCGCAACTGGTCTAGCGCCAGTTGCGGCGCGGCCTGGAGCACCAGGCTCAGCCGCCAGGGCCAGGCCGCCGTGCCGGGGCCGGTGGCGACGCGATCGACGTTGCGATGGGCCCGCAGCGTCGCCAGGGCCGCGTCCGTGGGTTCGGCGTCGGCCCACAGCGCCAGCAGCCCCGGCTGCGGCACGCGTGTCGGTGGCGGCTTCAGCGCCAGCCCGGCGAGCTGGCCGCTGCGGCGCCAGCCGTGCAGCTTGGCCAGCAGCCGGGATTCGCTGCAACCCAGTTGCTTCGAGCACTGGGCGAAGGGCCGGGAGCACAGCAGCAGCCCCTCTTCGAGATGTTCGGCGACGCCGGGGTCGTCGCAGGGCAGGGCCTGTGCCGATGCCGCCGGCAGCCGCAGGCGGGCGACGGGCTGCGCCGGCAGACGCCGGAGCTGGCGGGCCAGCGCCGCGTCGTCGAGCGCCTCGACCTCGGCCCAGAGCGTGGGCATCGCGGGCATGCCGCCCTGGGGCTCGCAGCGCTCGATATGGAAACAGCCCGGCAGCGCGGCCAGCGCGGCGGCCAGCGCCGCGTCGTCGGCGCCGGGCTCGAAGGCGAGGCGCCAGCGCTGCCGCCGCAGGCCCTCGCCCCAGCAGGGCTGGATGGCCTGCAGCGCGCCCTGACGCTGCAATTGCTGGCACAGGCTCAGCAGTTCGCGCGGCGTGGCGCCGCTGCGCGCGGCCATCTGCCGGAAGGGCGAGGCGTGCAGCGGAAAGGTCTGCTGCCAGCCCTGCAACAGGGTCTGGCGCAGGCTGGCGCAGCAACTGGCGTGAGGGGCGTGGAGCGACGGCATGGGCACCCCGATGCTCGGCGCGGTGGCCGGGGGGCGTCCTTAATTTGCGTCAAGACCCGGGCGGCGGCGTTTGCGGCAGGTCAAGAAGCCGGCTCACCAGGCGCCGAGTTCGGTGCTGATGGCGACCTCGCAGTCGGGGAAGATTTCCAGCTTGGTCAGCTTCAGGCGCACGCCGACGACGCCGGGCAGGCCCATCAGCCGGTTGCAGAGCTTGCCGAGCAGGGCCTCGACGAGGTCGGTGTGTTCGGCGGTGCACTCGTCGATGATGGCGGCGCGCACACGGCGGTAGTCGAGCACGTGGCCGATGTCGGCGTCGCGCGCGACGACGGGCAGCGCGCCGAGGTTGATCTCGGCATCGACCTGGATGGGCTGGGGCCCGGTGCGTTCGAAGTCCAGCACGCCGAGATTGGCGCGGAAGCGCAGGCCCTGCAGATGGATGACCTGGCGGTTGTTGTGGCGCTGCGGCGCGCGCGCGGCCTCGGGGCGCAGCGCCTGCTCGATCTGCTTGGCGGCCTGCACGCCGTCGGCCAGCGCCGTCTGCACGCAGGGGTGCCAGCGGCCGCTGGCGTCGCCGGCCACGAAGGCGTGCGGGCGGTCGTGCTCGTCCAGCAGCGCGAAGGCCGAGGGCTCGGGCTCGAAGCCGAGCAGGGCGGCGGCATGGTCGAAGCGCTCGGCGCCGACGCCGACACCCGCCGCATCCGGCAGCAGGGCCTCGGGCAGCGGCGTGGACAGGCGCAGCGCGATGCGCGCGTGGCGCTCCACGCGCTCGACCAGATGCGCCTGCGCCCGCCAGCCGCCGCGCGCCCAGACGGTCACCTCGCAGCCGTGCTCGGCCAGGAAGAGCGCGTTCTCGGCCGCGTTGTCGCCCGCGCCGAGCAGCAGCACGCGGCCCGGGGGCAGGTGGGCGCGCTGTGCGGTCAGCATGGCAGCGTCCAGCACGCGCGGGTGGGGCGACGCGAAATAGCGCGCCGGCCGCAGCAGGCGCAGGCCGGTGGCGAGCAGCAGCGCCCGCGCCTGCACGCGCTCGCCGCCCGCGAGTTGCAGCGCCCAGCCCTCGGGCGAGTGGCGGGCGGACTCGACGCGTGCGCCCAGGCGCAGCGCGAGGCCGGGCGTGGCGCGGGCCTGGGCGGCATAGCGTTCAGCCAGATCGGAGAGCCGTGTGGCGGGCGCGCCGAGCACCCAGTCCTGCGGGAAGTCCAGCGCCGCGAGCGCCGCGCACAGCCGCAGCTCGCGCTCGACGAGCAGGGTCGTCAGCCCCAGTTGGCCGAGCCAGGACGCGGCGCTGCAGCCGGCGGGGCCACCGCCGAGGATGGCGACGTCGAGGGAGAGGGGGCGGGTCATGCGAAAAATTATCGGCGCAGGCCTTTCCACAGCCGCCAGCCGAGCAGCAGCGCCAGCAGCGCGCCGTAGACGGCCGGCTCGGCGAAGTTGTGCTTGCCGGCGCGCATCCAGATGAAGTGCAGCAGCGCGATGACGGCCGCCGCGTAGGCCAGCCGGTGCAGCGCCCGCCAGCGCCGCGCGCCCAGGGCCTTGATCGCCCGGTCGAAGCTGGTGGCGGCCAGCGGCAGCAGCAGCGCCCAGGCCGTGAAGCCCATCAGGATGAAGGGGCGCTTGGCGATGTCGGCGGCGATCTCGCCGGGCTCCAGACCCATGTCCAGCCAGCCGTAGGCGAGCAGGTGCAGGCTGGCGTAGACGAAGCTGAAGACGCCCAGCAGGCGCCGGAAGCGCGCCAGCGCGGCGAGGCCGGTCGCCTCGCGCAGCGGCGTGACGGTCAGCGTCAGCCACAGTCCGCGCAGCGTCCAGTCGCCCAGGCGGCGGATCAGGGCCTCGGCCGGGTTGGCGCCGAGCCGGTCGGCCGCGGCGGCCCAGGCCAGCCAGGCCAGCGGCGCGAGGCAGAGCAGGAAGAGCAGCGGCTTCGCTGCCGTGTGCAGCAAGGCGCGCGTCAATGCGGCCCTCATCAGTAGTAGCGCTTCAGGTCCATGCCGGCATAGAGCTGCCCGACCTGGGGCTCGTAGCCGTTGAACATCAGCGTCGGGCGCTTGCGGGCGAACAGCCCGTCCTCGCCGATGCGCCGCTCCGTCGCCTGGCTCCAGCGCGGGTGGGGCACGCCGGGGTTGACGTTGGAATAGAAGCCGTATTCCTGCGGCGCGGCCTGCTCCCAACTGCTGCGCGGCTGCTTCTCGACGAAGCGGATGCGCACCAGGCTCTTGGCCGACTTGAAGCCGTATTTCCATGGCAGCACGAGGCGCAGCGGCGCGCCGTTCTGGCTGGGCAGCAGCTCGCCATACATGCCGAAGGCCAGCAGCGCGAGCGGGTGCATGGCCTCGTCGATGCGCAGGCCCTCGACGTAGGGCCAGTCCAGCACGCCGGCGCGCAGGCCGGGCATCTGGGCGCGGTCGGCCAGGGTCGTGAACTCGACGAACTTCGCCTTCGACGTGGGCTCGGCGCGCTTCAGCAGTTCGGCCAGCGAGTAGCCGGTCCAGGGGATGACCATGCTCCAGCCCTCGACGCAGCGCAGGCGGTAGAGGCGCTCTTCCATGGCGCCGAGCTTCAGCAGCGCATCGAGGTCATAACGGCCCGGCTTGGCGCATTCGCCCTCGATGGCGACCGTCCAGGGCCGCGTCTTCAGCGTGTGGGCGCGCTCGGCGGGGTCGGACTTGTCGGTGCCGAATTCGTAGAAGTTGTTGTACGAGGTGGCGTCGGCGTAGCGCGTGGGCTTGTCCATCACGAAGGCGCCGGGCAGGGCGGAGCGCGTGGCGGGCAGCTTGGGCAGCTTGCCGCCGCCCTGCGCCCACGCGAGGGGTGACGCGGCGGCCCAGCCCAGGCCGGCCAGCGCCGCGCGCCGGTTGACGGCGATGCGCTGCGGCGTGATCTCGCTGGGCAGCGGGTCGTGTGGGGAGGGGGTGCGTATCAGCATGGTGGTGTCCAACGAGGCGGCCAGGGCGGTAAGGGCGCCAACTTACACCCCGGCCGCCGGCCCTGTCTGTCGTCACGGCGTTTCGTCTGGGTTTCCACGCTGTCGAGCGCCGGGCCGAACGGGCAGACTGCGCGGCTTTCTTCACATAGGTTTACAAGGGAGGTTGTCATGAAGGATTGGGTGTATCCGCGCGAACGCACGCTGGGCGCGCTGCTGCTGGTGCTGGGCGCACTGGCCTGGCTGGGGCTGGTGATCGGCACCTTCGGCGTCGTGCTGGCGTTGCTGCTGCTCGGCTTCGTCGTCTACGTGTTCGCGCAGTCGGCCTTCATCGCCCATCTGCGCGGCAACGGCGTGGAACTGGACGCCGAGCAATTCCCCGACCTGCACCGGCAGTTCCTCGACTGCTGCGACAAGCTCGACATGGCCCAGCCGCCCGAGGCCTATGTGCTGCAGGGCGGCGGCATGCTGAACGCGTTCGCGGCGCGCTTCCTCGGCCACCGCTACGTGGTGCTGCTGTCGGCCACCGTCGATGCGATGCAGGCCCACCCGGACGGCGTGCGCTTCTACATCGGCCACGAGCTCGGCCACCTGCGGCGCGACCACGCGCTCGCGGGCCTGCTGCGCATGCCGGTGCGCTGGCTGCCCCTCGTCGGCGCCGCCTATGCCCGCGCGCAGGAAACCACCTGCGACCTGCACGGCCTGGCCTGCAGCAGTTCCGGCGAAGCCGCCGCCCGCGCGCTGGCCGCCCTGGGCGCCGGCCCGCAGCGCTGGCAGCAAATGAGCCTGCAGGCCTATGCACGCCAGGCCCGGCATGGCCGCGGCTTCTGGATGTCCTTCCACGAACTGACCGGCGGCTACCCCTGGCTGACCAAGCGCGTCGCCCGCGTGCTTGGCGAGGACCGCCTGCCGGGGCGCAACCCGGCGGCCTATCTGCTCGCCGCCTTCGTGCCCTATGCGGGCCGGCTGGGCGGAGGCTTCGGCCTGCTCGTCATGGTCTACCTCGTCGCCATGCTCGCGGCCGTGGCCATCCCGCAGTACCAGAACTACACCACCAAGGCCCGGCTGACCCAGGCCGTGCAGGCGACGGACGACGTGCGCCAGCGCCTCGCCCGGCACTACCTGGACAGCGGCGAGATCCCCGAGTCCCTGAACGCCATCGGCTTGCCCGAACAGACGGCGGACGGCAGCGCCCTGCAGCTCGACACCGAGGGCATGGTGCTGACCGTCCAGACCCCGCGCGGCGCGCTGCGCTTCACGCCGCACCGGGACGGTGAGAACGGCATTGATTGGGATTGCACGGGAACTGCGCCACTGAAGGCCGAGGCGCTGCCGAAAGGGTGTTCGGCGGGGTGAGGGCACTGGGCGCGCTGCATCACCATGATTTCCTCAACCCTGTTTCGGGGCTTTGAGGATGATGTGATATGGCGTTCCCGGGCGGTATTAATGAAGTACAACCTCCTCGAGTTTCAATGAACGGTTGAGGTTTGGACTTGAGCTTGGGCGATGTCAAGCATCTGGGTGTGTTCCGGCCAGAGCGCATTTCCCAGTGATCTAGACTCAGTTCGAGGAAATTCATGAGACGCCTGAGTTCCGGCCAGAGCGCATTTCCCAGTGATCTAGACTACCAGCTCGCTGCAGGTTCATGCACATCGCGTTCCGGCCAGAGCGCATTTCCCAGTGATCTAGACTTGAATGCCCAGGTGGCCGTGCAACGGGATGGTTCCGGCCAGAGCGCATTTCCCAGTGATCTAGACTGCGAATGATGTACTCATTCAGCTTGCCGAAGTTCCGGCCAGAGCGCATTTCCCAGTGATCTAGACTATGCTGGCGCGTCATGTCACCGTGGAGCGCGTTCCGGCCAGAGCGCATTTCCCAGTGATCTAGACTTTCAACCTCAGCGGCATCTGCACCGAGCTGGTTCCGGCCAGAGCGCATTTCCCAGTGATCTAGACTCTTTTGCACTGTCCATCGATCAGTCGCTACGTTCCGGCCAGAGCGCATTTCCCAGTGATCTAGACTCTGCACGCCGCTCAGCCCGTTGCCGGAAACGTTCCGGCCAGAGCGCATTTCCCAGTGATCTAGACTCAACGGCGCCGCAGGCACGCCCGGCACCGAGTTCCGGCCAGAGCGCATTTCCCAGTGATCTAGACTGGTCTTGCGGCCCATCCACTGCATCCCGTGGTTCCGGCCAGAGCGCATTTCCCAGTGATCTAGACTCCCGGTCGAGAGGCCCTGCATCGGCCGCTGCGTTCCGGCCAGAGCGCATTTCCCAGTGATCTAGACTGCGCAGCTTGATCGACTCAGCTCCCTCGCCGTTCCGGCCAGAGCGCATTTCCCAGTGATCTAGACTGCTCGCGGTGCGTTCACGCTCTCGTTGCTGGTTCCGGCCAGAGCGCATTTCCCAGTGATCTAGACTTGGCCGAGGACATGACCATCAACGCACTGCAGTTCCGGCCAGAGCGCATTTCCCAGTGATCTAGACTCGGCTGCGGCCAGTGCCGCACCGCCAGCGTGTTCCGGCCAGAGCGCATTTCCCAGTGATCTAGACTCTTGGCGTCGTGCGTGGACTCGATTTCCTTGGTTCCGGCCAGAGCGCATTTCCCAGTGATCTAGACTCTTGTTGCGCGCGCCCGAAAGGGCCGCACCGTTCCGGCCAGAGCGCATTTCCCAGTGATCTAGACTAGCGTGCCGCGCTGCTCGACGACGGCGAAGGTTCCGGCCAGAGCGCATTTCCCAGTGATCTAGACTACCGCAGACGTCACGACAGCCGGCGCGGTGGTTCCGGCCAGAGCGCATTTCCCAGTGATCTAGACTTCCATGAGCACTCTGCTTTCTCGCATGTTCGTTCCGGCCAGAGCGCATTTCCCAGTGATCTAGACTCCTGGGCGAACGCCCCAAGTCTTTCGCCCCGTTCCGGCCAGAGCGCATTTCCCAGTGATCTAGACTGGGCAATGGCGTCGGTCGCCTTCTTGCCTTGTTCCGGCCAGAGCGCATTTCCCAGTGATCTAGACTGTTGCGGATGCCGTTCTCGACGTCGTCCTGGTTCCGGCCAGAGCGCATTTCCCAGTGATCTAGACTCGATGCTGGAAGGGCCGGTGCGCGTGGCAAGTTCCGGCCAGAGCGCATTTCCCAGTGATCTAGACTACATGGCGGCTACCGCTTGAAGGCGAACGCGTTCCGGCCAGAGCGCATTTCCCAGTGATCTAGACTTCCCTGCTGCCGCACGAAGCGGGCATGCTGGTTCCGGCCAGAGCGCATTTCCCAGTGATCTAGACTTACCGAGAAGCGGCCCGACACGATCAGCATGTTCCGGCCAGAGCGCATTTCCCAGTGATCTAGACTGTAGAGCTGCAGCGAGACGGACACGCGTCCGTTCCGGCCAGAGCGCATTTCCCAGTGATCTAGACTCGACGACGGCGGGGATGCTGGCCTTGAGCTGTTCCGGCCAGAGCGCATTTCCCAGTGATCTAGACTCATCCCCGTCACCGGGTCACCAGTCGAAGAGTTCCGGCCAGAGCGCATTTCCCAGTGATCTAGACTCGCGACGGTGAGCTCGTGAACGCCAAGTACGTTCCGGCCAGAGCGCATTTCCCAGTGATCTAGACTAGATCGGCACTAACCCCTTGATTCGTCAAGGGGTTTTTGCTTTCTGGCGGGGCTGGACTCATGTCGATGGCTAGAAGAGGTCGAACTGATCGGGTGCTTTTTTTGCGGGCTGCTTGGCCTTGCCCTGGTAGCTGATGATGCGTTCGTACTGCTTGTCGGTGAATTGCAGGATGTTGACCTTGCCACCTGTGGGCAGGGCGCCTTCGACTCTACGGCAGTAAGTCTCCACCTGGGTACCGCTGGTGCAGAAGCGCATGTAGACGCTGAACTGGCTCATCTCGAAGCCCATGTCCAGCAGCGCGTTGCGGAACTCGGTGGCCGCACGACGTTCGGCCTTTTCCACGACCGGCAGGTCGAACATCACCACCATCCACATCAGCCGGTAGCCCGTGAGCATGCGGATGATCTCATTCGTCGCCTTGCAGCGCCGATGCCAGCGATAGCGGAAGGCCGGGGAGCGGCAGTTCCAGCTTGTCGCGCTCGCCGAGATAGACCTGCGCCAGGGACACCGCCAGGCGCTGCGTGCAGACCATGACAGGTGTAGCACCTGCGGCTGTTTGCATGTCGTCGTAGAGCGTGCGAACCAGTGCACGTTTGGATTCCGGCGTGACCGATTCTTCGCCATTGCGTCGTAGTTGCCAGACCTTCAGGTCAATGATGGGGCGGAAGGGCTCCATCAGGTCGTCTACCAACCGCATCGCGTTGTTGTCATGGCTGTGATGCAGGCCGATGCTGGGGTGCAGGCCCGCTGCAATGATGGCGCGAGCCATTGCGGCGCGCATGATCGTGTAGCCGTAGTTCAGCAAACCGTTGATACCTCCGCCCTGCTGGTCACGTCGGAAACCTTCGCCGAATAGCAGGCTCCAGTAGCGTCGAGCGCCTTGTGCCTCCATGTTGTCGGGGTCGCCGCTGCGTACCTTGGCGACCAGTGCTGTCAGTGGTGCGGTCGGCGCGCCCGTGGCCTCCAGCGCGGCGGCCTGTTGTTCCAGTTTGGATCGCACGACTGCGGCCCACATGCGCTTGTGCGTGGGCAGGCTGGCGCCGATCTGTGCCTCGATGCGCTTGGACTGCTCGAAGTTGCCTTCGATGGGCAGCAGCATGCCCACCGCGTTGTGATTGGCCGCGCACAGCACGAAGGGCGCGCCACGTTCGGCCAGGGCCACGAGCAGATTGTTCGTGTAGCTCAGGCCCTGGGCGTTGGCGATCACGGCGGCAATGTCGTCCAGCGGCACCTGGCCCAGCTCCTTGCCGGACTCTGTGTGCTTGACCACCATGAAGCCGCGGTTCATGGACAGATGCCGCCGGTCATCGGCCACTTCGACAATGCGGCCGATCACGTGGGCTATTCCTTGAAGCCCGGGTCGCGCAGTTCGCCGATTGGCGACACCGAGACGCGGCGGCCTTTCGCGGCCTTCAGCGAGCCGGCCTGCTTGTAGGTGTAACGCCAGGCGCCGTCCTTGTCGCGGTTGCGGGCATCGACATTGGCTTCGTTATGGTCGGCCAGGCTCAGGCGCCCGGCGGCGTTGATGGACGCGATGCGCATCAGCCGCGTGTGGCCGTCGATGTCGAGCCGCAGGAAGTCGTCGATCATCAGCCGCATCAGCAGCGGCTTGCCGCTCAGGCTGGTGCTGGCATTGCGCAGCTTCTCCGGGCCATGCCTGCGGGCGATGGCATAGGCTTCGAACGTTGCCGTGACCTCGCCTTGCCATTTGCCGACCTCGTTGCTGATGATGTCGATGCAGAAGTTGCCGTCGGGTACATAGCCCTTGTAGGCGCGCGGCTGCCCCTTGTCATTGAGGCCATGCCGTGCGACCTGGGTGGCTTCGGCAATCGGCACGACGTACTCGTTGACCCGCCCCGTTTCGCCATCGGCATTGACCTTCTGCACCACCGAGCCGTCGCGGCGGATGCCGAAGGCCGTGGCCTTGAACATGCTGCCTTCAAAGCCATGATCCGGCTTGTGGCTCACCCAGATCGCATGCACCGCGCGCCGCACATGTTCGCGATACGTTGGCCACGGGTCAGGCATGGTTTCCACCAGCCGATCCAGCCCCTTGCCGCGCGCATCGGCGCTGGCTTTGGCGAAGCGCTGTAATTGGCCCTGGTCAGTCACGGCGATCACGCAGGCATCCACCGCGTGGTGGCGGTGGTCGTTGCGGTTCTTCTCGCCATTGAGGCCCAGGATGTCGTTCAAGCCGAACTTGGCACGCAGCATGGCCGTCATCTGGCCGGGGATCACGCGCGTGCCGCCTGGGCAGATCAGGCTCAGGTACTCGCGCGCCACGCGGCTGAGATGGCGTGTGTCGTTGAGCGCACGGGCCAGGAAGTCCTTGTCCTCCTTCAGCCATTTCTCGTAGCCGTCCGGCGCGAAGCGCTGGCGTTTCGCGCGCGGCATGCGCTCGGCTCGTAGCAGGATGCCGTCGTAATCCCAGCCCTGGTCGGCAAAGTCCTCGCGCGCATCCCAGGGCGTGCGATTGCCCTTGATGCGATTGGCCTGGCGCATCGCCACGGTCTTGTTGTTGAGGCTGTCGTCCAAGGTTTGCGAGAAGGGCAGGATGTGCTCGATCTCGACCTGTTCGCTCAGCACCATCGCGGCGCTCAACTGCACGCCGCTGTAGGGGCAGTGCCTGTCCGCCACGTCAAAGCTCAGCTCTTCCCACAAGATCAGCTTCTGGATGTCCACGTGGCGCACGCGCTCTTCGGCGATCTGCAGGGTTTCGGCGGCCATCCTGCGCAGGCGCTCGTTGCGTTTCTGGTTCCTGGCCTGCTGCTCCTGCGTCTCCTTGCGCTGCTCCTGGCTCTGCTTCAGGTCGCGCGCCACTTCGACGATGACTTCCGTGGGGTGGCCGTAGCGTTTGATCAATGCGTTGACGACGACGCGCACCTGGTTCAGCCCGATATGGACGGTCGGGTTGGCGATGCGGCCGAAGCGCTTCTCCGGTGGGTCGTTCAACTCGCCGGTGCCAAAGCCGACATGGCGCTGGAGGTACTCGCCGTAATAGGGCAGCGCGGGCAGGATTTCGCCGGTCGTGGCTGCATGGCTGATCTGGCTGTGGTGGTCGTAGCCGGCCGCCAGCACTGCCTTGTCGTAGGTGACGACCTCGGCGCGCATCGCCGGCAGGATGCGCGTCAGGGCCTTGGCGCTCAGCGAGCCATAGCCGGGAACCAAATGGGCCTTCTCTGCGATTTGCTCCGCTCTTGCCTCGTCGATGCCGCAGTACTTTTGTAGGCGCTTTACAAGCTTTCCAAGAGACTCCTGGCCAATGAGCTGCTTAACGATTGCATCCTGCTGCCGCAATGACCAGCTATGCCAGGCTGCGCCAAAGAAATGCTTCTTGCTTAACTCCATGCTCGTGGAGTTGCCCTTCAATTCCGTGCGCTTGGCATCGGCCAGGTTGAACTGCACCGTGCCGGGCAGGCCCAGCAGCTTCGGGATGGCCGTCTTGAAGGACTTGCTGCCTTCCTCCAGCACTGCCACCAGCTTGTCGCGCTGTTCCAAGCTCAGTGCCTCTTCCAGCAAACGGCCGCCCAGCAGGCGCAGGTGGTTGACCTCCTGCAGGATGCGGAAGCGCTGCTGGCTCGGCAGGGCCAAAGGCGCTCGCGGCTGGTCGGGCTCCAGCGTGCAGCGCCCAGGCTTGACAGGCCGCAGGTTGCGTTGATGCAGCAGGCAGTCCTTCAGCGCGAATCGGGCGGCTTCATGGAATTGCGCCGGGTTCAATTCGGACTGCTTGGCCCACAGCGCGTCGAATTCGGCCTCGACCATTGCGCGATCGACGTACAGGTCATAGCTCTTGTCGAGCTTCCTCTTGCCCTCGTCGTTGATGAAAGGCGTTTCGCGGTAGCGCGCCCGCACAGTGCGCTGCGTGGGCGGCTTGCTGTCGTCGCTCATGCGGCGCCACAGCAGTTCGCCCACGGTGCGCGCCTTGCCTTCGCTACCCGCAGGGTCAAGCTGCGCGCGCAGGCTGCCGATGGCGGCTTTCAGCGCGCCGCTGTCGTTGTCCTTTTTGTCGGTCTTGCGATTGCTCTTGAAACCACGCCGTTGGTTGATGTGGAACAGCGCGCGGGCGAACTCGGCAGGCGTGAGGGCGGTATCCAGTCCCTTGGCGCGCAGTTCGTAGGGGTTGAGCGTCTCCAGCGCCTTGCGGGCAGCCTCGTCGGCAGGGAAGAAACCGTGCTCGATCAGCAAGCGCTGCATGCGTGCCTTGCGCTTCAGCAGCCGGTCGCGGCGGCGGCGCATGGCGCGGGCATTGCGGCGCGTGACCGCCAGCGACGAACCATCCTTCGGGTTGCGCCCGTCGGGAAAGATGCGCACACCGGCGCGGATGATGGCGCAAGGCTCGGCGGGTGTTTTGCCATTCAACTGCACAAGCGCCCAGCCGAGTGAGGTCGAGCCGAGGTCCAAGGCCAGGCGGTATTTCATCGTTCGATAGCTCCCTGCAGTCACGATGGCTTGAGTGGGTGGCTGCATTGGAATTGAGGCCAGTCGCTCGTCACATCCGGGTTGCTCCGCAAGCCTGGCAGTGGTCGGGTGCGTTAGGATGACCGCCTCAGACCACTGGGAAATGCGCTCTGGACGCTAACAAGCTGAAAGATGCACCAAATGGAAGGCCGCGGAGTCGCAAGACGCGCGGCCTTCGTCTTTCCGGGCGCCACCTCACCTGAAATCCCGGCTCTCCGCCCGCAGCCCGCCCAGCAGCGGGTTCAGGTTCTCGAAGCCCCGCGCCAGCAGATGCCGCACGTCGCCGTCGCCGCGTTGCCAGGTGCCTTCCACGGCGAGCAGGCGTGCGGCGAGCAGGGTGTTGCGGTGCTCGATGTAGACCTGGTTCCAGACGATGACCTGCACGTTGCCGGTCTCGTCTTCCAGCGTGACGAAGACGCTGCCCTTGGCGGTCTGCGGTTTCTGGCGGCCGGTGACGAGGCCGCAGGCGCGGGCGCGGCGGCCGCTGGGCAGGGCGTCGAGCTGCCGGGCGCTCAGGCAGCCCGCGCGCGCCAGGCGCGGGCGCAGCAGCGCCAGCGGGTGGCGGCGCAGGGTCAGGCCGGTGGCGGCGTAGTCCCACAGCACTTCCTCGCCCTCGGCGGCGGCGGGCAGCCTGAGTTCGTCCTCGGGCAGCAGGCTGCCTTGCAGCAGGGGGGGCAGCGCATGCAGGGCCGAGGCCTGCCAGACCTGCTGGCGGCGGTGGCCGGCGAGGGAGGTGAGGGCGTCGGCGGCGGCGAGTTGCTGCATGTCCTGCTGCGTGAGGCGGGCGCGCAGGGCCAGGTCTTGCGGGTGGGCGAAGGGGCCGCCGCGTTCGCGGGCCTGCGCGATGCGGCCGGCGGCTTCGGCGCCGAGGCCGCCGACGAGGCGCAGGCCCAGGCGCACGGCGGGTTGCGCCTGCCCGGGGCGCAGTTCCAGCGTGCTGTCGTGGCGGCTGTGGTTCACGTCGATGGCGCGCACGTCCACCTGGTGGCGGCGTGCGTCCTGCACGAGCTGGTTGGGCGTGTAGAAGCCCAGCGGCTGCGAGTTCAGCAGCGCGCAAAGGAAGGCGGCGGGCTCGTGGCATTTGAGCCAGGCGCTGACGTAGGTCAGCAGCGCGAAGCTGGCGGCGTGGGATTCGGGGAAGCCGTAGCTGGAGAAGCCCTTGATCTGCTTGAAGATGCGTTCGGCGAAGTCGTCGTCGTAGCCGCGCTCGCGCATGCCGGCGATGACCTTGCCGTAGTACTTCTCCAGCACGCCGGGGCGTTTCCAGGCGGCCATCGCGCGGCGCAGTTCGTCGGCCTCGCCGGGCGTGAAGCCGGCCGCGATGATGGCGACCTGCATGACCTGCTCCTGGAAGATGGGCACGCCGCGCGTGCGCCGCAGCGCGGCTTCCAGGTTGCGGGGGTAGGCGATCTCGGCCTCGGGCTTGGCGCGGTTGTGCAGATAGGGGTGGACCATGCCGCCCTCGATGGGGCCGGGCCGCACGATGGCGACTTCGATGACGAGGTCGTAGTAGTTGCGCGGCCGCAGCCGCGGCAGCATGGACATCTGGGCGCGGCTCTCGATCTGGAAGACGCCGATGGTGTCGGCCTTGCAGATCATGTCGTAGGTGGCCGCGCAGTCCTGCGGGATGCCGGCGAGTTCGTGGGCGGTGCCGCGCAGCGGGTTGACGAGCGCGAAGCAGCGGCGGATGGCGCTGAGCATGCCGAGCGCGAGCACGTCCACCTTCATCATCTTCAGCTCGTCGATGTCGTCCTTGTCCCATTCGATGACGCTGCGGCCGGGCATCGCCGCGTTCTCGATGGGCACGAGGCGCTCCAGCGGCCCCTCGGTCAGCACGAAGCCGCCGACGTGTTGGGAGAGGTGGCGCGGCAGGCCGTTGAGCTGGCGGCCGAGGGTGACGAGCTGCTGCAGGCGCGGGTCGTCGCCGGGGAGGCCGAGTTTTTGCAGCAGCGCGGCGCGGTGTTCCTCGGGCAGCACCTGGCCGGGCCAGCCGCTGTGGTCCTTGCGCATCAGGTCGAGCTGTTCGTCGCTGAAGCCCAGGGCCTTGCCGACGTCGCGGATCGCGCTGCGGGGGCGGTAGCAGATGACGACGGCCGTCAGCGCGGCGCGGTGGCGGCCGTATTTGGCGTAGAGGTGCTGGATGACTTCCTCGCGGCGCTCGTGCTCGAAGTCCACGTCGATGTCGGGCGGCTCGCCGCGTTCGCGGCTGATGAAGCGCTCGAACAGCGGCGTGCTGTCCTTGGGATCGACGGCGGTGATGCCCAGGCAGTAGCAGACGACGCTGTTGGCCGCCGAGCCGCGGCCCTGGCAGAGGATGCCCTGGCGGCGCGCGAACTGCACGGTGTCGGCGACGGTCAGGAAGTAGTGCTCGTAGCCGAGTTCCTCGATCAGCGCGAGTTCGTGCGCGATGCGCTGGCGCCAGTCGTCGGGCAGGCCCTGCGGCCAGCGGGCCGCGGCGCCGGCCTGGGTCAGGGCGCGCAGGTGCTGCATGGCCGTCAGCCCGGGCGGGACCACCTCGCTGGGGTAGCGGTAGCTGATCTCGTCGAGCCTGAACGTGCAGCGTGCTGCCACCCGCAGCGTCTCGGCGAGCGGCCCGGCCGGGTAGAGCTGGGCCAGCCGCTGCCGGCTGCGCAGATGGCGCTCCGCGTTGGGTTGCAGCGCGAAGCCGCAGTCGGCCACCGGGCGCCCCAGGCGGGTGGCGGTCATCACGTCCTGCAGGGCCTTGCGCGAGCGGACGTGGAAGTGGACGTCGCCTGCCGCGACGAGGGGCAGGGCGGCGGCCTCGGCGAGCGCCTGCAGGCGCTGCAGCCACGGCGCGTCGCCCGCCTCGCGCAGCAGCTCGACGGCGATCCACGCACGGCCGGCGAAGTGGCGCCCCGCCCATTGGGCCGGGGCCAGCAGTTCGGCATCGCCGGCCTCATCCCTGGCATTTCTGGGCAGCACGAGCAGGGCCAGGCAGTGGGCCAGCCGCTCGGGCACGATGCTGCCCCAGTGCAGCCGGTACTCGCCCTTGGCGGGGCTGGCGCGGCGCAGCCGGGTGATGAACTGGCAGAGGTTGCCGTAGCCGTCGAGGTTCTGCGCGATCAGCACGAGCTTGAAGCGCGGCTGGCCGGCGTCGTCGCGGACGAGGAATTCGCTGCCGATCAGCAGTTGGGGCAGCGCGGCGTCGGGCGCGGCCTCGCGCAGGCGGCGCAGTTGCGCATGGGCGCGCACGACGCCGGCAAGCGAGCATTCGTCGGTGAGGGCCAGCGCGGCATAGCCCAGCGCGGCGGCGCGTTCGATCAATTCGCCGGGCTCGGACGCGCCGCGCAGGAAGCTGAACGCCGACAGGCAGTGCAGTTCGGCATAACCGGGAGTCTTCATGCAAACACCCCATGCAGAAACCAGCCCGACCCGACGGCGCTCGTGGCAGGCAGCCGCTCGCGGTAGACCCAGAGCAGCCCGCGCGCGGCGCTGCGGTAGACGAAGTAGTCGCGCGTCTGCAGGCCGCTGCCTGCCCCGGATTCCCACCAGCCGGCCTCGATGCGGTGCGGGCCGCTGATGCGCGCCAGCGGCCCGCACCAGAGGGGCTGCTCGCGCGCGTCGCAGCGCAGCGGCTGCGGCGGCTCGACCAGCCAGGTGGGCTGCGGGCCGGGCGGCGGGCGCGTGGCGGGCGCAGGCGGCGCGGGCCAGGGTTGCCAGCGCTGCATCTCGGCCAGCCGGTGGTCCTCGCGCAGCCGGCCCTCGCGCACGCGCGCCGCGCCCAGGCGCACGGAGAGCCGCTCCAGCAGCGCATTCGTCGTCGTCGCTTCCTGCGCCGTGGGGGCGCCGGGCAGCAGGCCGGCGCTGGGCGTTTCCAGCGGCAGCAGCGTGTCGGCGCTGAGGTGGATCTCGCCGGCCGGCGCGGCCAGCGTCGTGCGCGCGAGGTGCTCGGCCAGCAGGCGCGTCAGGCGCTGCAGGTCGCGCGTCGTGTCGGCCGTGGCGAGGCTCAGTTCGCCGCCTTCGGCCGCGTCGCGCGGGCGCATCGCGTCGTGCTGCCAGGTCAGGCGCAGCGCGCGCACGCCGGCATGGCGCGCGGCCAGGAAGGCACAGAGCCGGCGCAGCAGCGCCTCGGCGAAATGCAGCAGCACGGGCGCATGCTCGACGCGCCAGGGCAGTTCCAGCCGCGCGCTGAAGCGCTCGGGCAGGCTCAGCCAGGCGTGGGCCTCGGGCGCGTCGCCATAGGCGCGGTCCAGCGCGGCCAGCAGCGCGGGGCCGAAGCGCCGGGCCAGCGCCGCGCGCGGCAGCCGGCGCAGCTCGCCCAGGCGCCGGCAGCCCAGGCGGGCGAGCATGGCGTGGTGGGCCTGAGCGGCGCTCAGCGCGGCGAGGGGCAGGGCGTCCAGCCGCTCCGCGAGTCGGCCCGGGCGGGTGTGGTCCGGGCAGCGCGCCAGCGCCAGCGCGGCCAGCGCGGTCGGCGCCCAGGCGCAGGCGCCCGGCGCGAGGCCGGTCTGCGCGGCCTGGGCCAGCAGCCGTTCGCGCAGCCGGCGCGCGCCGCCGAACAGCCGCAGGCTGGCCGACACCTCGGCGACGACGGCCTCTTCCAGCCGCGCGATGCGGGGCGTGAAGCCCAGCGCCAGCCAGCCCAGCGCGTCGGCATCGCCGGCCGGGGCCTCAGGCGTGCAGCACAGGGCGAGCCAGCGCATGGCGGCGTTCCGTCGAGGCAGGGGCCGGCATGGGCACGGGTACGGACTGGCGCTGGTCGGCGGTCAGCAGCGGCGCGACAGCGCCCGGCACGGCCGGCAGCGCCAGCCAGCCCGCGTGCGCGGGGCCGCGGCGCTTGAGCAGGTGGACGTGCAGCGCCCAGCCCTCGCCCGGCTGCACGACGAGGCGCAGCGGTGCGGCCGAGGACTGCTGGCGGGCCTGCTGCGGCCGCACGAGGAAGACCGGCGCGTCCGACCCCAGCGCGCCGACCTGCAGGCGCCGGATCTGCTCCGGCCGTGCCTCGGGCAGCCAGGCCAGCACGGCGGTGCGCGACTTGATGGCCTGCTCGGCCGCCCACAGCGCCTCGGCCGGCGCCGTGGCCGCCACCCAGATCAGCGCCGCCGGCGGCAGGCCCAGCGCCTGCAGGCCCGGCAGATGCGGCGCGTGTGGCGGGTTGACGAGCAGCAGCGGGCGCGGGGCCGGCGCCTGCCCGGCCCACCAGCCGCGCAGCGCCGGGGCCAGCAGCCGCCACTCCAGCACGCCGGCATCCGCCACCAGCAGCTCGATGGCGGCCTGCAGCGGCCAGCCGCCGCCGGGCAGTGCGGCGTCCAGCGCCGGGAAGCCGCTGGGCAGCGCCGGCTCGGCCGCCGCGCCCACCAGGCTGCTGCCGCGCCACAGCCGGCCTTGCAGGCAGGTGTCCAGCGGCGGGGTGGTGGGGGTGTGCATGGGGGCGGCCGGCAAATACTGTGTTTATACACAGTATTTGCCGGCCGCCCAAGCCGGGTCTCAGGGGGCCGTTTGCGGGGCTGCCAGCACGCGCGCCAGCTCGCCGTTGGCGATATTGGCGCGCAGCGCCTCGCCCAGGGTCCGGGCCAGGGCCTCGCGGCCGGGGCCGGCCCAGAGGTGCAGGGGGATGCGTTCGATGACGCTGCCGTGCAGCGGCACGCGCGTGCCCTGCAGCGCGTCGCGCGGCACGGCGACGATGACGCAGTAGTCCACGCGGCCGATGGCCGCCATGCCGAGGCAGGAGGCCGGCGTCGTCACCGCCTTGGCCGGCTGGCCGGGCGGCAGCCTGTATTCCACCGAGCGCTGGCCGCGCACATAGGCGATGCGGTGGCGCGCCAGGTCGGCCCAGGCGGTCGGGCCCGGCAGCCCGGCGCGGCCAAAGGCGCGGACCGCGATCTGCATCAGCGCCGGTTCGACGCGGATCGCGCCCGGGACGGCCTTGTCGAAGTCGGCGGTGCGGGCGCCGTCGATGTCGTAGCGGCCGGCGCGGAAGTTGACCAGCGCCCGCTCGGGCGGCTCCCGGCTCAGCGTGTAGCTCAGCCCGGCGCTGCGCAAGATCAGGCCGACCGCATGGGCGCCGCGCTCGTCGCCGGACTTGGAGGTCGGCTCGCCGATGACGACGCGCAGCGGCGCCTGCGCCAGGGCCGGCGCGGCGGCCAGGATCAGCAGGGGCAGCAGGGGCCGGAGATGGGGCAGCATGGGGCGGGGCGCCTCACGTCAGGCAAAGCCGTCGCCGTCGAAGTCCACCACGTCCTCGTCGCGGGCCGGCGCGGGCAGGGTGTCCCGGGGCTTCATCGCTTCCAGCTGCTCGCGCAGCTTGGCCACCTGGTCGAGCCAGTAGTTGGGCGTGCCGAACCACGGGAAGGCGAGCGGGAAGGCCGGGTCGCCCCAGCGGCGGGCCAGCCAGGCGCTGTGGTGGAGCATGCGCATCGTGCGCAGCGGCTCGATGAGGCGCAGTTCGCGGTCGTCGAACTCGGCGACCTGTTCATAGCCGTCGAGCACGGCGTTCAGCGCCTGGCGGGCGGCGTCCGGCTCTTCACCGGCGCCGGGCAGCAGCATCCACAGGTCCTGCACGGCCGGGCCGTTGACGGCGTCGTCGAGATCGACGAAATGCGGGCCGCGGTCGGGCGTCCACAGGATGTTGCCGGGGTGGCAGTCGCCGTGCAGGCGGGTGAGGCACAGGCCGGGCAGGGCGTCGAAGGCGGCCTGGATGGCGTCGAGGCAGCGGCGCGCGGCCTCGTCCCAGGCGGGGGCGATCTCGGGCGGGATGGCGTCGTGGGCCATCAGCCAGTCGCGCGCGGCCTGGGCGGGCGCGGCGCTGGCCCAGCTCAGGCGCTCGGCGAAGGGCCGCTGGCGGCCGACGCCGTGCAGCCGCGCCAGCAGCCGGCCGATCCAGCGCAGCACCTCGGGGTCTTCCAGCTCCGGCCCGCGCCCGCCCTGGCGCGGCGTGACGGCGAGGCGCTGGGCTTCGTGGTGGAAGAGGGTCGAGCCGCCGGCCAGCGGCCAGGGCGCGGCCACGGGCACCTCGGCGGCGGCGAGTTCGGCGGCGAAGGCGTGCTCTTCGAGGATCTGCGCATCGCTCCAGCGCCCGGGGCGGTAGAACTTGGCGACGGCCGCGCCGCCGTCTTCCAGGTGCAGCATCAGCACGCGGTTCTCGAAGGAGTTGAGCTGCAGCAGCCGGCCGTCGGCGCGCAGGCCGGCGGCGTCGAGGGCGTCGAGCATGAACTCCGGCGTCAGGTCGCCGAAGCAGAGGTCGGGGGTGGCGGGGTGCATCCGGCGAGTGTCGCCGGCTTGCTCGGCATTCAGCGATAAGGCCGCTGGCTGGCGTAGCGCGGCGCATCGACGACGACGCCGACGATGTCGTCGAGCATGGCCTCGTCGTCGGCGTCGTCCAGCACGGGCAGGCCGCGCGGGAGCGGGCGCGAGGCGTCGCGGGGGCGTGCGGGCAGGCGCCGCGGCGGCATCTGCGTCGGCGCCGGCGTGCGCGCGTAGTGCTCGCCCGGGCCCTCGGTGGCGCCAAAGACGCTGGCGTCCTGCCACAGCGGCAGGGGCCGGGAGAACTGGCCCCAGTCGCTGCCGAATTCATCCTCGCCCATGCCACTCAGGCCGCCCATGCCCACGAGGCCGGCGCGGCGGCGCGGCAGGCCCTGCGCCGGGGTGGGCGCCGGCAGCGGGCCGCGCGGGTTGCTGCCCTGGGGCACGAGGAGCTGCAGCTCGGCGATGCTGGGGAGCTGGTCCATCGCGCAGCGCAGATAGCGCACGCGGCAGGCGGACAGCACGGCCTGCTTGATCTGCAGGCTGCGCGGCGTGGCGCCACGCTCGCCTTCCAGGTCGATGGCGGCCAGCACGCGGCCGTTGGGGCTGCAGACGGCGAAGGTCACGTGGGCGGCGCCGAGCAGGTCGAACCAGTAGCGCACTTCCTTGGCCTCGGTCGGCTGGCAGAAGCGCACCAGGGGTAGCTTGGAGAGCACGACATGGTGGGGCAGGGCCTCGCGCAGCAGGCGGAAGATGCGCCGCTCGTCAGCCGAGAACACCGGCCGTGCGCTCAGCGACCACTCCGCCGGCAGCCCCTTGTGGGCGTCGGCCGGCCGCCGCAAGGCCCAGATCAGGCTGATGGCCAGGCCCAGCACGCAAACAGCCAGGGCGGCGATCCAATAGACGGCGTATGGCATGTCCTCGGGGATTTCGGCGGCAACGCCGAGCCCTCGGCGCAATGGTCGGGCAATGTAGCGCAAGGGCCCGGGCGGACAGGGCTCGCAAGCCCGCAGTCCCCCGAGGTTTGGGGGGCGTCTTTACCTACTCTTTGCCGGCGCGGCCCGGGGCGTCGAAATGGGCCTTGATCTCGGCCACGCCCTCGATGAATCCGTTCAGCGCCTGGGCCTGGCGCTTGAGCTGGAAGTCCAACTCGCCCAGGTGGCGCTCCAGCGCCTGCTCGACCTGGGAGCCCATGGTGTCGGGCGGCAGGCGCAGCCAGGCCTCGGACTCGCCGCCGTCGCGCTCGACGCTGGCGCCGGCCGCCGCGGCGATGCGCAGCATCGGGCGGTTCTCGCTCAGCGCGTGGATGAAGAGGGTGTCGATGCCGCGGTTGCGGGCGTGCAGCGCGGCGGCGTCGAACAAGCGCCGGCCCAGGCCCCGGCCGCGCGACTGCGGCAGCACGGAGACGCCGAACTCGGCCATCGTGCGGCCGGGCTCCGAGGGCAGGCCATAGGCCAGATGGGCCAGTGCGATCAGCTGCAGGCGGCGGTTGAAGATGCCCAGCACCTCGTCGCGGGCGAAGTCGATGTCGAGGGCGTATTGGCGGATCTGCGTGTCCGAGGCCGGGTAGCCGAAGCGCAGATAGCGGTCCTGCGGCTCCAGCGCCAGCAGGTGCTCGACGATGCGGTGGCGATGGCGCCGGGCCAGCGAGCGGATCGGCACCCAGGTGGACAGCCGTTCCAGCGCGGCGCGGGCGCTGGCCAGGGGGCTGGCCGTGCCGGCTGCGGCGGTTGGCGCCTGCGGGTCGGAGCCGAAGGCGGCCAGTTCGTGGCCCCAGTCCGTCACGGGCGGATCGGGCGGCGGATCGGGGGCGGCGGTCGGGTTTCGGGGCATGGAAAGCCTCGCGGGGCCGGCGGATGTGCCGAGATTAACGCGCCGGGCCTTTCCCATCTACCGCTTCGCCTGATACACTCGCGGGCTTTTCCGTCAAAAGGCTGCGGGAAAGAGGCTGCGCCGAGAGGCTGTGCATCAGACACAGCACCTGGGCCGGCCAGGTTTCAGCCATTACCCAAGAGATCAACTCATGAAGACCTTCAGCGCCAAGCCGGCCGAGGTGACGCACGAGTGGTTTGTGATTGACGCCACCGACAAGGTGCTCGGACGTGTTGCCAGCGAAGTGGCACTCCGTTTGCGCGGCAAGCACAAGGCCATCTACACGCCTCACGTCGATACCGGTGACTTCATCGTCATCGTCAACGCCGACAAGCTCCGCGTCACCGGCAACAAGGCCACCGACAAGGTGTACTACCGTCACTCGGGCTTCCCCGGCGGCATCTACGCCACGAAGTTCAAGGACATGCAAGCCAAGCACCCCGGCCGCGCGCTGGAGAAGGCCGTCAAGGGCATGCTGCCCAAGGGCCCGCTGGGTTACGCCATGGTCAAGAAGCTGAAGGTCTACGCAGGCCCCACGCACCCGCACACCGCCCAGCAGCCCAAGGCGCTGGAAATCTAAGGAACGGCCATGATCGGAAACTGGAATTACGGTACTGGCCGCCGCAAGTCGTCGGTCGCTCGCGTCTTCATCAAGAAGGGCACGGGCCAGATCATCGTCAACGGCAAGTCCATCGAGACGTACTTCGGTCGTCGCACCTCGATCATGATCGCCAAGCAGCCCCTGCTGCTGACGAACAATGGCGAAGCCTTCGACATCAAGGTGAATGTGCACGGCGGCGGCGAGTCCGGCCAGGCCGGCGCGCTGCGCCTGGGCATCACCCGCGCGCTGATCGACTACGACGCCGCACTCAAGCCCGAACTGAGCCGCGCCGGCTTCGTCACGCGCGACGCGCGTGAAGTCGAGCGCAAGAAAGTCGGTCTGCACGGCGCCCGCCGCCGCAAGCAGTTCTCCAAGCGTTAATTCATACGCTTTGGACACAAAAGGCCGCTCCATGCGGCCTTTTGTTTTTGCGCCGACAATCCCCACATCCGTTTCTTGGACCGATTCACAGGAGCCTCGCCATGAGCGCCGTGCTTGACACCCCCCTCGACATTCCCGCGCCCCTGGTCTTCACCGACAGCGCCGCCGACAAGGTGCGCGACCTCGTCGCCGAAGAGGGCAATCCCGAGCTGAAGCTGCGCGTCTTCGTGCAGGGCGGCGGCTGCTCGGGCTTCCAGTACGGCTTCACCTTCGACGAGGCCGTCAACGAGGACGACACGCAGATGCAGAAGAACGGCGTGACGCTGCTGATCGACTCGATGAGCCTGCAATACCTGATGGGCGCCGAGATCGACTACAAGGAAGACCTGCAGGGCGCGCAGTTCGTCATCAAGAACCCGAACGCGACGACGACCTGCGGCTGCGGCTCGTCCTTTTCGGCCTGATTTCCCGGCCTGATCGGTCCCGCGCCGAACGCCCCAGGGACCGCCTTCGGGCGGTTTTCGTTTTTCGGCCGTAGAACCCTACCTCAAGAGGCCGCGCGGCTGCATCTGCCGGGGCGTGCAGCCGAAGCGCCGCTTGAACGCGGTGGCGAAGTTGTGCGCTCCGGCATAACCCGCCATCTCGGCAGCCAGGGCCACGCTCGCGCCGTCGCGCTCCAGGGCCTGGCGCGCGGCGTCGAGGCGGCGCTCGCGCAGGTGCTCGAACAAGGGCCGGCCGCTGAAGGCCTTGAACGCGCGTTGCAGCGTGGACGGGCTCATGGCCGCTTCGCGGGCGATCTCGTCCAGCGTCAGCGTGGCGGCGGGGCGGGTGTCCATCCAGGCCAGCAGTTCGCGCAAGCGCCGGTGCTCGCGCAGCGGCAGTGCGCGGGACGGTGGCGCTTGCGGCGCGGCTTCGGCCGGCACGCTGCCCGCCAGCGCCTCGGCCGCCAGTTCGATGGCGCGGGCCTCCAGGTACAGATGGCGGAAGGGCGTGGTGAACGGCGGCGGCTGCGCGATCTGGTGGGCCAGCGCCAGCGCCCGGGGCGAGGGCTGCCAGGCGGCCTGGCTCAAGTGGCGCTCGCGGAAGGCGCGCAGCGCGTCGAGCGCGTGGCTCTCGGCGAAAGCGCCGCCGTCCAGCCACTCGGGCAGCAGCGTCAGGGCCACCTTGGTTTCGCCCCGGCCGGCGCGCCAGTGGCGGCAGAAGGTGTCGGGCTCCGTCGTCGCCACCACCGCGCCCAGGTTGTGCAGGCGGCCCCGGCCGTCGCGCTGCGGCCCCAGGCGCAGCCGGGCGGTGCCGAGCGAGAACTCGGTCTCGCCGCTGACCAGCAGGTCGATGCGTAGCGCGGGCTTGAGCGTCAGGCTGGTCTGCATGTCGTGCAGATCGCGCACCCGCGTGCGTTGCAGGGCCAGCCCCGGCCGCAACTGGAGGGACTCGAACTCGCCGGCCAGCACGGGCGCGGCGCCGTCCAGCCCCGGCAGCGAGAAGCGGTAGTCGCGGCCCCCCGTCCGGGCCGCGGAGCGAACCAGCTGGTCCTTGCGCACGAGGCCGGCGTCGGATGACGTTGGCGCAGAGCTTGTTGGTGTGCTCGCAGAGGTGGGGCCCATCGTGGCGGAAAAGAATGCGGAGTTCTAGTTGAGAACGATTATCACTTTCGATTTTCATGAAGCCCCAGCCCGTTCGTTTCCTGCCCGCCGTCGTTCCTGTCTCTTGCGCCGCGCGCCGCGCGCGCTCCGTGGGCCCCCGGGCGCTGCTTGCCCGGCTGGCCTGGGCGAGCCTGCTGGCGGCGGGCGCGGCGCGGGCCGACGAGTCGCCGGCCACGCAGATCACGCCGCCCGTCCTGCCCATGGTGACCGTGACCGGCGAGAAGATCGACCGCAGCCAGCAGGACACCAGCACGGCGGTGACGGTGTTCCAGACGCCCAAGGTGGACGACGGCCAGAACCACACCGTCAATGAACTGGCGCAGGAGGTGCCCAACGCCACCCGCAACGCGGCGGGCAACATCAACCTGCGCGGCGTGGACGGCAACGGCGCGGTGTACGGCGGCCCGGCGCTGCTGACCGGCACGCGCACCCGCATCAGCACCACGGTGGACGGCGTCAACGAACTCTGGGCGGGCCAGCAATACACCAACGCCGGCCTGTGGGACGTGGCGCAGGTGGAAGTGCTGCGCGGCCCGCAGTCCACCCTCCAGGGGCGCAACGCCATCGGCGGCGCGGTGGTCGTCAACACCAACGACCCGACCTTCGCCTGGGAAGGCGCGCTGCGCGCCGGCTACGAGAACGCCGACGGCCGGGGCTACCTGGCGGGCATGGTGTCCGGCCCGCTGGTGGCCGGCGAGCTCGCCATGCGCCTGACCGCCGAGGGCAGCCAGGGCAAGGGTTTCATCGACTACGACAGCAGCGGCAACTTCCCGTGGAACCCCGCCGAGCAGCACAACACCGCCGTGCGCGGCAAGCTGCTGTGGGCGCCCAGCGCGCTGCCGCAGCTCAAGGCCAAGTTGACGCTGCAAAGCCGCAGCTTCGAGGGCGAATACCTCAGCCGCATCGAGGCCCTGTGCAGCACGCCGGACTGCACCAACGAGGGCGATTTGTTCAAGCAGTACAAGTTCTACGCGCTCAATGCCTACACCCGCCGCAACGACTCGCGCACCGACAACGCCAATGTGGACGTCGAGTACCAGTTCAGCGATGCGCTGACCGGCCATCTGCTCTACAGCCGCGGCAAGGACACGCTGCGCTTCCTGCAATCCGACGTCTGGGCCTTCACGATGGAACAGAAGCAGTCCAGCGACACGCTGGACGCGCGCCTGGTCTATGCGCCCGGGCAGGGCCGCGTCAGCGGCGTGGCGGGGCTGTACTACTACCACCGCCACCAGGACTTGGTGGTGGGCGACACCGCGCCGGCCTACGTCACCATCCAGGGCAGCGACCGCATCAAGACGCTGGCCGCCTATGGCGAGGCCAGCATCGCGCTCGCCGGGCCGCTGTCGCTGGTGGCCGGCGCGCGCCTGGAGCGCGAGCAGCAGAACCGCAACCTCATCGCCTGGGGCGACCCGCTGGCGACCGACGTCGGCGAAACCCTGCTGCTGCCCAAGCTGGGCCTGCAATACAAGCTGCCCGAGACCACGCTGGGCCTGACCGTGCGCAAGGGCTACAACCCCGGCGCGGCCAGCCTGGACTGGAACACCAACGAGTACTACGAGTTCGGCAAGGAGCAGGCGCTCACCTATGAACTGAGCTCGCGCTCGCTGCTGCTGGACAAGCGCGTGAGCGTCAACGCCACGGCCTTCTACAACGACTACAAGGGCTACCAGGCCTTCGACGGCCGCCGCGTCGTCAACATCGCCCAGGGTCGCAGCTACGGGCTGGAGCTGGAGGCCGCCGCGCGGCTCACGGCGGGCTTCAGCGTCTACGGCGCGGTCGGCCTGCTCCACACGCGCATCAGCGACGACCGTGCCGCGTTCGACGGCCACGCCTTCAACTACGCGCCCCGCCTGACCGCCAACCTGGGCTTCAGCCAGCGGTTCGCCGGGTACTGGCTGCTGTCGGGCAACGTCAGCCGCACCGGCCGCTACTTCTCGGCCATCGACAACGATGTGCGCGAGCAGGCCGGCGGCTTCACGCTGGCCAACGTGCAACTGGCCTACGACCGCGGCAGCTACGCCGTCCGCCTGTATGTGAAGAACCTGTTCGACCAGGACACGATGTACGACAAGACCGTCACCAGCGAACGCTGGCCGGGCACCCGCCCGGTGATGGAGGCCAATGTGGGCGCGCCGCGCACGGTGGGCATCAGCGCCGACTACCGCTTCTGAGGAGCTTCTGATGAAGGCTCAGGCCGGGTAGAGCGCCCCCAGCACCCGCGGCCCGGCCGCGCCGGTGACGACGGGCAGGTTGCCCGGCAGCCGTGCGACGAAGCGCTGCGCCAGCCACGCGAACGCGGCGGCCTCGACCTGATCGACCGGCAGGCCGCGCGCCGCGCTGCTCAGCACGGCCACGCCCGGCAGCAGTTCGGCCAGGCGCTGCATCAGCCGGCCGTTGCGCGCGCCGCCGCCGCAGGCGATCAGCGTTCGCGCGGTCGGCATGTGGGCTGTCAGCGCATCGGCCGCGCACAGGGCGCTGAAGTCCAGCAGCGTCGCCTGCACGTCCTCGGGCGCGAGGCCGGGTTTGAGCCTGGCATCCAGCCAGCCGAGGTGGAAGAGATCGCGCCCCGTGCTCTTGGGCGGCGGCAGCGCCAGCCAGGGCTCGGCGCGCAGCGCGGCGAGCAACTCGGGCCGCACGCGGCCGGTGGCGGCCCAGGCGCCGTCGGCATCGAAGGGTTCATGGCGGTGGCGGGCCGTCCAGCCGTCCATCAGGCAGTTGGCCGGCCCGCAGTCGAAGCCGCCGGTGCGGCCGTCTGCCCACAGCAGGCTCAGGTTGGCGATGCCGCCGAGGTTGAGCACGGCCACGTCCTGCGCCGCGCTGCCGAAGACCGCGCGGTGGAAGGCCGGCACCAGCGGCGCACCCTGGCCGCCGGCCGCCACGTCGCGGCTGCGCAGGTCGCAGACCACGGCGATGCCGGTCTGCTCGGCCAGCAGCGCGCCGTTCAGCAATTGCGTCGTGTAGCCGTCGAGGCCCATGCCAGAACCGCTCGGCCGGTGCCGCACCGTTTGCCCATGCGCGCCGATCGCAGCGATGTGTTCGCGCCGCGTATCGGTGGCTTCGAGCAACTGCGCCACCACGTCCGCATAGCCGCGCGCGACGGCATTGGCCGCCAGCGCGGCGCGGTGCAGTTCGTTGGGGCCGGGCGTGTTCAGCGCCAGCAGTTCGTCGCGCAGCGCGGGCGGGAAGGGGGCGTGGACGTGGCCGGCGACGGCCAGCGCGTCGGCGTCGAAGAGCACGCCGTCGATGCCGTCGAGCGAGGTGCCCGACATCAGCCCGATGAAATGCCCGGTGTGGTGCCGCGCCACGGCCGGCTTATTCGGCGGTGGACACGCCGTCGATGGTTTCAGCCACCGCCAGTTGCGTCTTCACGCTGGCGACGAGCTGCTGGAACTGGCCGCGGGCATAGCCGGGCAGCGTCACCGCCTCGGAGGCGCGGGCGATGGTGCGCGGGTCCATCAGCCGGCCGCCGGCGTGGAACTCGAAGTGCAGATGCGGCCCGGTGGCCCAGCCCGTCATGCCGACGGCGCCGATCTTCTGGCCCTGCTCGATGCGCTGGCCCTTCTTCACGTCGATGCGGCTCAGGTGGGCGTAGACCGTCTCGCGGTTGCCGGCGTGGCGCAGCTTGACGACATTGCCGAAGCCGTTCTGCCAGCCGGCCATCTCCACCGTGCCGTCGCCGACGCTGCGCACCGCCGTGCCGGTGGGCGCACCGTAGTCGATGCCGTTGTGCTTGCGCCAGGTCTGCAGGATGGGGTGGAAGCGCATCGCAAAGCCCGAGGTGATGCGCGAGAACTCCAGCGGGCTGGCGAGGAAGGCGCGGCGCTTGCTCTCGCCGTCCAGGCCGTAGAAGCTGCCCTTGCCGGTGGCCGGGTCCTTGAACCAGACGGCGCTGTAGGTCTTGCCGTTGTTCGTGAACTCGCCGGCCAGCACGCGGCCGGTGCCGCCGTCCCAGGTCACGGCCTCGCCGTCGGCCGTCAGCGTCTCGTAGACGATGCTGAAGCGGTCGCCCTTGCGGAGTTCGCGGTGGAAGTCGATGTCGCCCGAGAACATGTCGGCCATCTGCGAGGCGATGGCGTCGGGGATGCTGGCCGCGTCCGTCGCCGCGAACAGCGAGCTGCGGATGCTGCCGCTGCCCAGCGCGATCTGGGTCTGCAGGGGCGCCGTCTCGGTGCGGGCGCTGAAGCCCGTGCCGTCGCGCTCGATACTCAGGCGCGTGAAGTGGGTGCCCTGCTGCTCGGCCTTCTCGGCCGGGAAGCGCACGACCATCTTCTGCACCTGGCCCGAGGCGTCGGCCGTCAGGTGGACCATCTTGCCGGCGCGGCCCTGGAAGACGCGGCGGGCCAGCGGGTCGTTGCGCAGGAAGGCGGCGGCGGCCGGGTCGAAGGCGCCGGCGCGCTTGAGCAGGCTGTCCGGCGTGTCGCCCGAGCGGGTGGCCTCGGCGCGGGCCAGGCCGATGGCGTGACTGGCGAGCTCGTCGAGCTGGGCCGAGATGTCGGTCGCCGGCAGGGCCTCGACCAGGGTGCGGCGCGGCAGTTCGGCGGCGTCCGGCGCCAGCGGCGCGATGCCGAAGGCGGTCACCGCGAAGCAGCTCAGCGTGCCGACGACGGCGGCGGTCAGCGCGCGCGGATAGCGGGCGGCGAAGGTTTCGGCGCCGTTTTTTGCACTGTTGAGCGCGGTTTGAAGCTGATGGAGACGGTTCTGGACTGCGGTCACGCTCGGCATCCCGGGGTTGTCGCTGGGGCAATCCCGGCAGGGCCGGTTCCAGACGAGAGGCCAGCCAAGCGGCTTGGCGGCCTTAAAATCCATGACGGTTGTGTTGAAACAACACCCCCGATTCAAAGGGTGAATTCTAACGGTTTCTGTCATCGTGACATGCCGATTAACCCCGACCGCCCACAACTCGAATTCCTAGCGACATGTCCGAAGCTCCCCAACATCCCGTCACCGACGCCGTCCTGGAGGCCCTGGCCATCACCCGCCGTGGCGTGGACGAACTGCTGCCGGAAGCCGAATGGACGAAGAAACTGGCCCGCTCGGCCGCCACCGGCGTGCCCTTGCGCATCAAGCTGGGCCTGGACCCGACGGCGCCCGACATCCACCTCGGCCACACCGTCGTGCTGAACAAGATGCGCCAGTTGCAGGACCTGGGCCATCAGGTGATCTTTCTGATCGGCGACTTCACGTCCATGATCGGCGACCCGTCCGGCCGCAACAGCACGCGCCCGCCGCTGACGCGCGAGCAGATCCAGGCCAATGCCGAGACCTACTACGCCCAGGCCCGCCTCGTGCTGGACCCGGAGCGCACCGAGATTCGCTACAACTCCGAATGGAGCGAACCGCTGGGCGCGGCCGGCATGATTCAGTTGGCCAGCAAGTACACCGTGGCCCGCATGCTGGAGCGCGACGACTTCACCAAGCGCTTCCACAGCCAGACGCCGATCTCGGTGCATGAATTCCTCTACCCGCTGATGCAGGGCTATGACTCGGTGGCGCTGAAGAGCGACCTGGAGCTCGGCGGCACCGACCAGAAGTTCAACCTGCTGATGGGCCGCCATCTGCAGCAGGAATACGGCCAGGAGCCGCAGTGCATCCTGACCATGCCGCTGCTGGAAGGGCTGGACGGCGTCGAGAAGATGTCCAAGTCCAAGAACAACTACATCGGCATCACGGAAGCCGCCAACGGCATGTTCGCCAAGGTGCTGTCCATCAGCGACGTGCAGATGTGGAAGTGGTACGAACTGCTGTCCTTCAAGTCGATGGCCGAGATCGCGGCGCTCCAGCGCGAGGTCGCGGCGGGGCGCAACCCCAAGGACGCCAAGGTCGCGCTGGCCAGGGAGATCACCACGCGCTTCCACAGCGCGGCGGCGGCGGATGCGGCCGAGGCGGACTTCAACAACCGCGCCCGAGGCGGCATCCCGGACGAGATCCCCGAGGTGGCGCTCACCGGTGCGCCGATGGGCATCGCCCAGGTGTTGAAGGCGGCCGGCCTCGTGCCGTCCACCAGCGAGGGCCTGCGCATGATCGAGCAGGGCGGCGTGCGGCGCGCCGGCGAGGTGCTGACGGACAAGGGCCTGAAGCTCGATGCCGGCGAGCACGTGCTGCAGGTCGGCAAGCGCAAGTTCGCGCGGGTGCTGCTGGACTGATCCGCGCATGAGCCGCGATGCCAGCGCACTTCCGGGCAGCCTCCGCCCTGTCACCCTGCGCAGCCTCGCGGCCGTCATGGCCGTCTATGCCTTCTGCGGCTGGCTGGGCATCCGCTACGGCACGATAGACGGCAGTTCGCTGAGCCTGCTGTGGCTGCCCTCGGGCATCGGCCTGGCCGCCTGCGTGATCTACGGCCGGTCGATCTGGCCGGCGATCTGGCTGGGCGCCTTCGTCAGCAACACGCCCTTCCTGGTCGATCCGGCCGCCGCCATGCCCCTGCTCAAGGCCGTGGCCTTCGGCGCGGGCGCGGCCAGCATCGACACCCTCGTCCAGGCCCTGCTGGCCCATCTGCTGTTCCAGCGCGCCATCGGTGCGCGTTGCATCCAGTCCACCCAGAGCATCGTGGACTTCCTGGTCAAGGTCACCGCCCTTCCCAGCGCCCTCAATATGCTGCTGCTGGTGGCGCTGTACGGCCTCGGCGGCTATATCCGGCGCGACAGCGCGGCGGACTACCTGTCCGTCTGGCTCGCCGGGACGATGGCCGACTATCACGGCTATTTCGTCGCCGGCCTGTTCTGCATCGTCTGGGCGCAGCGCGCCGACACCGAGCGCAAGCCCTTGCGCGCCGGCCTGAACCTGGCGCTGGCGCTGGTCGTGCTCGCATCCCTGCTGGCCATCGGCCTGCTCTGGGACGGCGCGGCCATCTACCTCATCACCACCCTGGGCGTGCTGGTCGCCATGTACTGGGGCCTGCGCGCCGCCACCGGTTTCGTGCTGTGCATCTCGCTGGCGCTGACCGCCGCGACCGCCAGCCACATCGGCCCGCTGGTGGCGGCCACCAATTTCAATTCGCTGGTGACGCTGCTGCTGTATGTGTTCGGCCTCGGCGTGCCCATCTATCTGCTGGCGACCAACCGCTACGAGCTGACGCAGTCCAAGCTGGAACTCGAAGACAAGGTGATCGCGCGCACCCGGGCGCTCAACGAGGCCAACCAGCGCCTCGAAGCCCTCTCCCAGCGCGACGGCCTGACCGGGCTGGCGAACCGCCGTCACTTCGACGAGGTGCTGGCCCGGGAATGGCGCCGCGCCGCGCGTCAGGGCGAGACGCTGGCGCTGGCGATGCTGGACGTGGACCATTTCAAGCATTTCAACGACCGCTACGGCCACCCGGAAGGCGACCAGTGCCTGCGCGCCGTCGCCGAGGTGCTGGCCGCCACCGTCTGCCGCGCTGGCGATCAGGTGGCGCGCTATGGCGGCGAGGAGTTCGTGCTGTTGATGCCGTCCACCTCGGCCGAGCAGGCGCTGTGCAACGCCGAGCGCCTCGCGCACGAGGCCTCGTCCTTCGGCATCGTCACCGCCAGCATTGGCGTCGCCGCGCTGGTGCCGGATGCGGCGCAGGCCCCGGCGACGCTGGTCAAGCTGGCGGACGAGGCCCTCTACCGCGCCAAGGCCGAGGGCCGCAACCGCGCCGTGCTGGGGCAGCGCTGAGCAAGTCCTACTGCTTGATCGGCCGCAGATAGGGCCCGGGCTTCACGTCGGGCACCGGTTGCGCAGCAATCCGCTTCTTCAACTCGGCGATGGCCGCGTCCAGTTGCGCGTCGCCGCCCAGGAAGGTCGCGCGCGGCGGGTTGTCTACCTCGATGTCGGGCGTCACGCCGATGCCCTCGACCAGTTGACGGCCCTGAGCGTCGAACTGTCCGGTTTCGGCGGCGCGCATGATGCCGTTGTCGAGCAGGCGGTTCTGGTCCGACAGCCACACGCCCGCGCCCGAGCTGCGCTTGCCGATGACGGGGCCGATCCCCAGCCGCTTGAAGCCTTCGGCGAAGGTCTCGCCGTCGCTGTAGGTGTCCTCGTTCGTCAGCACCACGGTGTGGCCGCGCCAGACGTTCTGCATATTGGCGTAGACCGGCGCGCCGGCCGGCGAGCGCGGCTGCCAGAAGGCCCAGGCGCGGCGCAGCAGCTTCTCCAGCACCCAGCTGTCGATATTGCCGCCGTTGTTGTAGCGCACGTCGATGATGAGGCCGTCGCGGTCGCTGGCGGCGTAGAACTCGCGCACGAAGTCGGCGATGTCGGCCGGCCCCATCGCGCGCAGATGCACATAGCCGATGCGGCCCTGGCCGGCCTGCTCCACGGCGCGGGCGCGGCCGACGCGCCAGTCGTTGTAGCGCAACTGGTTCTCGCGCATCGCCGCCACCGGCGTGACGATGCGCTGCACGGCTTTGTCGCCCTGCTTCACGTCGAGCAGCACCTGGCGGCCGGCCTGGCCGCGCAGCAGCTCCAGGATGTGCGGCGCGTCCGCCGTGGGGCGGCCGTTCACCGCCGTGACGACGTCGCCCACCTTCAGATCCAGGCCCGCCGCCGCCAGCGGCGGCGCCTCGGAGGGCAGCTCGGCCTCGTGGGCCCAGATCGCGTCGATGCGCCAGCCCCCGGGCACGCGCGAGAAGCGGCCGCCGAGGCCGGCCAGGCCGGGCTCGTCCGGTGCGGCGCGCGTGTCGCCCGGGCCGACCTGGCTGTGCAGCGCGCTCAGCTCGCCGACCATCTGCGCCATCAGCTCGGCCAGCTCGAAGCGGTCGGTCACGCGGTCCACCAGGGGCTCGTACTTGGCGCGCACGGCCGCCCAGTCCACGCCGTGCATGGCCTTGTCGTAGAAGTGGTCGCGCTGCATGCGCCAGGCGTCGGCGAACATCTGCTTCCACTCGGCGCGCGGCTGGGTGGCGATCTGCCAGTCGCTCCAGCGCACCTGCTGCTTGGCCGTCTCGGCGGGCAGCTTGGGCGCGGCGTCGAGGATGAGCACCTCGGGCGCCGCGTTGCTCTGGTTGCGCACCAGCATCAGCTTCTTGCCGTCGGCGCTCAGCTCGTAGGCGCGCACGTCGGGCGCGAGGCTTTCGGGCGGCGTGCCCTGGTTGTCGATGGCGATGGACTTCAGTTGGCTCTTGCGGTCCAGGCCCCGGTCGAGGAACCACAGCCGCTTGCCATCGCTGCGTAGCGCGCGGTAGTCGCCGGCCGGCACGGGCAGCTCGTACAGGCGCGCGGCGAGGCCGTCGAAGGCGATGGCGGGCTTGGCCTTCTTGTCGTCCTTCTTCTCATCTTTCTTCTCGGCCTTCTTGTCATCCTTCTTGTCGTCGGCGGGCTTTTTGTCGTCCTTCTTGTCGCCTGCGTCCAGTTCGTCGGCGGCGGCGAAGGGCGAGCGCAGGCCGGGCTGCAGCGCCAGCGCGTAGAGCTTGCCGCGCGCGCCGAAGAAGGGGCCGGTGTTGCGGTCGCCCCAGGGGCTGCCGTTGCCGGTCGTGGCGAAATGGCGTTCGGACGCGAAGTAGAGCCACTGCCCGTCGGGGCTGAAGGTGGCGGCGCCGCTGTCGTAGCGGTCGCTGGTCAGCGTGTGGGTGCGGCCGTCGGCCGTGGCGTAGAGCTGCAACTGGCTGCGGTCGGGGTGGCGCAGCGAGAGGGTCCAGGCCAGGGCCTGGCCGTCGGGGCTCCAGCCCTGCAGTTGGGGCGGGTCGCCGAGGCCGGCGCGGGCGATCTCGCGCGTGGCCCTGGTCTTGAGGTCGGTCAGGTAGAGGCGGCCTTCCTTGTCCGTGTGCGCCAGCCAGCGGCCGTCGGGAGAGGGCAGCAGGTCGCGGCGCTGCGTGGTGTTGCCACTCGTGATGCGCTCGGGCTGGCCCGTGCCGTTGGCGGCGAAGCGCCAGATCTCCTGCTCGCCGCTGAAGTCGCAGACGGCGAAGACGCTCTTGCTGTCGCTGCTGAACTCGCCCTTCTTGCAGCGGCCGTCGGCCGGCTGGGGCAGCTCGGCGCGGCGCAGTTGCTGCACGCCCTGGGTGGCGAGGTGGCCGCGAGCGGCCAGCAGCACGCGCTCGCCATTGGGCGCGAACGAGGTGTCGGTGAGGAAGTCCTGCGGCTTCTTGATCCAGCGCTCGCGTTGCTGGTCGAAGTCGCCGCCCAGGCTCAGGTCGAGCTTGGCGGGCGCGGCGCCCTGGGCGAGATCGACGCGATAGAGGTCGGCCCCGAGCGCGTAGACGACGCGGCTGCCGTCGCCGGACGCATGGCGGATGTCCCAGCCCTTGTGCGTGCTGTGTTGGCGCAGGTCGCCGCCCTGGGCGTTGACCGACCAGAGGTTGACGGTGCCGTCGCGGTCGGACAGGAAGGCGATGCGCTCCACGCCGCCGTCGCGGTAGGGCATGGGCCGGCGGTCGTTGTGGCCCTCGGCCAGCAGGGGCCGGGCTTCGGCGCTGCCGGCCAGGTCCAGCGCCCAGAGCCGCGCGATGGCGCCGCCGCGGTACTGGCGCGCGTTGTCGCCGCGCAGGCCGTTGCGGGTGAAGTAGAGGGTCTTGCCGTCGGCGCTCAGCGCGGCGTCGCTGGCCTGGCCGACGGGCAACTGGCGGCGCTGGCCGGTCTGCGCGTCGAGCGCGAAGAGTTGCGAGCCGGGGCGGGCGTCCAGGCTGGTGTAGAGGATCTCGCCCGCGGCCGTGAAGCCCCAGACGCGCATGCCGCCGCCCTCCCAGGTCAGGCGCCGGGGCATGCCGCCGGCGGCGGGCATCAGGTAGATCTCGGTGCCGCCCTCGTACTGCGCCGTGAAGGCCAGCCAGCGGCCGTCGGGCGAGACGGCGGGCTGGCTCTCCAGGCCCGGGTGGGTCGTCAGCCGCTGCGCCTCGCCGCCGCCCTGGCCGACGCGCCAGAGGTCGCCCTCGGCGACGAGATAGACCTGCCCGTCATGCAGCGCGGGCTGGCGGTAGAAGCCGGCAGTGCCGGCCCAGGCGGCCGGCGCGAGCAGGGTGGCGGCCGTCAGGGCGGCAGACACGGCGGCCGACACGGTGGTCAAGTGCAAACGTGACATGGAGCTCTCCTCGAAGTGGCGCGATTGTGTCGGCGCCGCGTCGGGCAGCGATTCGTCACGGGCGCGCCCCCCGATTCGAGGGAGAGGATTCATCGTATTGACCCAATCTGACGCGATAGTCAAAGTGCTTTCCCGACCTTCCAACCGCCTTCTGGAGCACACCCGCATGTCCCGCAAATTCCTGATCGCCTCGGCCGGCCTGCTGGCCGCGTTGTCCGCCCACGCCGGCCTCTCGGTGGGCAGTTCGGCCTTTACCTACAGCCAGAGCTTCGACAGCCTGGCTGCTTCGGGCTCGGGCCATGCCTGGGCGAACGACAGCACGCTGGCTGGCTGGAGCCTGTTCGCCGCCGCCAACGTGGTGAGCTACAACACAGGCACCGGCTCGAACGGCAGCGTCGCGGGCTTCTTCAGCTTCGGTGGCGCAGGCAGCAGCGAGCGTGCGCTGGGCTCGGTCGTCACCAATGCCTTCGCGGGCACCGTGGGCACGGGCGCCGTTTACATGGCGCTGGCCCTCACCAACGACAGCGGTGCCGCGCTCGACAGCTTCACGCTGCACTACGACGGCGAGCAGTGGCGCAACAACGGCAATGCGAGCGCGCAGAGCCTGATCGTGCAATACGGCTTCGGCAGCAGCTATGCCGGCGTCTCGACCTGGACCAATGCCGGCAGCGGCTTCACCTTCACCTCGCCCGTGACCGGCGCCACCGCCGCCATGGTGGACGGCAATGACGCCGGCAAGGTGGCCGGCCTGGGCGGCACCGTCGCCACCGACTGGGCTGCGGGCCAGACGCTGTGGCTGCGCTGGGCCGACGTCAACGACTCGGGCAACGACCACCTGCTGGCCATCGACAACGTCAGCCTCAGCGTCACCGCCGCCGTGCCCGAGCCCGGCAGCTACGCGATGCTGCTGGTCGGCCTCGGCGCCATCGGCTTCATCGCCCGCCGCCGCCGCGGCTGAGCGGCACAGCCCACCCCCGGAAAAACGGCCCCTCGCGGGCCGTTTCTCATGCCGCCACGCCCGCCGCCACCTGGCCGGCCGGCACATGGGCCGCCGCGCTCTCGACATGGCCGGCCTGGTCGTCGAAGAAGAAGTCCGGCTCGAACTCGCGCAGGAACTCGCCCTTGGCGAGGCCGCCGAGGAACATCGCCTCGTCCACCTCGATCCGCCAGTCCATCAGCGTGCGGATGGCGCGCTCGTGGGCCGGCGCGCTGCGTGCCGTGACGAGGGCCGTGCGCACCTTCATGCCCGGCGCCTGCTGCAGCCCTTGCAAGGCCTCCAGCACCGGCTTGAAGGGCCCGGCCGGCAGCGGCTGGCGGGCGCGTTCGCTCTCGTGCTCGCGGAAGGCGGCCAGGCCGTCGCGCTGGTAGACCTGCTCGGCCTCGTCGGAGAAGAGCACGGCGTCACCGTCGAAGGCGATGCGCAATTCCTGCGGATGCGCGGCCGAGGCCTGGGCCGCGAAGGGCATCACCCGCGCCGCCGCGACGCCGGCCGCCAGCGCCTGCCGCACGTCGGCATCGTTGGCGGAAAGGAACAACTGCGCCGACAGCGGCCGCAGATAGCGCCACGGCGCCGCGCCGCGCGTGAACACGCCGCGCTCGATCGTCAGCCCATAGTGCGCCGCCGAGCGGAACACGCGCAGGCCCGAGATCGGGTCGTTGCGCGACAGCACGACCACCTCGACCCGCTGCGCGCCGCCGCCGTTGAAGGCCAGCAGCTTCTTCACCAGCGAGAAGGCCACGCCGGGCCGCGCCGGCTCGTCGAGCAGGCGCTGCTGCAGGGCCATGTAGGCGTGGTCGTCCTCGGCCTCGAAGACCTGGTTCTCGGCCTCGAAGTCGAACAGCGCGCGCGAGGAGATCGCGACGACGAGCTGGCCTGCGAGCGTGGCGGCCATCAGCGATAGCCCACCCGGGCGCGGAAGGCTTCGAGCATCTGCGCGTAGCGGCCGTCCTTGCGCAATTGCGCCAGGCCCTGGCCGAAGGCGGCGGCGAGCGCGCGGCCCTGCGGGTGCTCGCGCGAGAAGGCGATCCAGAACGCGTCCATGCTGACGATGCCGCGCCGCACCACCTTGCCGCGGAACTCGGGGCTGGCGTTGATGCGCATCCAGCCCGGCGTGCGGTTCAGCAGGATGTAGTCCACGCGGCCGTTGACGAGCATGCGCAGCAGGTTGGCGTCCGACGTGGCGGTGAACTTCTGGATGCGCGCGTCGCGCATGAACTCGCTCGGGTAGGTGTAGCCGTTGGTGATGGCCACGCGCTTGCCGCGCAGGTCGGCGATGCGCAGTTCCTGCCCCGTCTCGCCGGTCGGGCCGAAGATGGACAGCTCCTCTTCGAACATCGGCGGCTCGTGCCAGAGGTAGCCGTCGCGGTTGTCGTCGGTGATGGTGGCGTTGAAGCAGCCGGCCACCTCGCGGCTGCGCGCCAGCAGCATGCAGCGCGCGAACGGCACGGTGATGAACTGCGGCGTGATGCCCTGCGTGGCGAGGGCGGCGCGGATCAGCTCGGCGCTGAAGCCCTTGGGCGGCTGGTCAGGGGGCTGGCCGGGCTCGGCAGCGCTGTAGGGCGCCCAGTCGTCCTCGCCGGCGAGGACGATGGGTTCGGCCGCACGGGCGGTGCCCAGCAGCGCCGCAGCCAGCGCGGCGCCGAACATCCATCGTCGTGTCGTGGCAGGCATGCGGCATTCTCGCTGCTGTTCCACGCGCGCGCGCCGATGCGCGCGGTAGCCGCCGCATCCCCTCCAGCAGCCGCCATGGATCCGGCTTCGCCGGGCCACCAGCGGCGCCCCCTTGAGGGGGCCGCAGCTTTGCTGCGGCAGGGGGTGGTCTATTTCACCCAGGTGTTGAGCTGGATGATCGGCAGCAGCACGGCCAGCACGATCAGCAGCACGACGGCGCCCATGGCGACGATCAGCAGCGGCTCCAGCAGCGTGGCGGCCGCCATCGAGCGGCGCTGCACTTCGGCGCCGAGCTGGCGCGCGGCGCGCCCCAGCATCTCGGGCAACTGGCCGGTCTGCTCGCCCAGGCGCGCGAACATCGCCAGGATGCCGGGGAAGCGCTTCTTGCCCGCCAGCGCCGCGCCCAGCGGCGCGCCCTCGCGCACCTGCACCAGGGCGTCGAGCGCGTCGGCCTGCATCGCCCGGTTGGAGAGCGTCTCGGCCGCCGCCTGCAGCGCCTTCAGGATGGGCACGCCGGCACCCGCCAGCATGGCCAGCGTGCCGGCGAAGCGCGCCGCGTTGTAGCCGCGTGCGAGCCGGCCGAGCAGGGGCAGGCCGAGCAGGCCGGCGTCGAAGCGCTGGCGGAAGGCCGGCGCCTTCAGCGCGAAGCGCAGCGCCACGCCCCCGGCGACCAGGCCGGCCAGCAGCGCCCAGCCCCAGGTGCGCACGAAGTCGCTGACGGCCAGCATCGCCACCGTCAGCGCCGGCAGCGCGCGCTTGGAGCTGGTGAACACCGTGGCGATCTGCGGCACGACGTAGGTGACGAGGAAGATGACGATGAACACCGAGATCAGCGAGACGATGGCCGGATAGGCCATCGCGCCGACGAGCTTGGCCTTCAGGTCCTGGCGCTCTTCGAGGTCGTCGGCCAGCCGCTCCAGCACGGCGCCGAGCGCGCCGCTCTGCTCGCCGGCCGCGACGACGCCGCGGTAGACCTCGTCGAACTCGCGCGGCGCCGAGGCCAGCGCGCGCGCGAAGGCCGAGCCGGCATTGACCTCGGCCTTGAGCTGGCTGATGAGTTCGCGCTGCTTCGCGTCCTCGCTCTCGTCGGCCAGGGCCGTCAGCGCGCGCTCGATGGGCAGGCCGGCGCCGACCAGGCCGGCGAGCTGGCGCGTCCAGACGGCCAGCGCCGTGGGCGAGAACACGCGGCGCGTGAAGCGGCTGCCTTCCTGCGCGCCGTGCTGCTGCACGGCCTCGATGGCCAGCGGCGTCAGGCCCAGCGCGCGCACGGCGGCGCGCGCGGCGCGCGGGTTGTCGGCCTCGATCAGGCCATGGCTCTGGCGGCCGGTGTCGGCGAGGGCTTCGTATTTGTAGGCGGGCATCGCGTCATTCGCGCGTCACGCGCAGCACTTCTTCGAGCGACGTGACGCCCGCCGCGATCAGCCGCTCGCCGTCCTCGCGCATCGAGCGCAGGCCGGCGGCGCGGGCGGCCGTCGTCAGCTCGGCCTCGGCGGCCTGCTGGTGGATCAGGCCGCGCACCGCCTCGTCGGCCACCATCAGTTCGTAGACGCCGGTGCGGCCCTTGTAGCCGCTGTGGCCGCAGGCGTCGCAGCCGACCGGGTGCCAGCGGCCCTCGCCGTCCTGCGTCTTGCAAGCGGGGCAAAGCCGCCGCACCAGCCGCTGCGCGAGCACGCCCAGCAGCGAACTGCTCAGCAGGAAGGGCTCGACGCCCATGTCCGTCAGCCGCGTGACGGCGCTGGGCGCGTCGTTGGTGTGTAGCGTCGCCAGGACCAAGTGGCCGGTCAGCGAGGCCTGGATGGCGATCTGCGCGGTCTCGTAGTCGCGGATCTCGCCGATCATGATGACGTCCGGGTCCTGGCGCAGGATGGCGCGCAGCGCCTTGGCGAACGTCAGGTCGATCTTGGCGTTGACCTGGGTCTGGCCGATGCCGGGCAGTTCGTACTCGATCGGGTCTTCCACCGTCAGCACATTGGTCGTGCTGGTGTCCACCGTTTGCAGCGAGGCGTAGAGCGAGGTGGTCTTGCCCGAGCCGGTCGGGCCGGTGACGAGGACGATGCCGTGCGGCTGCTGCACCAGCTTCTTGAAGGCGGCGAGCACCGCGCCGTCCATGCCCAGGCCTTCGAGCGTGAACTTGGATTCGCTTTTGTCCAGCAGGCGCAGCACGGCGCGCTCGCCGTGGGCGCTGGGCAGGGTCGAGACGCGCACGTCGATGGCGCGGCCGCCGATGCGCAAGGAGATGCGGCCGTCCTGCGGCAGGCGTTTCTCGGCGATGTCCAGCTCGGCCATGATCTTCAGCCGCGAGATCAGCGCCGCATGCAGCGCGCGGTTGGGCTGCACCACCTCGCGCAGCGTGCCGTCCACGCGGAAGCGCACCGAGCTGCTGCGCTCGTAGGGCTCGATGTGGATGTCGCTCGCGCCGTCCTTGGCCGCCTGCGTGAGCAGCGCATTGAGCATGCGGATGATGGGCGCGTCGTTGGCGGCTTCGAGCAGGTCTTCGACGGCGGGCAGGTCCTGCATCATGCGCGACAGATCGACCGCGCTCTCCACCTCGCCGACGACGACGGCGGCGCTCGACTCGCTGCCCGCATAGGCGGCGGCGATGCGCGCGGCCAGCGGCGCGGCGGCCTCGGCTTCGAGGCGGTCCAGCGCGTAGAGGCGCTGCACCTCGGAGAGCGTGGCCCAGCCGACCTCGGGCGGCGCCCACAGCGTCAGCGTGCCGCCGTCGTCTTCCAGCAGCACGCAATGGGCCTTCGCAAAGGCATAGGGCAGGGGGTGGCGGGCGGCGGCCATCGGGGTCAGGGCTTGGGCGAGGACGCCTTGGGTTCCGGCGTGGGGGGCAGCACCGGGGCGCCGGTGTCGGGCAGGATCGCGCTCTGCTGCGGCTGCGCGGCCTGCTGCACGGCGCGGATGCTCTGGTAGCGGTCCAGCGTCAGCTCGTTGGCGCTCTGCGCATTGCGCATGACGACGGGGCGCAAAAAGACCATCAGATTGGTCTTGACCCGCTTGCGGTTCTTGCTGCTGAACAGGTTGCCGAGCAGCGGAATCTTGCTGAGCCCGGGCACGCCGTCGTCGCCGTCGGTGTATTCGTCCTTGAGCAGGCCGCCGAGGACGATGATGTCGCCGTCATCGACGACGACGCTGGTCTCGATGGCGCTCTTGTCCAGCGTCGGGCCGGTCGTGCCGTTGCTGCCGGGCACGACGGACGAGTTCTCCTGGTAGACCACCATGCGCACCGTGCCGCCCTCGCCGATCTGGCTCTTGACCTTGAGCGTCAGGCCGACGTCCTTGCGGTCTACGGTCTGGAAGGGGTTGACGGTGCCGCCCGTGCCGGCGGTGCTGGCGTAGGAGCCGGTCACGAAGGGCACGTTCTGGCCGATGACGATGCGCGCCTCCTCGTTGTCCAGCGACACGAGGTTGGGCGTGGACAGCACATTGGCGCCGCTCTGGCTCTCGAAGAAGCTGGCCAGCGCGCCGATGGAGTATTTGCCGTTGATCTTGCCGACCAGGCCGAGGTTGAAGCCCGTGGGCAGGCTGCCGCTGGCCAGCGTGGTGCCGATGCTGCTGCTGTTGCCCGTGCCGGCGGCGATGAGGTTGAGGATATTGCCGAGGCCCGTGCCGAAGTTGGTGCCGCTGACGCCGACCGTGCTGTCGCCCTTGCTGCCGATCAGGTTCTGCCACTGCACGCCGAACTGGCCGGCCTTGCTGTTGTCGATCTTGACGATCATGGACTCGACGTAGACCTGGGCGCGGCGCGCGTCGAGCTGCTCGATGACGGCGCGCACCTGGCGGTAGAGCGGCTCGGGGGCGGTGATGACGAGGGAGTTGGTGGACGGGTCGGCCTGCACGAAGCCGCCGGTGGACGGGCCGGCCGACTGCGCCAGCGGCGAGGTCGCGGCGGCGGTGTTCATGCCGCCGCTGTTGGTGCTGTTGGTGTTGGACTGGGCCGCGTTCGCCGCGGTGTTCGTGCTGCCCGTCGGGCTGCTGCTGCCGGACGAGTTGTTGCTGTTGCTGCCTGCCGCCGCGCCGAAGGCCGCGCGCAGCACGGTGGCGAGCTTGGCGGCGTCGGCGTTCTTCAGGTAGACGACGCGGATCTGCGTGTCGCCGTCGGCGCTGGGCTGGTCGAGCTTGTCCACCATGGCGCGCACGGCGGCCAGCCGCGCCGGGTTGCTGGCGCGCAGGATCAGGCCGTTGGCGCGCGGGTCCACCAGCACGTTGACGGCGCTGCTCACCTGGCCCGGGATGGCCGCGCCCCCCGCGCTGCCGCCGCCGTCGGCCAGCTTCTGTACCAGCGGCGCCAGGTCGGCCGCGACGGCGTGCTTCAGCGGCACGACCTCGATGTCGCTCGTGCCCGGCGTGTCCATGGCGGCGATGATCTTGGCCATGCGCTGCAGGTTGTCCGCGTAGTCGGTGATGACGAGGCTGTTGTTGCCCGGGTTGGCGTTGATCGTGTTGTTGGGGCTGATCAGCGGGCGCAGCACGGCGACAAGGTTGTTCGCGTTCTCGTGCTGGATGCGGAAGATCTGCGTGAGGATCTGGTCGCCGCGGACCTTGCTGTCCTCGACGGCCACCGAGCCCGCCTGCAGCTTGGCGTCGGGCTCGGGCAGCACCTTCAAAAAGCCCGCCGCCTCGACGACGGTGAAGCCCAGGCCGCGCAATGCCGCCAGATAGTTGCGGTAGGCCTCGGCCACCGATACCGGCTGCTCGCTGTAGACCGTGATGACGCCCTTGACGCGCGGGTCGATGATGATCTGGCGGTTCATCATCACGCCGATGGCGCGGGTGACGGCCTCGATGTCGGCGTTGACGAAGTTCAGCGTGACGGGCGAGCTGGCCTTGACGGCGGGCCTGCCGCGCTGGGCGGCGGCGCCGGCCGGCTGGGCGAGGGCGGTGCCGGTCACCAGCAGCAGGGTGGCGAGCGCCGTGGCGGTGCGTGGGAGATTCATGATCATCCGATCGTCAGGACGGAGCGCGCGCCCTGGCGGCGCCCGATGATGTTCAGCAGATTGTTCAGCGCGTCCTCGCGGCCCGGCGCGGCGCTGGCCTCGCCGACGAAGCGGCTCTTGCCGCCGGGATTGAGCGTGCCCGTGCCGGAGAGCAGCAGCGCGCCGTCCAGCGTGGCCAGCTGCAGCAGGCTGGCGCCGGGGCTGGCGGCGTCGGCGCTCAGCGTCAGGCGGTAATTGCCCAGCGGCGCGACGGGCGACACGCGCGAGGACAGGTTGAGCAGGTCGAGCTGCAGCTCGCCCGTCTGCTGCCAGCGGCCCTGGGCGGATTCCAGCCGCAGGTCGTGGCTCGACAGGCGCAGCGAGCCGCCGAGCTGCAGCGTGTTCCAGGGCGTGCCCAGGCCGGCCAGCAGGTCGGCAGGCAGGCGGGCCAGCCACTCGGCCTGGTTGTCCACGGCGATGGCGAGGCGGCCGAGGCCGGGTTCGATGCGCAGGCGCAGTTCGCCGTTGATGCAGCAGTCCTGCCGCGCCGCCAGTTGCAGGCTGCGCAGGCCGGGCGTCATGCGCCAGTGCAGGCGGCCGGGCAGGGCGGCGGCGTCGCGGCTGCCGGCGCCGCCGGTCAGCACGAGCACGCCGGAGCCACTCCAGACGCTGCCGCGCGTGTCCACCAGCAGCACATGCCCCTCGCTTGCCGAGGCCAGCGCGCGCGCCAGCCAGCTTGCGGGCGCGAAGACGACCAGCGCGCCGAGCAGGCCCAGCAGCGCGCCGAACAGCGCCCAGCGGCGCGGGGTCAGGGGATGGGCCATCAGTCGCTCCCCAGGCCGAGCACCAGGGTGCCGGCGTAGCCCCGGGGGCCGCGCGTCAACTGGGCCTCGATGGGGCGGGCGCGGGCGGCGGCCCGCAGCTCGCCCAGCCAGGCCTGCAACTGCTCGGGCGTGATGCCGTCGAGCGTGACGACGGCGCGGTCGCCGGCCAGGTTCATGCGCGCCACGGTGCCGAGGTGCTCGACCGAGGCAACCAGCGCCGCCTGGGCCTGGGCCGGCGGCACGGCGGGCGCGGCGCGCAGCGCGCGGGCTTCCTGGGCCTGGGCCTGCATCTGCTGCAACTGCAGCTCCACCTGTTCCAGCTCGGCCGGCGCCGTGCGCAGCGTGCGCAGGGCCGGCGCGAGCAGCAGGCTCCAGGCCAGCAGCAGGCCGAGCAGGCCGGCCGCGACGGCGAGGGCCAGGCGCTCGCGCTCGCCCAGCGCCTGCCATTGCGACAGGGCCTGGACGCGGAGTTGCTGGAAGGGAGCGGCGGGGCGGGCCATCAGGGGCGTCCTTGGGTGGCGCGACTGAGGGTCAGCCGGCCTTCGCCGGCATCGAGCTGCCAGCCTTCGCTGCGCAACTGGGCGCGGAAGTTGTCGATCTGCGGCGCCGCCCAGCCCTGGGCCGGGATGCTGAGCCGGCCGGGCTCGAAGGCCAGCGCGTCGGCGGGCGGGCGGTCGGCGGGCCAGGCCAGCGCGGCGGCGCCGAGCAGGGCTTCGAGATCCTGGTCGCCGACACTGCCGCTGCGGGCGCGCAGCAGGTCGAGTTGTTTTTGCATCTGCACCGGCGCGTCGAGCACGGCGCGTACCTCGGGGAAGGCCTCGGTCAGCGTCGCCGTGACGGCGGCGCGGCGCGCGGCCAGTTCGCGGTGCTGCTGCCAGGCCCAGAGGTTGAGGCCGAGCAGGTGGACGGCGAGCAGGCCGGCCAGCGCCCAGCGCACCGGGCGCCAGGGCCTGCGCATCAGCGCGCGGCCGGCGAGGCGCAGCGCGCGGGCGCCGCGGGCGCGGGGGGCGAGGTCGAACTGGCGCAGATTCCAGGCGCCGTCGATGGCGGCCAGCGCGCGCTGGGCCGGCGTCTGCACGCCCACGGGGCGGCCCAGCCAGCGCTCGGCGGCGGCGGCGGCGGCGGGTGTGGCCGTCCATTGCGCGTCGTGGACGAGGCCGGGCGGGAAGAGCTGGCGTGCCAGGCTGCCGTCCAGCGGCAGCGTGGCCACGCCGTCGGCATGGCTCCAGCGCAGCAGCGTGGCTTCGCCGTCCTCGAAGAAATGGCCGCGCGCCTGCGCCTCGGGCCAGGACGGCGGCGCGACGCGCTCGATGAAGACCTGGGCCGCTTCCAGCTCGGCGAGCTGGCCGGCCAGCCAGGGGCGCGAGGTGACGGCGACCCAGGCGCTGTCGCCGCCGGCCGCGTCGGGCTCCAGCGCGAAGTGCAGCGCCTCGGGCTCGTCGAGCAGGGCCTCTTCGAGCTTGCCGGCCAGCGCGGCGCGCATCTGGCGGCCGGCACGCGGCAGCTCGACGCGGCGCCAGCCGAGGTCGGACTCGGCGGCGATGGCGATGATGTTGTCGGCCGCCGGCAGCGCATGGGCGGCGGCGCGGCCCTCGGCGCCGATCTCGCGGCCGTCGGGCGTGAGCACGTAGTCGTATTCGCCCTCGGCCGCTGCGGGCGTGGCAGCGCCCGGCGCACGCAGGCGCGGCCGTGGGGGCAGGAATAGCAGCAGGGTGCTCATGATTCGGGGCCGCGCATTCTAGGAGAGGGGTGGCGCGGCTCAGCGGTCGAGCAACTGGTTGATGCGCTCGCGTGCCAGCACGACCATGCCCAGGTCTCGCCGCTCGATCAGGGAGCGTTGTTCGAGCTGGCGCTCGTCCAGGCGCAGCCGGCCGGTGACGACGAAGAAGGACGAGGCGACGGCCACCCGGCCGGTGTCGAGCGCGACGCCAGTGGGCAGCACGTTGGCCGCGTCGTTGACGGCCTGCAGCGGCTGGGCCTTGCGGGCCTGCACGAGGCGCTCGGCGGTGGCCAGGTCCACGCCGTCGAACAGCGCGGCGATGACCTCGCGCGGCGCCGTGTTCAGGTTGACCGGCGTGGCCTTGGGCAGCAGCACGACATAGGGCTGCAGGCGCTGGATGGTGTCGGCGTCCAGGCCCAGCCAGTTGAGCTGGTCCAGGCCGGCGGGCTGCAGCGGGCCGCTCTCGCTGACGACGGGCGCGCTGGCGCCGCTGGCCGGTGCGGGGAAGGCGGCGCGCAGCCCGGCGACGATGAGCGTGGCCGTGGCGGGCGGCGCGTTGACCTGGGCGCACAGGCGTTCCAGTGTGCGCAGTTCCAGCTCGGGCACCTGCGGGCCGCCGAGCAGGGCGCGCAGGTTGTAGCGGCTCTGCGCGTCCTCGATGCTGCCGGACAGGAAGGCCTCGGGGCCGTCGTCGGCCGACGCCGTCCTGTCCGCCGCGAGGAAGGTGGACAGCCGCGCCTCGGCCAGCGGCACGGCCCAGGGCTCGCCGAGGTGATCGACGGGCTTGCTGCGGTTCTGCCGCGCGTCCTCCAGCAGGATCAGCCGCGCCCAGTCCAGCGCGCCCTGCAGAATCCAGCCGGCCTGCGCGCGCGCGCGGTCGGCGGCCTCGATCTGTACGGCGCGGTATTGCTGCCAGACCATGCCGGCCGCGAGGCTGGCGATCAGCGTGACGATGATCATCGCGGTCAGCAAGGCCGCACCGCGCTGGCGCCGGATGTTCATCGGACGGTGACCTCCAGCTCCCGCGTCAGCGTGCCGGCCAGGCCGCTACCCTCGGCGAACTGCAGCGCGATGCGCAGGCCGGCGGGCGTGGGATTGAGCAGCTTGACCGGGCCGGTGTCGGCGGCATTGCCGGTGGACTGGCAGTTGCTCCAGGCATTGCCCCAGAAGCAGTGGAACTGCCAGCCGGCCAGGCCGTCGAAGGCGCGCAGCGCCGGGTTGCGCTCGGCCAGTTGTTGCAGGCCGCGCTGGCGCTGGGTGTCCAGATCCTGCACCTGGCGCAGCGCCGGGCTCTCCCAGCGCCACAGGCTGCCCTCGCGCAGGCTCCACACCACGACCTGCAGGCCGGCGGCGGCCTGGCGGGTGAGCACGAGGTTGGCGCCGTCGAAGGCCAGGGGCAGGACGGGGCCGTGGCTGTCCTGCAGCGCGCGCAGATCGACTTCCCACTGCGCCAGTACGGTCTGCAGGCGTGCGGTCTGGGCGAGGCGCTGCTGGGCGATCTCGCGGCTCCTGACGAGGGCGTCGATGCCGCGCCAGGCCATCCCGGCCATCGTCGCCATGACGACGAGGGCGACGAGCACCTCGACCAGCGTGAAACCGCGCGCTTTCACTGCAGTTTGCCCATGATCGTGGACAGGGTCAGCACCGGCTGCCCCTGCTCGTCCGCAATGTCGGCATCGACGCGGCGGAACAAGGGGTTGGGCGTCGCGCCGACGCGCAGCCGGCCGATGTAGCCGCGCCCGAGCTGCTCGCAGCCGAAGGGGGATTCGCCGATGTCGGGGAACTGCTGGGTCAGGCGCAGTTCGGTCAACTGGTTCTCGGCGCACCACTGCGCGGCGCTGACCTGAGCCAGGCGCTCGGCATTGTTCGTCAGCGCGCCGGCCGCCTTGATGCCGGCCGCCAGCGCGATGGCGACGATGACGAGGGCGACCAGCACCTCGATCAGCGTGAAGCCGTGCGGCTTGTTCATGGCGGGATGACGTCGAAGGCGGCGAGGCCGTCGGTGCCGAGCACGAGGTGCTGGCTGCCGAGCACGAGGCGCAGGCGCTGGGCCGGGATCAGCGGCTCGGGGCCGAGGCTGAGGGCGGTGGCGTCTTCGATCTGCACGGCCACCGGCTCGCCGAGCCAGCGCGTCGGCAACTGGATGCTGCGCGGCAGGCCCTCGAAGCGGAAGTCGTCGCCGGGCTTGAGACCCTTGGGTACCCAGCGCACCGTCAGGCCCGAGGCGCGGCTTTCGGCGCGTGCGGTTTCGAGCAGCGCCGCGAGGCGCTGGGCCTCGCGCTGCAACTGCAATTCGGCGGGGTCGCGCAGGGCCAGCGAAATCGTCGCACTCGTGATGGCGATCAGGGCCACGACGACCAGCAGTTCGATCAGCGTGAAGCCGGCATTGACTGCGGGCCGAGCGCCGGGCCGCCCCAAGCCGGCCCGTGGGCGATGTGCTTGCGGCTCGGTGCCGCAAGCATCGCCGTCCCCCTGGGGGCTGAGGCCGGACACAGGGCGTCCAGTGGCCGGCCTGTGCCTGCCGAAGGGCTGCGGCGCAAGACGCAGCGCGGTCTGCAAGGCCGACCAGACTCGCTCGCGTTCAGCGACGCGAGGCTGGGCGAGGGGCGTCACGTCACTGCCAGGAGCCGATGTCCGCGTCACGGCCCTCGCCGCCGGCGCGGCCGTCGGCGCCAAAGCTGTAGACATCGACCTCGCCCTTCACGCCGGGGTTGGCGAACTGGTAGGGCTGGCCCCAGGGGTCATTGGGCAGCTTGTCGAGATAGGGCTTCCAGTTCGGCGGCGGCGTGCCGGCCGTGGGCTTGTGGACGAGGGCGTCCAGGCCCTGTTCGGCGCTGGGGTAGCGCTGGTTGTCGAGCTTGTAGAGCTTGAGCGCCTGCATCAGGTTGTTGACGTCGGTGCGGGCGGCGGTGACGCGGGCGTCCTCGGCGCGGTCGAGCACGTTGGGCACGACGAGGGCCGCGAGCACGCCGATGATGACGAGCACGACCAGCAGTTCAATCAGCGTGAAGCCGCGGGCGGGAGAGAGGCGACGCATGGGGGCAGGGGATCTGGGTTGAACGGGCCATCATAATGGGCCGATGCTTGCTCGATGGATGGCGTTTTCGACATGGCTGCTGCTCGGCGGCTCGGTGGCTTACTGGGGCCTGCAGTTGTTCGCGCGGCCGCTGCCCATGCCGGCGGCGGCGCAGCCGGCCGGCGCGGCGCGGCCGCCTGCGGCGGATCTGAGCCGGCTGCTCGGCGCGACGCCGGCCGAGGCGGCGGCGCCCGAGGTGGCCGTCTCGACGCGGTTGCGCCTGCTGGGCGTCGTCGCGCCGCGGAACGCCCGGGCGGCCGATGCCGGCGAGGGCGTGGCCCTGATCGACGTGGACGGCGTGGCGCGCACGGTGCGCGTGGGTGCCGTCGTCGATGGCGAACTGCGCCTGCTGCGCGTGGAAGCCCGCAGCGTCAGCCTGGGCCTCGTGGGCCGGGCACCGAGCTTGGTGCTGGAGATCGGCCCGATGGCGGCGCCGGCCACGGGCGCGCTGGCGCCGGCCGCGCCGTCGCCCGTCGTGCTGGGCGGGAATCCGCAGGGCGCCGAGCATGCCGCGGGTCTGCCTGCGGCCCAGCTACCGCCGCCCGCGCCGCCCGCCGTCCCCATGACGCAGGGCCAGCCGCCCTACAAGAACAACGACGTGCAGGCGCTCTGATCAGGCGCCCAGCGTCGGCAACTGGGCGCCGGGCCGCGGCGCGATGCGGGCCTCGGCGACCTCGTGCAGGTCGGTCAGCAGCGCCGCCGCCGCGCGGATCATGGGCCAGGCCAGGGCCGCGCCGGTGCCGTCGGCGCTGTCCATGCCGAGTTCCAGCAGGGCCGAGGCGTGGAAGAGGGCCAGGGCCTCGTCCAGGCCACGATGCACGTGGCTGCGGCAGAACACCGCGTAGTCCGTCACCGGCGCGCAGATCAGCGAGGCCAGACGCAGGGCCGCGCAGGCGGTGATGCCGTCCACGATGATGAGGCTGCGCTTGCTGGCCGCGACGAGCATGGCGCCCACCATGACGGCGATCTCGTGGCCGCCGAAAGCGGCGAGTACGTCCATCGGCTCCCTGGCGTCGCGGTGGCGGGCCAGCGCGCCGTGCAGCACGTCGAGCAGGTGGACGAGGTCTTCCTGGCGCATCGCCGGGCCGGAGACGACGAAGTCGCGCACCGGCTGCTCGGACAGGCGCGCCAGCACCAGGGCGGCGCATTCGGGCGAGCCCTGGCCCATGGCGGCGCAGGCCAGCACATTGCCGGGCAGGTTGTCGGCGATCTCCATGCCGACGCGCACGCCGGCATGGGCCTGGTCCAGGCTCATCGCCTGCGCGGTACGCGCATTGCGCGTGCCGTGGGTGACCTTGCGCGCGAGCAGGCGCGCATGTGGCGGCAGGTTCTCGGCCACGCCGCAGTCCACCACGGTCAGGTGCAGGCCCTGCAGGCGCGAGAACACCGACACGGGCAGTTGCGCGTGCAGCGCCATCTGCACCTGGTCCCGCGTGGGCCGGCCCCAGGGGGCGCCGATGCGATCGACCACCAGACCGTGGTCGGCCGCGAACAGCGCCAGCACCGGGTCGCGGAAGCGCGGCGTCAGGCTGTTTTGCACCAGGCCCAGGCGCACCGCCAGCGGCTCCAGCTCGCCCAGGCCGCCGGCGATGGCGGCGCGGCGATCGACCCGCTCACGCAGGGCCTTTTCCAGCTCCGGGTTGGCGGTGGGGGAGATCAGCGACTGTTGGGCGACGGTCATGGCTGCGCATTTCAACTCAAGCCAGGAACAAGCGGTAGACCGGGTTGGCGGTTTCGTCCTCGAAGGGGTAGTTCAGGCCGGCCAGGAAGTCGCGCAGCGCACCGGCATCGCCCCTGGGCACCTGGATGCCGACGAGGATGCGGCCGTAGTCCGCGCCCTGGTTGCGGTAGTGGAAGAGGCTGATGTTCCAGTCCGGGTGCATGCTGGACAGGAAGCGCATCAGCGCGCCGGGCCGCTCCGGGAAGTCGAAGCGGTAGAGCCGTTCGTGGCGCGCCAGTTCGCTGCGGCCGCCGACCATGTGGCGGACGTGCTGCTTGGCCAGTTCGTCATTGCTCAGGTCCAGGGTCTCGAAGCCGGCCTTGCTGAAGGTGCGCGCCAGCCGCGCGGCCTCGTCGGGCCGCGAGATGGCGACGCCGACGAAGATGTGGGCCACGGCCGCGTCGGCGATGCGGTAGTTGAACTCGGTGACGCTGCGCGGCCCGAGCAGTTCGCAGAAGCGTTTGAAGCTGCCGCGCGCCTCGGGGATGGTCACGGCGAACAGGGCCTCGCGCCGCTCGCCCACCTCGGCGCGCTCGGCGACGAAGCGCAGGCGGTCGAAGTTCATGTTCGCGCCGCAGGTCACGGCCACCAGGGCCTGGCCCTTGGCGCCCGTGCTGGCGGCGTACTGCTTGAGGGCGGCGACGCTCATCGCGCCCGAGGGCTCCAGGATGGAGCGGGTGTCCTCGAAGACGTCCTTGATCGCGGCGCAGACGGCGTCGGTATCGACGACGATGTAGTCGTCCACCAGCTCGCGGGCGATGCGGAAGGTCTCCTCGCCGACCAGCTTGACGGCCGTGCCGTCGGCGAACAGGCCCACGTCGCTCAGCGTCACGCGCCGGCCGGCCTTGACGGAGCGCAGCATCGCATCGGAGTCGGTCGTCTGCACGCCGATGATCTTGATCTCGGGCCGCAGCGCCTTGACGTAGGCGGCGATGCCCGAGATGAGGCCGCCGCCGCCGATGGCGACGAAGATCGCGTCGATGGGGCCCGGGTGCTGGCGCAGCAGTTCCATGGCGATGGTGCCCTGGCCGGCGATCACGTCGGGGTCGTCGAAGGGGTGGACGAAGCTCAGGCACTGCGCGAGCTCCAGTTCCTTGGCGTGGCCGAAGGCGTCCGTGAAGCTCTCGCCGAACAGCACGACCTCGCCGCCCAGCGCGCGCACGGCATCGACCTTGACCTGGGGCGTGGTCACCGGCATCACGATGACGGCGCGGCAGCCCAGTTTCTTCGCCGACAGCGCCACGCCCTGGGCATGGTTGCCGGCCGACGCGCAGATGACGCCGGCCGCGCGCTGCTCGGCCGACAGATGCGCCATCTTGTTGTAGGCGCCGCGCAGCTTGAAGCTGAAGACGTCCTGCTCGTCCTCGCGCTTGAGCCAGACCTTGTTCGAGAGCCGCCGGGAGAGCTTGGGCGCCGCACTGAGCGAAGTCTCGCGGGCGACCTCGTAGACCCGCGCGTTCAGGATGCGCTGCAGATAGCTGCTGCCGGGCGGCAGCATCGCGGGCACCGGGCCGGACGCTGCGGATGACGCCTTGGCGGCGGGCGGGCGGCGGCTCATCGTGTCTCCTGCGGGCTTGTTGCGGCGCCGCATGATAGGGGAGGCCCTCATGCGGCGCCGCTGCCTGCCTTCGGCGAAAAAAAACCCGAGCTTTTGCAAGCTCGGGTTTGAATCCACCATGGAGGCGGTGGAGGAGACAATCGGTGCGAAATCGTTTTCGCGTGAGTGCAGTTTAGCGCCGTTATGCTGCGCTGCAATATATTTTTCTGTGACCGAATTGGAGCGTTGCCTCTAGATGACCATGGAATGCACCGTCAGTTGGCTGGGCCCCGAGGGCCCGAGTGGCATGAGCTTCGTCGCCGAGACCGGCAGCGGCCATGTGCTGGGCATGGATGGCGCGCCCGATGGTGGCGGCCGCAACCTCGCGCCGCGGCCGATGGAGACCGTGCTGGCCGGCACCGGGGGCTGCACGGCCTATGACGTCGTGCTGATCCTCAAGCGCGGCCGCCACGATGTGCGTGGCTGCAGGGTCGTGCTGAAGGCCGAGCGCGCCAGCAGCGACCCCAAGGTCTTCACCGCCATCCACTTCCACTTCGTCGTCAGCGGCCGGGCGCTGAAGGCCGAGATCGTCGAGCGGGCCATCGCGCTGTCGCACGAGAAATACTGCTCGGCGACCGCCATGCTGGCGCGGACCTCGGCCATCACCACCTCGTTCGAGGTCGTCGAGGCCTGACGCCTAAATCCGGTGCGCCACGGTCGTCATGACCTTGGCCGCTGCGCGCATCAGTTCGGGAATCGGCGCCGGCAGCGCCCGCCCGCCGGCTGCCAGCGCGGCATCGGCGTGCTCGGCCTCTTCGCGCTTCATCTGCTCGACGATGGCCCGCGACGGCGCATCGCCGGCCGGCAACCGGCCCAGGTGCGAGGCCAGATGTGCTTCCACCTGCCGCTCCGTCTCGACGACGAAGCCCAGGCTCCAGCGGTCGCCCGCCAGCCCGGCCAGGCTGCCCCAGGCGAAGGCCCCCGCCCACCACAGCGGCGCGAGGTGGCTGGTGTGGCCGCCCAACTCGGCGATGCGTTCGGCCGTCCAGGCCAGGTGGTCCAGCTCCTCTTGCGCCGCCTGCTCGAAATGCCGCCGCTGCGCCTCGCTGCGGCTGAACAGCGCCTGCGACTGGTAGAGCGCCTGCGCGCAGATCTCGCCGACGTGGTTGACGCGCATCAGCGCCGCCGCCTCGCGCTTCTCTGCCGCGTCCAGTGCCGCTGGCGGCTGGGCTGCGGACGGGGACGGCCGGGCGGCCCGCGCCGGGGCGAAGACCGTGCGCAGGCCGGCGTCCAGCGCGCCGATCAGGCGGTCGGCCAGGGCCCGTTCAGGGGGGAGGTGGCTGGCTTGAGATTGCATGCTTTCGATGACGGAACCGTGAAGATTTTTTGACGTGGGCGATCAACGACAAAAACACACTATTTAATATTCGTGAATTCCCGAGTGTCACAAAGCTCTGGTCGAATACGCGCACTTCCTCACAGGGGAGTGAGCCGCAGCGGCGTTCAGCCCCGGCTCGGACGAATACCTAGGAGTATCGAATGAAGAAAGCTCTGATTGCCTTGGCCGCCCTCGGTCTGACCGGCGGTGCCGCCGTTGCGCAATCCTCGGTCACCCTGTTCGGCGTCGTCGATGCCGACATGAAGTTCGTCAAGTCCGGCGACACCAAGCTGAAGAAGCTGGATTCCAGCGGCCTGAGCAGCAGCCGCTTCGGCGTGCGCGGCACGGAGGATCTTGGCGGCGGTCTGAAGGCCGGCTTCTGGCTGGAAGGCGACGTCAACCCCGACACCGGCACCGCCGGCAGCGCCTTCTGGGGCCGCCGCGCCACCGTCAGCCTGGCCGGCGAGTTCGGCGAAGTGCGCCTGGGCCGCAACAAGACCGCCTCGCGCCTGCAGGTCGAAGACTTCGATCCCTTCTCCTTCACGGGCCTGGGCAGCGTCGGCGCCATCTACAGCAACCTCGGCAGCGGCAACGGCACCTCTTACGGACGCGCTGACAATCTCGTGTCCTACTCCCTGCCGGGCGGCCTCGGCGGCTTCTACGGCGGCGTGGACATCTCGGCCGGCGAAGGCGCGAATGCCAACAAGGGCCAGTCCGTCCGCCTTGGCTACAAGAACGGCCCGCTGCATGTGTCGGGCGCCTTTGCCAGCACGTCAAACACGAGCGATACCGACAAGTTCAAGCTGCTGTCCATCGGCGGCGCCTACGACCTGGGCGTGGCCCGCCCCTCGCTGTCCTACACCGAGACCAAATACCTGTCGCGCAAGCAGCAGATCCTGACGGCCGCCGTCACGGTGCCGCTGGGCCAGGGCCAGTTGGTCGCGTCCTTCACGGACGCCAAGGCCAACGGCGCCGCCGAAACCAGCGTCACCGGCTACTCGGCCATCGGCGACGCGCGCCTGCTCGCGGTCGGCTACGCCTACAACGTGTCCAAGCGCACCGCGCTGTACACGACCTTCTCGCAGATCGACAACAAGGGCGCCGCCAAGTTCATCGTCAACGGCGCGCCCGCTGCGGCGGCCGGCCAGAAGTCCAGCGGCTTCGACGTCGGCATCCGGCACAGCTTCTGATGCCGGGCGGCGGCCCTGGGCCGCTGCCGACTCGGCGAGGCCGCCTTCGGGCGGCCTTTTCTTTGTCTCGTTGGCGACAGGGGAATTGCTGTTGGTCGAAAGCAACAGGCTGCCGTCGAGGGCGGGCAGTTCGCTGAGAATGGCCGGGTTCACCCTTCTTCGCAGGAGACTTCTTGATGAAAAAAGCAATCTTGGCCGTCGCAGCGCTGGCCGCATGTGGTTCTTCCGCCTGGGCCCAGTCCAGCGTGACCCTGTACGGCATCGTCGATGCGGCCGTGCGCTACACGAGCAACAACAGCGGCTCGCAGAAGCAGATGATCCCCGGTGGCATGTCGCAGAGCCGTCTGGGCGTGAACGTCACCGAAGACATGGGTGGCGGCCTGAAGGCCCTGGTCAACCTGGAGCACCGCCTGCTGTCCGACACGGGCAATTCCGGCGCCACCAACTTCTGGCAGCAATCCTGGGTGGGCATCCAGTCCAACGAGTTCGGTCAGGTCCGCCTGGGTCGCCAGTACAACGTGCTGTTCGACCTCTACACCTCGACCTACGCCTCCTTCCGCTACTCGCCCTATATCGAGGCCTACAAGCCCGAGATCGGCATGTCGGCCGCTGCGCGTCAGAACAATATGGTCAAGTACCTGGGCCAGGCTGGCAACATCTACTTTGAAGCCCAAGTGTCCGCAGGCGAAGGCACGGGCCCGACCGACAAGTCGATCGGCGGCCTGGTGCGCTACAACGACGGCAGCTTCGCCTTCGGCGGCGGCTATCTGGAAGTGACCGATCTCGGCGGCAAGAAGGCCAAGAACACGACCATCGGCGGCTCCTACACGGCCGGCCCGCTGTACGTCAATCTGTCCTGGGGCCAGGGCAAGTTCCAGAGCGGCACCGTCCTGGGCGCGGCTTTCACGGGCGGTCTCCTGGGTGCCGGCGTGCTGAACGCCGTCGCCAACGACGTCAAGCAGCGCGACATGGTCATGGTCGGCGCCACCTACCAACTGACGCCCCAGCTGAACCTGGGCGCCCAGTACTGGCACGCCGAGCAGAAGCATTTCACGCCGGCACTGGCCAACACCAAGAGCAAGGGTGACTACTTCGCCGTCGTTGCGGACTACGCCTTCTCCAAGCGCACCGACGCCTACGTCGAGGCCGACATCACCAAGCACAAGGGTGCCGTGATGTTTGCCAACGGCGCCAGCAAGCGCGGCGGCGCCATGGTGGGCCTGCGTCACCGCTTCTGATGCTCCTGCGGTCGGGCGCTCCGCAAGGCGCTTGACCCGAGTCAGCCGACGGGCCGCTTAAGCGGCCCGTTTTCTTTTGCGGCGCCGCTCCAGGCTTTCCCGGGCGCGTGGGGCGGCCGGCTTCACGCATGATCGCGCCTTCATGCTGGTCTTCATCCTTCGCCGCGTCGTCCAGGGCCTCGTCGTCATGCTGTCGGTGGCCTTCATCGCCTTCATGCTGTTCCAGTACGTCGGCGACCCGGTGACGAACTTGCTCGGCCAGGACGCGACCGAGGCGCAGCGCACGGCGCTGCGCAAGGATCTGGGCCTGGACCAGCCCTTTCCGGTGCAGTTCGCGCGCTTCGCCGTCAATGCGGTGCAGGGCGAGTTCGGTATCAGCCTGCGCCAGGGGCGCAAGGTGTCCAGCCTGATCGTCGAGCGCTTTCCGGCGACGCTGGAACTGGCCTTGGTCGCCGGCCTGATCGCGCTGGGCCTCGGGATTCCGCTGGGTGTCTACGCGGCGCTGCGGCGTGGCAAGGCGGGGGCGCATTTACTGATGGCCGGCTCGCTGTTCGGCGTGAGCCTGCCCAATTTCGTCATCGGCATCGTGCTGATCTGGATCTTCGCCGTCGAACTGAAGTGGATGCCCAGCTTCGGCCGCGGCGAGGTCGTGGCCCTGGGGCCGTGGACGACCGGGCTGCTGACGCGCGACGGCCTGCTGCATCTGGTGCTGCCGGCGCTGACGCTGTCGGCCTTCCAACTGACGCTGATCATGCGGCTGGTGCGTGCCGAGATGCTGGAAGTGCTGCGCACCGACTACATCCGCTTCGCCCGCGCGCGGGGCCTGACGGACCGCAGCGTCTATTTCGGCCATGCGCTGAAGAACACCCTGGTGCCTGTCATCACCATCACCGGCCTGCAGCTCGGCTCGCTGATCGCGTTTGCGATCATCACCGAGCAGGTCTTCCAGTGGCCCGGCATGGGCTTGCTCTTCATCCAGGCCGTGCAGTTCGCCGACATTCCGGTGATGGCGGCCTATCTCTGCCTGATCTCGCTGATCTTCGTCGTCATCAACCTCGGCGTGGACCTGCTCTATTTCGCCGTCGATCCCCGTCTCCGGGTCGAAGGCAAGGCGCAATGACGATGGCGGCGGCGCTGGAGCGTTTCTTCGCCGGTGAGGTCTGGCATTCCTTCCGCCACTCGCCGGTCGCGGTGCTGGCGGCGCTGGTCGCGGCGGTGTGCTTTTTCTGCGCGCTGCTGGCCGAGGTGGTCGCGCCGCACAACCCTTTCGATCTGGCGACGCTGGAGCTGATGGATTCGCTGAAGCCGCCCGCCTGGGTCGAGGGCGGCGAGCCCCGCTACTGGCTGGGCACGGACGGCCAGGGCCGCGACATTCTCTCGGCGCTGATGTATGGTACGCGCATTTCGCTGCTGGTGGGCGTGGCCTCGGTGCTGCTGTCGCTGCTGATCGGCGTCAGCCTGGGGCTGCTGGCCGGCTTCGTCGGCGGGCGGGTGGACGCCTTCATCATGCGGCTGTGCGACGTGATGCTGTCCTTCCCGTCCATCCTGGTCGCGCTGATGATCGCCGGTGTCGGCCGCAGCCTGTATCCGCATGCGCCGGACATGCTGGCCTTCGTCGTCCTCGTGCTGGCGATCGGGCTGACGGGCTGGGTGCAGTACGCGCGCACGGTGCGCGGCTCGACGCTGGTGGAGCGCCACAAGGAGTATGTGCAGGCGGCCCGCGTCATCGGCGTCGGCGGCCTGCGCATCATGGGCCGCCATGTGCTGCCCAATGTGCTGGGGCCGGTGCTGGTGCTGGCCACCATCCAGATCGCGTCGGCCATCATCACCGAGGCGACGCTGTCCTTCCTCGGCGTCGGCGTGCCGGCCACCAGCCCCTCGCTGGGCACGCTGATCCGCAACGGCAACGACTATCTGTTCTCGGGCGAGTGGTGGATCACCGCCTGGCCCAGCCTGACGCTGGTGCTCATCACGCTCAGCGTCAACCTGCTCGGCGACTGGCTGCGCGACGCCTTGAACCCCCGCCTGCGATGACGGCACTGCTGGAAGTCAGCCACCTGCGCGTGGAGTTCCCGACCCGCCACGGCACGCTGCTGGCGCTGGACGACGTGTCCTTCGCCATCGCGCCGGGCGAGATCCTCGGTGTCGTCGGCGAATCGGGCGCCGGCAAGTCGCTGACGGGCGCGGCCATCATCGGCCTGCTGGAGCCGCCCGGGCGCATCGCAGCCGGCGAGATCAGGCTGGCAGGCCGTCGCATCGACGGCCTGCCCTATGAGCAGATGCGGCGCATCCGCGGCAAGGAGATCGGCGCCATCTTCCAGGACCCGCTGACCTCGCTGAACCCGCTCTACACCGTGGGCCGCCAGCTCGTCGAGACGATCACCACCCATCTCGACCTGACGGCCGCCCAGGCCCGCGACCGTGCCATCGAACTGCTGGCCGCCACCGGCATCCCGGCGCCCGAGGCGCGGGTGGACCATTACCCGCACCAGTTCTCCGGCGGCATGCGCCAGCGCGTCGTCATCGCGCTGGCGCTGGCGGCGGCGCCCCGGCTCATCGTCGCCGACGAGCCGACGACGGCGCTGGACGTGTCCATCCAGGCGCAGATCATTGCGCTGCTGAAACGGGTCTGCCGCGAGCAGGGCGCGGCGGTCATGCTGGTCACGCACGACATGGGCGTCATCGCCGAGAGCTGCGACCGCGTGGCCGTCATGTACGCCGGCCGGATCGCCGAGATCGGGCCGGTGGCCGAGGTCATCCACCGCCCGGCCCACCCCTACACGGTCGGGCTGATGGGCTCGATCCCGTCCATGGAAGAGGACCGCGAGCGCCTGCTGCAGATCGACGGCGCGATGCCGCGCCTGACGGCCATCCCGCCCGGCTGCGCCTTCAACCCGCGCTGCCCGCGCGTGGCCGAGCGCTGCCGTACGGAGCGGCCGGAACTGGCGCCCGTGGGCGCGACGAGCGCAGCCTGCTGGCGGCCGGGGGCGGTGGCATGAGCCGCGTGTTGGTCGAAGTGACGGACCTCGCCAAGGTCTTCGACGTGTCGCCGCCCTGGCTGAACCGCGTCGTCGAGCGCAAGCCCCGGGCCTTCGTGCATGCGGTGGACGGCGTGAGCTTCGCCATCGTGCGCGGCCGGACGTTGGCCCTAGTGGGCGAGAGCGGCTGCGGCAAGAGCACGGTCGCGCGCCTGCTGGTGGGCCTCTACGGCGCGACGCGCGGCGCGGTGTGCTTCGACGGCGAGGACATTGCCAAGACCCTGAACGGTGCGAACGCGCGCCCACTGCGGCGGCGCATGCAGATGATCTTCCAGGACCCCTATGCCTCGCTGAACCCGCGTTGGAAGGTGCTGGACATCGTCGCCGAGCCGCTGCGGGAGCATGGCCTCGTCAAGGGCGAGGCCGAGGCGGCGCGGCGCGTCGGCGAGTTGCTGGCGTCCGTGGGGCTGAGCCTGGCCGACGCGGAAAAGTTCCCGCACCAGTTCTCCGGCGGCCAGCGCCAGCGCATCTCCATCGCCCGCGCGCTGGCGACGCAGCCGGAGTTCCTCGTCTGTGACGAGCCCACGTCGGCGCTGGACGTGTCCGTGCAGGCCCAGGTGCTGAACCTGATGAAGGATCTGCAGCGTGAGCGCGGCCTGACCTATCTCTTCATCTCGCACAACTTGGCCGTCGTGCGTCATGTGGCGGACGAGGTCGGCGTCATGTACCTCGGCCGCCTCGTCGAGCTGGCCGACAAGGCGGCGCTGTTCGCGCGGCCCCGGCATCCGTACACGCGCATGCTGCTGGACGCGATCCCCGACATCCACATGACCGGCCGCGCCCGCACGCCGGTGCAGGGCGAGGTGCCCAACCCGCTGAACCCGCCCACGGGCTGCGGCTTCCACCCGCGCTGTCCGCTGGCCCATGCGCGCTGCAAGGCGGAGCGGCCGGCGCTGCTGGAAATCGGCGGCGTGCGCGTGGCCTGCCACGCGGTGGAAGAGGGCAGGGCGGCCTAACGCCCCGGTGCCGAGGCGGGCACCGATGCCACGCCGGCCGGCGCGGGCAGGGTCAGCGGGCCTTTCTGGCCACAAGCCGCGAGGGTCGCAAGGGTAATCAGCAAGGCCCCTACACTGACGGCAGTCTTCTTCATCCGCCCAGTGTATGTCCCTGTCCGACGCCGATTACCACGCCAAGGCCCACGCGCTGCTCGCCCGCATCGAGGCGCAAATCGACGCCTGGCTCGATGAGGATGTCGTCGATATCGACAGCCACCGCAGCGGCGGCCTGCTGGAGCTCAGCTTGCCTGGCGGTTCCAAGATTGTCATCAACACCCAGCCGCCCTTGCAGGAAATCTGGCTGGCGGCGCGCTCGGGCGGCTACCACTTCAAATGGGACGGCGCGCAGTGGCGCGACCGCGAGGGCCAGGAGTTCTGCGCCCGGCTGTCGCAAAGCGCCAGCGAGCAGGCCGGGCAGGCGCTGACGTTCAGCGCTTGAACAGGTCGAGGATCGACTTCTTCTCGTCCTCGCTGCTCGTGGCCGGCACGTTCGGCTCGCCCGACAGTTCGCGCACGCCGTTGCCGGCCGCGTATTCCTCGTAGAACCACTCGCCATTGATATTGACCACGCCCTCGGGCGGCACGATCTCATCGACCGGCTTGCCCTTGAGCGCGTAGCCCATGTACTCGATCCAGACCGGCAGGCTCAGGCCACCGCCGGTCTCGCGGTCGCCGAGCTTGCGCGGCTGGTCGTAGCCGATCCAGACGACGGCGACCAGGTCCTTCTGGTAGCCGGCGAACCAGGCGTCCATGGAGTCATTGGTCGTACCGGTCTTGCCGTAGAGGTCGGGGCGCTTCAGGGTCGCCTGCGCGCGTGCTGCCGTGCCGCTGCGCGCGACCTCCTGCAGCAGCGTGCTCATCAGGAAGGCGTTGCGCGGCTCGATGGCGCGAGCCTCGTCCGCCAGGGCGGCGGGTTGGGCCTCGTAGAGCAGGCGGCCCTTGTTGTCGGTGATGCGGGCGATCAGTTGAGGGCTGACGCGGTAGCCGCCGTTGGCGAACACCGCATAGCCCTGCGCCATCTGCAGCGGCGTCACCGAGCCGGCGCCTAGCGCCATGGTCAGATAGGCGGGGTGCTTCTCGGCCTCGAAGCCGAAGCGCGTCACCCAGTCCTGCGCGTATTTCACGCCGATGGAGTGCAGCACGCGGATGGACACCATGTTCTTGGACTTGGCCAGCGCCACGTGCAGCGGCATCGGGCCCTCGAACTTGCCGTCGTAATTCTTGGGCTCCCAGGGCTGGCTGCCGGTGGTGCCGGCATCGAAGAACAGCGGCGCGTCATTGACGACGGTGGCCGGCGTGAAGCCCTTCTCCAGCGCCGCCGAGTAGATGAAGGGCTTGAAGCTGGAGCCCGGCTGGCGCCAGGCCTGGGTGACGTGGTTGAACTTGTTCTTGGCGTAGTCGAAGCCGCCCACCATCGCATGCACCTGGCCGTTGCGCGGGTCGATGGCCACGAAGGCGCCCTCGACCTCGGGCAACTGGGTGATGGTCCACTCGTTGCCGTCCTTCTGCTTGGCGCCCTTGACGACGCGGATGACGGCGCCGCGGCGGATGCGGGTCTTGGGGTTGCCCTTCTCGGACAGGCCCGAAGTGGCCGGCCTCAGGCCCTCGCCGGTGATGGTGACGGCCTCGCCGCTCTGCAGCACCGCCGCGACCTTCTTCGGCTCGGCTTCCAGCACGACGGCGGCCAGCAGTTCGTCATTGGCCGGGTGGTCGGCGAGCGCCTCGGCGATGCGCGCGTCCAGTTCCTTGCTGTCGCGGGGCAGGTCGGCATAGGCCTCGGGGCCGCGGTAGACCTGGCGCTTCTCGTAGTCGAGGATGCCGCGGCGCAGCGCGCGGTAGGCGCTGTTCTGCTCGGCACTGTTCAGCGTCAGATAGACGTTCAGGCCGCGCGAATAGGCCTCGTCGCCATACTGGCTGAAGATCAGCTGGCGCGCCGCCTCGGCGACGAACTCGGCATGCGAGGCCGACTCCTGCACCGGCCGGATGCGCAACTTCTCGGCCTTGGCCTCGTCGCGCTGCTCCTCGGTGATGTAGCCTGTTTCGTACATCCGCTCGATGATGTACTGCTGGCGGATCGTGGCGCGGCGCGGGTTGTTGATCGGGTTGTAGGCCGACGGCGCCTTGGGCAGGCCGGCCAGCATCGCCGCCTCGGCGACGCTGATCTTGTCCAGCGTCTTGCCGAAGTAGACCTCGCTGGCCGCCGCGAAGCCGTGCGCGCGGTGGCCGAGGAAGATCTGGTTCATGTAGATCTCGAGGATCTTCTCCTTGGGCAGGGCCGACTCGATCTTCAGCGCCAGTAGGATCTCGTAGATCTTGCGCGTGAAGGTCTTCTCCGTGGACAGGTAGAAGTTGCGCGCCACCTGCATCGTGATCGTCGAGGCGCCCTGGCTGCGCGACTCGCCGACATTGGCCAGGCCGGCGCGGATGATGCCAAGGTAGTCCACGCCGCCATGCTGGTAGAAGCGCGCGTCCTCGATGGCCAACACCGCTTCCTGCATGACCTTCGGGGTCTGCTGGATGGGCAGGTAGCTGCGCCGCTCCTCGCCGAACTCGCCCAGCAGCACGCCGTCGCTGGACAGCACGCGCATCGGCAGCTTGGGGCGGTAGTCGGTCAGGCCGCTGATGTCGGGCAGATTCGGGTAGGCCAACGCCAGCGCCAGCGCCACCAGCAGGAAGACGGCCGCGGCACCGCCGGCGATCAGGCCCAGGCTCCACAGCGCCCAGCGGCCGAGGCGGGCGCCGAATTGCGGGCTGCGGTCTGAAGGGGGCGTGGGGCCGGCGGGCGAAGGACGGGATGCAGCGGATCGGGGCTTGTCACTCATGAGCCGGCGGGGCGCGCCGCAGGGCGCGTGGGGAAGAGGCAGCGGATTATAGGAAGGCCACCCGGTCGCCCTCGTATACGAGGCGTGGGGCCAAACAGTGTGTCAAACGACCGCTTTCCTTGTGTTTTTCAGGAGCTTGCAAGTCTGTCTGTTCGTGTATGTTTAGCAACGTGGCGTTACCAGCTCGGGCCGGAATTCCGTTCGGTGTCAACGGCTTTGCTGCTAGCATTCAAGTAACTTATTAATAGTCCGATACGTAAATCGCGTGTCGGGAGACAAAGGGCATGGGAATACTTGACGTACTTTCGGGCCGCAAGCACCCCCCCCTGATTGGCCTGGATATCAGTTCTTCCAGCGTCAAGCTGGTGGAACTGAGCCAGACCAAGAGCGGCGAATTCGTGGTCGAGCGCTTCGCCAGCGAACCCTTCGAAAAGGGCTGGATCGCGGACGGCCAGATCGAGAAGTTCGACGAGGTGGCCGATGCCGTGCGCCGCGTCGTCGCCCGCAGCGGCAGCAAGACCCGCGACGCCGCGCTGGCCATGCCGCAGTCGGCCGTCATCACCAAGAAGATCATGCTGCCCGCCGGCCTGCGCGAGGAGGAACTGGAACTGCAGGTCGAGGCCGAGGCCAACCAGTACATCCCCTTCTCGCTGGACGAGGTCAGCCTCGACTTCTGCGTCATCGGCCCCAGTCCCACGTCGGTGGGCGACGTCGAGGTGCTGATCGCCGCCTCGCGCAAGGACCGCGTGCAGGACCGCCAGGGCCTGGCCGAGGCGGCCGGCCTGCGCCCCGTCGTGCTGGACATCGAGTCCCACGCCTCGCGCATGGCCATGGGCCGGCTGATTGCCGCCCTGCCCAACGAGGGCAAGGACGCGCTGGTGGCGCTGTTCGAGATCGGCGCCGACACCACCAGCCTCAAGGTGCTGCGCGACGACGAACTGCTCTACGACCGCGACCAGTCCTTCGGCGGCTCGCAGCTGACCCAACTCATCTCGCGCCAGTACGGCTTCTCCTTCGAGGAAGCCGAGCAGAAGAAGCTCGCCAACGAACTCCCCGAGGACTACGAGAGCGGCGTGCTCAATCCCTTCGTGGACAGCCTGTCGCAGGAGATCGGCCGCGCGCTGCAGTACTTTTTCACCAGCACGCCCCACCACAAGGTGCATTACGTGATGCTGGCCGGCGGCACGGCGACCCTGCCGGGGCTGAAGGAGCGCGTCACCGACCTGACCGGCTTCGCCTGCATGGTGGTCAACCCCTTCGAGGACATGGCCATGGGCTCGGCGGTGCGCGAGTCCAAGCTGCGCCGTGAGGCGCCGTCCTATCTGACCGCCTGCGGCCTCGCCATGCGGAGGTTCTTCCAGTGATCCTCATCAACCTGCTGCCCTACCGCGAGGAGAGGCGCAAGCGGCGCAAGCAAGCCTTCTTCGCCGGCCTCGGCCTGGCCGCCCTGGTGGGGGCGGGCATCGTCTTCGCCGTCTTCCTGCTGCTGCAGTTCCTGACGACGGAGCAGCAGTCGCACAACCAGTACATCCAGAACGAGATCACGCGGCTGGAAGCGCAGATCAAGGACATCGCCGAGCTGAAGACCGAGATCGAGTCGCTCAAGTCGCGCCAGCGTGCCGTCGAGGATCTGCAGACCGACCGCAACACGCCGGTGCAGTTGCTCAACGACCTGGCCCGCCTGGCCCCCGAGGGCGTCTACCTGACCGCCATCCGCCAGGACAACAAGAACGTCACCGTCAACGGCGTCGCGCAGACCAATGAGCGCGTGTCGGAGTTCCTGCGCAATGTCTCGCGCAGCTCCGAGTGGCTGGACAAGCCCGACCTCATCGAGGTCAAGCTGGCCAACGTCAGCGCCAACACGCGCGACGCGCGCCGGCTGCTCGACTTCTCCATGAAAGTGTCGATCAAGGCCCCGCCCGCCGACCCCGCCGCCCAGGGCGCCGCCGCCGTGCCGAAGAAGGGCTGACCGACCATGGCCATCTCCACCCCCAAGATCGACCTGAACGCCTGGTTCGCCGAGCTGTCGGCGCAGTTCCAGGGCCTCAACCCCCGCGAGCCCGGCCAGTGGCCGCTGGCGCCCAAGCTGGCGACGGCGCTGGCCGTGATGCTGATCGTCATCGGTGTCGGCTATGCCCTGCTGCTGTCGGACGTCGAGGCCGGCCTCGACACCGAGCGCAACCGCGAGCCGCAGCTGCGCCAGGACTACCAGGCCAAGCTGGCCCAGGCCGTCAACCTGCCCGAACTGCGCAAGCAGAAGAGCCAGGTCGAGGAATACGTCACCCAGCTCGAAAAGCAGTTGCCCGGCAAGGCTGAGATCGACTCCCTGCTGTCCGACATCAGCAGCGCCGGTGTCGGCCGTGGCCTGCAGTTCGAGCTGTTCCGCCCCGGCCAGGTCGTGGTCAAGGACTACTACGCCGAGCTGCCGATCGCCGTCAAGGTGTCCGGCCGGTATCACGACATCGGCGCCTTCGCGGCCGACGTGTCCAATCTCTCGCGCATCGTCACGCTGCACAACCTCGTCGTCGTCGCGCCCAACGGCCCGCGCGACGCCAACGGCCCCCTGACGATGGAAGCGACGGCGCGCACCTACCGCTACCTCGATTCCGCCGAGGTGGCCGAGCAGCGCAAGGCGGCCACCAAGGCCGGAGGCAAGAAGAAATGAAGCGCCTGCTGATCCCGCTTTTGGGCGCCCTGCTGCTGGCCGGTTGCGGCAGCGACCTCGACGAGTTGCGCCAGTGGATGGAGCAGCAGCGCAAGGAGGCCAAGGCCACCGTCAAGCCGCTGCTGCCGCCTAAGAAATTCCTGCCCCAGCCCTATGAGTCCGGCACCGGTGTGGACCCCTTCAGCCCGCAGAAGCTCAGCGTCGCCATCAAGCAGGAAGCGGCCCAGCCCAACTCCCTGCTGACCGCCGAGATCAGCCGCCGCAAGGAGCCGCTGGAAGCCTATCCGCTGGACAACATGGCCATGGTCGGCAGCCTGACGCGCGACAACCGGCGTTATGCGTTGCTGCGCGTGGACAGCCTGCTCTACCAGGTCAAGTCCGGTGACTACCTCGGCCAGAACTTCGGCCGCGTCACTCGGATCAGCGAAACCGAGATCACGTTGCGAGAAGTCGTCCAGGACGCTGCGGGCGAGTGGATCGAGCGCACCAGTACCCTCCAGCTACAGGAGAAGGGACGATGAACAGGACAACGCAGGAGAACAAGTCGATGGGCCGTGGCTGGTTGCTGGGATTCGCGTTCGCGCTGCTGGCCACGCCGGCAGCCTGGGCGCAGACGCAGATACGCGCGATCAACACCAGCCAGCAGGCCGGCGTCGATGTCGTGCGCATCGAACTGAGCGAGCCGCTGGCGGCCGTGCCGACGGGCTTCACCATCCAGGCGCCGCCGCGCATCGCCATCGACCTGCCCGGTGTCGTCAATGGCATCGGCCGTAATCAGGTCGAGATCAACCAGGGCAACCTGCGCTCCGCCAACGTCGCCCAAGCCGGCGACCGCTCGCGCATCGTTCTCAACCTGCGCAATGCCTCGGGCTACCAGGCCCGGCTGGAAGGCGACGCCCTCGTCGTCGTGCTGGACGCAGCGCCCGCCCAGGCGGCCGGCGAGGCGGTGCATTTCGCGCAGAGCCTGAACGCCGCGCCGCAGCCGCTGCGGGACATCGACTTCCGCCGCGGCGCCGACGGCGCCGGGCGTGTCATCGTCAACCTGCCGAGCAACCAGGTCGGCGTCGATATCCAGCAGCAGGGCCAGAGCCTCGTCGTCGAGTTCCTGCGCTCCAGCCTGCCCGAGAACCTGCGCCGCAAGATCGACGTGACCGACTTCGGCACGCCCGTGCAGATGGTCACGACGACGCAGACCGGCGACCGCGTGCGCATGGTCGTCGAGCCGCGCGGCAACTGGGAGCACAGCGCCTATCAGAGCGACAACCAGTTCGTGCTTGAAGTCCGGCCGCAGAAGATCGACCCGAACAAGTTGACCCAGGGCCCCGGCTTCGCGGGCGACAAGCTGTCGCTGAACTTCCAGAACATCGAAGTGCGCGCGCTGCTGCAGGTCATCGCCGACTTCACCAACTTCAACGTCGTCACCAGCGACACCGTGACCGGCAGCGTTACGCTGCGCCTGAAGGACGTGCCCTGGGATCAGGCGCTGGACATCATCATGCAGGCCAAGGGCCTGGGCCTGAAAAAGTCCGGCAATGTGCTGTGGATCGCGCCCAAGGACGAACTCGCCGCCAAGGAGAAGCTCGACCTCGAATCCAAGGCCGCCATCGCCCAGCTCGAACCGGTGCGCAACCAGTCCTTCCAGCTCAACTACGTCAAGGCCGAGGACATCGCCAAGGGCCTGACCGGCCAGTCCATCGGTTCCAGCGGCAGCGGTGGTGGCGGCAGCGGCCAGGGCTCGGGCACGCGCATCCTGTCGCCGCGTGGCAGCGTCATCTTCGAGCCGCGCACCAACCAGCTCTTCGTCTCCGACATCCCGAGCAAGCTCGAAGAGATCCAGGCCATGATCGCCAAGATCGACATCCCGGTGCGCCAGGTGCTGATCGAGGCCCGCATCGTCGAGGCCAACGACCGCTTCGGCCGCGCGCTCGGCGTCAAGCTCGGCGCCAACGACCTGCGCGGCCAGCAGGGCGGCATCCCGGGCTACGGCGTCGGCGGCGGCAACTACGTCACCTTCGGCAACAACTACAACGGCGTCACCTACCAGACCAACCAGCCCGGCTCCACGGTGCCGCTGAACAGCGTCAATCCCGGCGCCTACAACAACTCCAACTTCGTCAACCTCGGCGCCAACGTTTCGTCGGACAGCTTTGCCGGCGCCATCGCGCAGACCTTCGCGGTCTCGCTGTTCAGTGCCACGGCCAACCGCTTCCTGAACCTGGAGCTGTCGGCGCTCGAATCGGACGGCAAGGGCAAGATCGTGTCCAGCCCGCGCATCATCACGGCGGATCAGGTCAAGGCCGTCATCGAGCAGGGCGAGGAACTGCCCTACCAGGTGGCCACGGCCAGCGGTGCGACCTCCATCGCCTTCCGCAAGGCCAACCTCAAGCTCGAAGTCACGCCGCAGATCACGCCCGAGGGCAGCGTCATCCTCAACGTGGACGTCAACAAGGACAGCCGCGGCACGCTGACGCCGCAGGGCTATGCCATCAACACCAAGCATGCCCAGACCCAGGTGCTGGTCGAGAACGGCGGCACCGTCGTCATCGGCGGCATCTACACCCAGGACGAGGGCGAGACCGTGAACAAGGTGCCGCTGCTGGGCGACGTGCCCCTCCTCGGCAACCTGTTCAAGAACAAGACCCGCACCACCGCCAAGACCGAACTGCTGATCTTCCTGACGCCCAAGGTCGTCAGCGAACGGGCGACGGTGCGCTGAAGACTCAATGACTGAACGAACGCCGGCCACCGTGCCGGCTGCTCGGGAGCGATACAGATGATGAAGTTCGATGTTTGGAGCCGGCGCGCGCTGCGTGCGGCCTGGGGTGCGGCACTGGCGGTCACGCTGGCGGCCTGCGGCGGTGGTGGCGGCGGTTCGGGGACGCCGATCGTTGGCCCGGGCAGCGGCTCGTCCAGCCCGACGGGCGGCAACGCCACGGCGGCCGACCTGACCGTGCAGTTGTCGGAGCCGACCATCCCCAACACCGGGGCCGGCACCGTCACGGCCACCATCACTGCGCTCGACGCCAATCGCAACGCCGTGCCCAACGTGCCCGTCACGCTGTCGGTCAACGCCAATGCGGTGCTGACGGTGCTCGGCTCGGCGGGCTCGACCACCGGCAGCAACGGCACGCTGCAGGCCACCATCGGCATCGGCAGCGACACCAGCAACCGCGACATCACCGTCTCCGCCACGGCCGGCAGCATCACGCGCACGGCCGTGCTGTCCGTCGTCAGCAGCCCCACGGGTACCCTGCCGACGGCCATCGAGATCACCGCCGGCGCCACCCACGTCGGCACCGGCGGCGACAGCGTGCCCATCCGCGTCTTCGTCAAAGGCCCCGGCAACAACGCGCTGGCCTCGGTGCCGGTCACGTTCACGGCCAATACCGGCACGCTGTCGAGCGTCAGCAGCAGCACCGATGCGTCCGGCTTCGCCAGCGCCGCCTTCTCGGCGGGCAGCGACAAGTCCAACCGTCTCGCCACCATCACCGTCAGTGCCGGCGCGGTGAGCGACAACATCAAGCTGCCCATCGACGGCACGCAACTGACGCTGTCCGGCCCTTCGTCCCTGATCCGCAACGACCAGGCCAGCTTCGACGTCGTGCTCACCGACTCGCGCAGCAATGTGATCGCGGGCACCACGGTCACGGCGACCAGCGCGCTGGGCAACGCCCTTGTCGCCGCGTCCGGCAGCAATGTCTCCGACTCTGGCGGCCAGGTGCGCTTCCGCTACTCGGCGACCAACTCGGGCAGCGACAGCCTCGTGTTCAAGGGCGCGGGCGTCGAGCGGGTGTTCCCGCTGGCGATCAGCGGCGTCAACTTCGCCTTCACCTCGCCCGCCGCATCGACCATCGTGCCCGTCAACACATCGCAGACGATGCGTGTGAAGCTGGTGGTCGCGGGTTCCCCGGCCGGCAAGAAGGTCAGCTTCGCCGCCACCGGCGGCACGCTGTCGGCGTCTTCCGCGCTGACCGACGCCAATGGCGAGGCCATGGTCAGCATCAAGTCCGCCTCGGCCGGTCCGATCACGGTCCAGGCCACGGTCGATGTCAATGGCGACGGCGCCATCACCACGACGACCCTGCCGCTGGTGATCGCCGCCACCGTGCCGAGCAAGCTGGTGCTGCAGGTCACGCCCACGGCGCTCGCCCCCAATGTCGGCAGCAGCACCGCCAGCCAGGCCCAGGTGCTCGCCAAGGTGACCGACGCGGCGGGCAACCCCGTGCAGGGCAAGACGGTCAACTTCTCGCGCCAGATCGACCCCAGTGGCGGTGACCTGTTGCAGGTCTCCGCCGTCACCGACGCCAGCGGTCAGGCCCGCGTGGCCTACCGCGCCGGCCCCGAGAGCACGGCCAACAACGGTGTGGTGCTGAGCGCGGCCGTGGCCGACTACCCCGGCGTCAATGGCCAAGCCTCGCTCACTGTCAACCAGACGGCGCTGTTCATCGCCCTCGGCACCGGCAACACCATCAGCAATGTGGACGAGCAGACCTACCGCAAGAACTGGGTGGTCTACGTCACCGACGCCAACGGCATCCCGGTCGATGGCGTCACGCTGACGATCAAGGCCATCCCGACCGCCTACCTCACCGGCCAACTGGCCTGGAACGGCCTCACCTGGGGCTATGCCGATCCGATCTTCGTCTGCCGCAACGAAGACGAGAACGCGGACGGCATCCTTGGCAGCACCGAGGACGACAACGGCGACGGCGTGCTCTGGCCCGGCAATGTGATCTCGGTGTCACCGGGCTCGGTACAGACCGTCAACGGCCTGGCCACCATCTCCCTGGTCTACGCGGAGTCGTACGCGCCCTGGGTGGCGCTGAAGCTGACGGCATCGGCCACGGTGTCGGGCACCGAATCCAAGACCGAGGCGAGCTTCATCGTGGCGCCGGCGAGCGAGGACGTGAGCGATTCCAAGGTGCCGCCGGCCGGTGTCGTCAGCCCCTTCGGCTCGTCGCCCAAGCCGGGAGCGGTCTGCTCCTTGCACTAGCGCGCCGAGGGCCTGTGCGCATCGCCCTCGTCGGCATGCCGGGCGGTGGCAAGTCCACCGTCGGCCGGCAACTGGCACGCCAGATCGGCGTGCCCTTCGTCGATTCGGATCATGAGATCGAGCAGCGCATCGGCGGCAGCATCCGGCCCTTTTTCGAGCGTCATGGCGAGGACGCCTTCCGCGACCTCGAAACCGAGGTCATCGCCGGGCTGATCGCCCGGCCCGGCGAGCGCGTGCTGGCCACCGGCGGCGGCGCCGTGCTGCGCGAGCACAACCGCGAACTGCTGCGCAACGGCGCGACGGTGCTCTATCTGCGCTCCACGCCCGAAGACCTGTTCCGCCGCCTGCGCCACGACACGACCCGCCCGCTGCTGCAGGTGCGCGACCCGCTGGCCCGGCTGCGCGAAATGCACCACCAGCGCGACCCGCTCTACCGCCGCTGCGCCCACTATGTGCTGGAGAGCGCGCGGCCTTCGGTGCATGCGCTGGTCAATATGGCGCTGATGCAACTGGAACTGGCTGGCCTGCTCGACCCCACGCGGGTCGCGGCGACGGTCGGCGCCGAGCCGCTTTGATGCTGGCTTGACGGCGTGCGGAGGGCGGGCGCCAGGGCCGGCTCTTACACTGCGCCGCATGCCCGTCACCGATACCGTTCGCATCCAGCTCCCCGACGATCGCAGCTACGAGATCCGCATCGGCGCCGGCCTGCTGGACGAGGCGGCGAGCTGGCAGGGCCTGCCGAAGGCGGCGGCGGCGGTCGTCGTCAGCAATGAGACGGTCGCGCCGCTCTACGCCGAGCGCCTGCGCGAGCGCCTGCGGGCCGTGTATGCGCGTGTCGATCTCGTCGTGCTGCCGGACGGCGAGCAGTACAAAAGCTGGGACAGCCTGAACCGCATCTGCGACCACCTGCTCGGCGAGGCGCTCGACCGCAAGACCGTGCTGTTCGCGCTGGGCGGCGGCGTCATCGGCGACATGACGGGCTTCGCGGCGGCGATCTATATGCGCGGCGTGCCCTTCGTGCAGGTGCCCACCACCCTGCTCGCGCAGGTGGACTCCTCGGTCGGTGGCAAGACGGCGATCAACCATCCGCTGGGCAAGAACATGCTTGGCGCCTTCTACCAGCCCGAGCGCGTCATCGCCGACCTCGGCACGCTGGACAGCCTGCCCGACCGCGAACTACGCGCCGGGCTGGCCGAGGTCATCAAATACGGGCCGATTGCGGATGCGGTGTTTCTCGGCTGGATCGAGGCCAATCTCGATGCGCTGCTGGCGCGCGACAAGGCGGCGCTGGCCTGTGCGGTGCGGCGCAGTTGCGAGATCAAGGCTGAAGTCGTCGGCCAGGACGAGCGCGAGCAGGGGCTGCGCGCGATCCTGAATTTCGGCCACACCATCGGCCATGCCATCGAGGCGGGCCTGGGCTATGGCGCATGGCTGCACGGCGAGGCCGTGGCCTGCGGCATGGTGCTGGCGGCCGATCTGTCATGCCGCCTGGGGCTGATGCCGGACGGCTTCACCGCGCGGCTGCGCGCGCTGATCGAGCGGGCCGGCCTGCCGGTGCAGCCGCCGCGCCTCGGCGCCGAGCGCTATCTGCAACTGATGCGGGTGGACAAGAAGGCCGAGGCGGGGGCGATTCGCTTCGTGCTGATCGAGGCCCTGGGCCGTGCTGGCCTGCATGCGGTGCCCGATGCGCTGATCGCCGAGACGCTGGCGGCGCACGGGGCCGCTTGATGGCCACCGAGCGTCCGCCCTACGCCGCCGATCCGGCGCGCAGCCGCGGTCGGCGCCTGCCCGAGCCCGCCGCGCCGACGCGCAGCGACTTCCAGCGCGACCGCGACCGCATCATCCACAGCACGGCCTTTCGGCGGCTGGTCTACAAGACCCAGGTCTTCATGAACCATGAGGGCGACCTGTTCCGCACGCGGCTGACGCATTCGCTGGAAGTGGCGCAACTGGGCCGCTCCATCGCGCGCAGCCTGGGGCTGGACGAGGACCTGGTCGAGGCCGTCGCGCTGGCGCACGACCTCGGCCACACGCCCTTCGGCCATGCGGGGCAGGACGTGCTGGACGACTGCATGCGCGCGCATGGCGGCTTCGAGCACAACCTGCAATCGCTGCGCGTGGTCGATCACCTGGAGCAGCGCTACCCGGCCTTCGACGGGCTCAACCTCTGCTTCGAGACGCGCGAGGGCATCCTCAAGCACTGCTCGCGCCGCAATGCCGAGCTGATCGAGGCGGCCGAGCCGGGCGGCATCGCGGCGCGCTTCCTGCACGGCGGCCAGCCCAGCCTGGAAGCGCAGTTGTGCAACCTCGCCGACGAGGTGGCCTACAACGCGCACGACGTGGACGACGGCGTGCGCTCGGGGCTGATCGAGTTGGAGCAACTGCTGGAAGTGGATCTGGTGCGCGAGCACTGCGAGGCGGCACGGGCCGAGTTCCCGGCGCTGGCGGGGCGGCGCCTGCTGTTCGAGACCATCCGCCGCATGCTCTCGGCCCAGGTCTACGACATCATCGACGCCACCCGCGCCGCGCTCACCGAGGCCGCGCCGGTCGATGCTGACGCCGTGCGCCACCTGGACAAGCCGCTCGTCCGCTTCAGCCCGGACATGCGAGCCCGGAGCACGGCGTTGAAGCGCTTCCTGTTCGCCAACCTCTACCGCCACCCGCAGGTGCAGGCCACGCGCGCCCGCGCCGAGCAGGTGCTGCGCGATCTCTTCGCCGCCTACTCGGCCGACGCCGCCCAGATGCCCGCCGACTTCGTCGCCCGCCCCGACCGCGAACGCGCCTGCGCCGACTACATCGCCGGCATGACCGACCGCTTTGCGCTGCGCGAGCATCACCGCCTGACCGGCGCCAGCCTGTTCTAGAAAATGGGGTCAGAGTCGATTATTCTGGGCTGACCCACCAGCCCGGAGCGCCCCATGGCCCGACTCCCCCGGCTGATCCTGCCGGGTCAGCCCCATCACGTCATCCTGCGCGGCAACAACCGCCAGCCCATCTTCTACAGCGACCTCGACCGCCAGCACCTGCTCGCCACGCTGGCCGAGGGCGCGGCGCAGCACCGCGTCGCCATCCACGCCTATGTATTGATGGACAACCATCTGCACCTGCTGCTGATGCCGCCCGACGCCGACGCGCTGAGCCGCATGATGCAGTCGCTCGGCCGGCGCTACGTCGGCTGGTTCAACGCGCGCCACCAGCGCAGCGGCACGCTGTGGGAAGGGCGCTTCCGCGCCGGGCTCATCGAGGGCGAGCGCCATCTGCTGGCCTGCATGCGCTATATCGAGCTGAACCCGGTGCGCGCCGGGCTGGTGGCGGAGCCGGCGCAATGGCCGTGGTCGAGCGCCCGGCACCACCTGGGGCTGGCGCGGGATGCCTTGGTCACCGAACACGAGCTGTATTGGTCATTGGGCAACACACCCTTCGAGCGCGAGCATGCCTACCGGGAGTTCGTCGCCCAGGGCGTGGCGCTGTCGGAGCAGATGCAGTTCACCGACGCCGTGCTGCGCGGCCGGCCGCTGGGCGGGGTGGACTTCCTCAAGCCCCTGGAGGCGACGCATGGCGCCGTCATGACCCGCCGCCCGCGCGGCCGGCCACGCAAGCCAGCACTGCCACTGGCCGCGCCGACTTCAGAAAATTGACTCTGACCCCATTTTTAATGCGCCACCACGATGAGTCCAGAATAAATTGACTCTGACCCCATTTTATTTGGATTGATGCGTTTGCTGCACCGCAGTACGCTCGCGGCCTGTCATGTTCCAGGAGAGCGCCATGAGCCAGTCCGCCGCGCAGTTGCAGTCCGAAATCCACGACCTCGCCGAGCACGGGCTCTACCGCGCCGCGCAGGAGAAAGACGCCTGCGGCCTGGGCTTCGTCGCGCACATCAAGGGGCAGAAGGCGCACCACATCGTCCAGCAGGGCTTGAAGATCCTCGAAAACCTCGACCACCGCGGCGCGGTGGGGGCGGACAAGCTGATGGGCGACGGCGCCGGCATCCTGATCCAGATCCCGGACGACTACTACCGCGCCGAGATGCTCAAGCAGGGCATCGAACTGCCGCCGCCCGGCGAGTACGGCGTCGGCATGATCTTCCTGCCCAAGGAGCACGCCTCGCGGCTGGCCTGCGAACAGGAACTGGCCCGCGCGGTCAAGGCCGAAGGGCAGGTACTGCTCGGCTGGCGCGACGTGCCGGTGGACCGCGACATGCCCATGTCGCCCACCGTGCGCGAGAAGGAGCCGGTGATCCGCCAGATCTTCATCGGCCGGGGCCCGGACATCATCGTGCCCGACGCCTTGGAGCGGAAGCTCTACGTTATTCGCAAGACCGCATCCAGCGCCATCCAGGCGCTGAACCTCACGCACAGCCGCGAGTACTACGTGCCCTCGATGAGCTGCCGCACCGTCATCTACAAGGGCCTGCTGCTCGCCGATCAGGTCGGCAAGTACTACATCGACCTGGCTGATGAGCGCGTCGTCTCCGCCATCGCCCTGGTCCACCAGCGCTTCTCGACCAACACCTTCCCCGAGTGGCCGCTGGCCCACCCCTACCGCATGGTCTGCCACAACGGCGAGATCAACACGGTCAAGGGCAACTTCAACTGGATGCGCGCCCGCGAAGGCGTCATGAAGTCGCCGGTGCTCGGCGACGACCTGAAGAAGCTCTACCCGATCAGCTTCGAGCACCAGTCCGACACGGCCACCTTCGACAACGCCATCGAGCTGCTGACCATGAGCGGCTACCCGCTGGCCCACGCCGCCATGATGATGATCCCGGAGGCCTGGGAGCAGCACGAAGGCATGGACGAGCGCCGCCGCGCCTTCTACGAGTACCACGCCGCGATGATGGAGCCCTGGGACGGCCCCGCCGCCATGGCCTTCACCGACGGCCGCCAGGTCTGCGCCGCGCTGGACCGCAACGGCCTGCGCCCGGCCCGCTATTGCGTCACCGACGACGACCTCGTCGTGATGGCGTCTGAAAGTGGCGTGTTGCCCATCCCCGAAAGCAAGATCGTCAAGAAGTGGCGCCTGCAGCCGGGCAAGATGTTCCTGATCGACCTGGAGCAGGGCCGCATCGTCGATGACGAGGAGCTGAAGCACCAGTTCGCCAATGCGCGCCCCTACCGCCAGTGGATCGAGAACGTCCGCGTCAAGCTGGACGACATCGACGTGCCCGACGCCGCCCAGCTCGTTCGGCCGGGTTTCACGTCCACGCTGCTGGATCGCCAGCAGGCCTTCGGCACCACGCAGGAAGACCTGAAGTTCCTGCTCGCCCCGATGGCCGCCAACGGCGAAGAGGGTATCGGCTCGATGGGCAACGACTCGCCGCTGGCCGTGCTGTCGAGCAAGAACAAGCCGCTCTACAACTACTTCAAGCAGCTCTTCGCCCAGGTCACGAACCCGCCGATCGACCCGATCCGCGAGAACATCGTGATGTCGCTGAACAGCTTCATCGGCCCCAAGCCCAACCTGCTGGACATCAACGCGGTCAACCCGCCGATGCGGCTGGAGGTCAGCCAGCCCATCCTGGACTTCGACGACATGGCGCGCCTGCGCGGCATCGAAGCGCCCACGCACGGCAAGTTCAAGCCCAGCGAGCTCGACATCACCTATCCGCGCGACTGGGGCCGCGCCGGTGTCGAGGCGCAACTCGCGTCGCTGTGCGCCTCGGCCGTGGACGCGATCAAGACCGGCCACAACATCCTCATCATCACCGACCGTCACCTCAGCGCCGACCGCATCGCCATCCCCGCGCTGCTCGCCCTGTCCGCCGTTCACCACCACCTCGTGCGCGAGGGCCTGCGCACGACGGCCGGCCTCGTCGTCGAGACCGGCACGGCGCGCGAAGTCCACCACTTCGCCGTGTTGGCCGGTTATGGCGCCGAGGCCGTCCACCCTTATCTGGCGCTCGAAACGCTGGAACACATGGGCGATGAACTGCCGGCCAAATTGACTGCCGAACAGGCGCGCTACAACTACATCAAGGCCGTGGGCAAGGGCCTGTCCAAGATCATGTCCAAGATGGGCATCTCGACCTATATGTCCTACTGCGGCGCGCAGATCTTCGAGGCCATCGGCCTGAAGGCGGACTTCGTCGAGAAGTATTTCCGCGGCACGCCGACCCAGGTCGGCGGCATCGGCGTCTTCGAGGTCGCGGAAGAAGCCATCCGCATGCACCAGGCCGCCTTCGGCGACGACCCGCTGCTGGAAAGCATGCTCGACGCCGGTGGCGAATACGCCTGGCGCACGCGCGGCGAAGAACATATGTGGACGCCGGACGCCATCGCCAAGCTGCAGCACAGTGCGCGCTCGGGCAAGTTCGAGACCTACAAGGAATACGCCCAGCTCATCAACGACCAGAGCAAGCGCCACATGACGCTGCGCGGCCTGTTCGAGTTCAAGTTCGACCCGAGCAAGGCCGTGCCGCTGGACGAGGTCGAACCCGCCGCCGAGATCGTCAAGCGCTTCGCCACCGGCGCCATGTCGCTGGGCTCCATCTCCACCGAGGCGCATGCGACGCTGGCCGTGGCGATGAACCGCATCGGCGGCAAGAGCAACACCGGCGAGGGCGGCGAAGACCCGGCCCGCTACCGCAACGAGCTGAAGGGCATCAAGATCGTCGGCGGCAGCAAGGTCGGCGACGTGCTCGGCCACAAGATCATGGAGGCCGACTACGAACTGCAGGACGGCGACTCGCTGCGCTCCCGCATCAAGCAGGTCGCCTCGGGCCGCTTCGGCGTCACGACCGAATACCTCGTCAGCGCCGACCAGATCCAGATCAAGATGGCCCAGGGCGCCAAGCCCGGCGAGGGCGGCCAACTGCCCGGCGGCAAGGTGTCCGAATACATCGGCTTCCTGCGTCACTCCGTGCCCGGCGTCGGCCTCATCAGCCCGCCGCCCCACCACGACATCTATTCCATCGAAGACCTCGCCCAACTCATCCACGACCTGAAGAACGTCAACCCGCGCGCCGACGTGTCGGTCAAGCTGGTGTCGGAAGTGGGCGTGGGCACCATCGCCACCGGCGTCGCCAAGTGCAAGGCCGACCACCTCGTCATCGCCGGCCACGACGGCGGCACGGGCGCGTCGCCGTGGAGTTCCATCAAGCACTGCGGCACGCCCTGGGAACTGGGCCTCGCCGAGGCGCAGCAGACCCTGGTGCTGAACCGCCTGCGCGGCCGCGTGCGCGTGCAGGCCGACGGCCAGATGAAGACCGGCCGCGACGTCGTCATCGGCGCGCTGCTGGGTGCGGACGAATTCGGCTTCGCCACCGCGCCGCTGGTGGCCGAGGGCTGCATCATGATGCGCAAATGCCACCTCAACACCTGCCCGGTCGGCGTGGCCACGCAGGACCCGGTGCTGCGCAAGAAGTTCACCGGCCGGCCCGAGCACGTCGTCAACTACTTCTTCTTCGTCGCCGAGGAAGCGCGCCAGATCATGGCCCAGCTCGGCGTGCGTCGGTTCGACGAACTGATCGGCCGCTGTGACTGGCTGGACACGAAAAAGGCCATCACGCACTGGAAGGCCAGGGGCCTGGACTTCTCGCGCATCTTCCACCGCCCCAAGGTGCCGGCCGAGGTCTCGCGCCTGCATGACGACGTGCAGGACCACGGCCTGGACCGCGCGCTCGACGTCAAGCTGATCGAGAAATGCCTGCCCGCCTTCGACAAGGGCGAGAAGGTGCAGTTCATGCAGGAGGTCAGCAATGTGCGCCGCTCGGTGGGCGCGCGGCTGTCGGGCGAACTGATCCGCCGCAAGCCGGAGGGCCTGCCCGACCACACCATCTTCATCCAGATGGAAGGCACGGGCGGCCAGAGCTTCGGCGCCTTCCTCGCGCAGGGCATCAGCTTCTACCTGATCGGCGACGCCAACGACTACACCGGCAAGGGCCTGTCGGGCGGCCGCATCGTCGTACGGCCGAGCATCGAGTTCCGGGGCGATGCGACCAAGAACATCATCGTCGGCAACACCGCGCTGTACGGCGCGACGCGCGGCGAGGCCTTCTTCCGTGGCGTGGCCGGCGAGCGCTTTGCGGTACGCCTGTCGGGCGCGACGGCCGTGGTGGAAGGCACGGGCGACCACGGCTGCGAATACATGACCGGCGGCACGGTCGCCGTGCTCGGCAAGACCGGCCGCAACTTCGCTGCCGGCATGAGCGGCGGCATCGCCTACGTCTACGACGAGGACGGCCACTTCGCCAAGCGCTGCAACACCAGCATGGTCACGCTCGAAAAGCTGATGAGCAGCGAGGAACAGGAGGCCCGGGTCGATCGCACCGTCTGGCACCGCAGCAAGGCCGTGGACGGCGCGGACCGCGAGGTGCAGACCGACGAGGCCATCCTGAAGAAACTGCTGGAAGACCACCACCGCTGGACCGGCAGCCAGCGCGCCCGCGACATCCTCGACCACTGGGCCGAGTCGCGCGCCAGGTTCGTCAAGGTCTTCCCGAACGAGTACCGCCGCGCGCTGGGCGAGATCAATGCCGCCAAGCAGGCAGCGCAAACCATCGCTCAGGCCAAGGCGCCTGAGGCAGTCAAGGCTTAAGGAGTAGGACCATGGGCAAAGTCACCGGCTTCATGGAGTACGAGCGCCTGGAAGAGGGCTACGAGCCCATCGTCGCTCGCGTCAAGAACTACAAGGAATTCGTCATCGGCCTGAACGTCGAGCAGGCGAAGGTGCAGGGCGCGCGCTGCATGGACTGCGGCACGCCCTTCTGCAACAACGGCTGCCCGGTCAACAACGTCATCCCGGACTTCAACGACCTCGTCTACAAGGGCCGACCCGAGGACTGGAAGCAGGCCATCACGGTGCTGCACAGCACCAACAACTTCCCCGAGTTCACCGGCCGCATCTGCCCCGCGCCCTGCGAGGCGGCCTGTACGCTGAACGTCAACGGCGACGCGGTGGGCATCAAGTCCATCGAGCACGCCATCATCGACCGCGCCTGGGCCGAGGGCTGGGTGCAGCCGCAGCCGGCCAAGGCCCGCACGGGCAAGACCGTCGCCGTCGTCGGCGGCGGCCCGGCCGGCCTCGCCGCCGCGCAGCAGCTCGCGCGCGCCGGCCACGCCGTCACCGTATTCGAGAAGAACGACCGCGTTGGCGGACTGCTGCGCTATGGCATCCCGGACTTCAAGATGGAGAAGTCCCACATCGACCGCCGCGTCGAGCAGATGCAGGCCGAGGGCGTCGAGTTCCGCACCGGCGTGCTGGTCGCGGCGCTGCCCGAGGGCAGCAAGGTCACCAACTGGGCCAAGGAGACGATCGGCGCCGACGAGCTGAAAGCGCAGTTCGACGCCGTGCTGCTGACCGGCGGCGCCGAGCAGTCGCGCGATCTGCCCGTGCCCGGCCGCGAGCTCGCGGGCGTCCACTTCGCCATGGAATTCCTGCCGCAGCAGAACAAGGTCAACGCCGGCGACAAGCTCAAAGGCCAGCTGCGCGCCGACGGCAAGCACGTCATCGTCATCGGTGGCGGCGACACCGGCAGCGACTGCGTCGGCACCAGCAACCGCCACGGCGCCAAGAGCGTCACCCAGTTCGAGCTGCTGCCCCAGCCGCCCGAGGTCGAAGACCGGCCGCTGACCTGGCCCTACTGGCCGATCAAGCTGCGCACCTCCAGCAGCCACGAGGAAGGCTGCGAGCGCGAGTTCGCCATCGCCACCAAGGAATTCCTCGGCGAGAAGGGCAAGCTGACCGGCGTCAAGACCGTGCGCCTGCAATGGCAGGGCGGCCGTATGACCGAGGTGGAGGGCAGCGAGCAGGTGTTGAAGGCCGACCTCGCGCTGCTGGCGATGGGCTTCGTGTCGCCGGTGGCGACCGTGCTCGACGCCTTCGGCGTGGACAAGGACGCCCGTGGCAACGGCAAGGCCGCGACCGAGGGCGCCAACGCCTACAAGACCAATGTGGACAAGGTCTTCGCCGCCGGCGACATGCGCCGCGGCCAGAGCCTGGTGGTGTGGGCCATCCGCGAGGGCCGGCAGGCCGCGCGCGCGGTGGACGAATACCTGATGGGCGCGACGCTGCTGCCGCGCTGAGCGCACCCCGGCCTCCCGAGAACGCGACCCCCGGGTCGCGTTTTGCATTGGTGGCGGTAGCAATTGCTTACCCTGGCGCGCCGTTCGTCGCGGAGGCATTCGCGCCCGTCGAAAACCGGGGGCGGGGTGAGCAGTTTTGCACGACATCCCTGCCGACCCTGCCGCAGAATGGCTCAAAACCCCTGCTCCACGGCCTGCCCGTCGCACCACAGGAACCGCCCATGCCCCAACTCGCGCCCTCTCTGCCGCAACGCGGTTTCACGCTGATCGAAGTCATGGTCACCGTGGCCATCGTCGGCATCCTGGCCGCCGTGGCCATCCCCGCCTACAGCGACTACGTGCGGCGCGGTTCCCTGCCCGAGGCCTTTTCCCAGCTGTCGGATTACCGGCTGAAGATGGAGCAGTACTACCAGGACAACCGCAACTACGGCGGCAGCGCCTGCGCCGACGGCACGGGCGCGCCGGGCTGGAGCAACTTCGCGCCCAATGGCGCCCGGAACTTCGGCTATGGCTGCGCCGTGACGGGCTCCGGCCAGGGCTACACCATCACCGCCACGGGCAAGACGGGCACGGCCTCGGCCGGCCATGTCTACACCCTCGACCAGGCCAATCTGCAGGCCACGACCAGCTTCAAGGGCGCGGCGGTCAGCGGCAAGAACTGCTGGCTCGTCAAGGGCAGCGAGTGCTGAGGCAGGCATGAAGCGGCCTGCCCTGCGGGGGGTGACCCTGATCGAGCTGGCGGTGGTGTTGGCCCTGGTCGCGCTGCTGCTGATGGCCGTGGTGCCCAATGCCAGCGCCTGGATCCGCAACACGCAGATCCGCAACGTCGCCACGTCCATCCAGAACGGTCTGCAGCGCGCCCGCGCGGAAGCGATGCGGCGCAACACCAATGTGCGCTTCTCGCTCGTGGACCTGAGCGACTCGGCCGTGATGGACGACAGTTGCTCGCTGTCCAGCGTCGGTGTGTCCTGGGTGGTCAGTCTGGACGATCCGAGCAGCAAATGCGCGACGGCGGTTAGCGACAGCACGGCGCCGCGCATTCTCGACAAGCACGCCAGCGGCGGGGGCGGCAAGTGGGTGACGGTGCAGGCCACCGACGCGTCCGGCGGCGGCGCCACGGAAGTGGTGTTCAACGGCTTCGGTCGCGCGGTGGACGCCAGCGGCATCAGCACGCTGGACGTGGACAACAACAGCCCCGGCGACGACTACCGCGCGCTGCGCATCGTCGTCGGCACGGGCGGCACCATCCGCATGTGCGAGCCCAAGGTCACCGCCAGCAGCGACCCGCGCAGGTGCTGAGGCGTCGTCACGATGGAGTTCCAGGCATGAAGGCACGTTCCAATCCGAAGGCAGGCCGCCGCCGGAACGCCGGCTTTGCGATGTTCGAGGCCCTGATCGCGCTGCTGATCTGCGCGATGGGGGTGCTGGGCGTCGTGGGCCTGCAAGGCGCGATGACGCGCGCGCAGACCGCCGCCACATTCCGCGCCGAGGCCTCCTTTCTGGCGCAGCAACTGCTCGGCGAGATGTGGACCGACCGCGCCAACCTGGCCCAGTACAACAGCGCCTCCTGCGGCGCCGCCTGCCAGGACTGGCAGGCCCGCCTGGCCGCCCGCCTGCCCAAGGGTGAATCGACGGTGACCGTCAGCAACCTGGGCGTGGTGTCCATCGAAATCCGCTGGACGGCGGCCGGTGAATCGACCAGTCGGTTCACGATGGCCGCGTCCATCAACTGAGGTGCCGCTGCCGTGATGGCCCTGCAAAACACTCCTCGCCGCCGCGCCGCCCGTGCGCGTGGCGTGACGCTGATCGAACTGATGATCGGCCTGCTGCTGGGCCTGGTGGTGGTGCTCGTCGCCGCCCAGGTGCTCTCCTTCGCGGAAGGCCAGAAGCGCACCACCACCGGTGGCTCTGATGCCCAGGTGAACGGCGCGCTGGCGCTGTATACGCTGCAGCGCGAGATCCAGATGGCGGGTTACGGCCTCACCAACGAGCTGTCCGTGCTCGGCTGCCCCGTGCAGGCCAACCATGCGTCGGGCGGCGCCCACACCTGGCCGCTGGTGCCGGTGACGATCACCGCGGGCGCCAACGGCGCGCCCGACAGCGTCACCGTGATGTCGTCCAGCCGCGCCTACGCCATTCCGGCGACCATCAGCGTGGACCATCCGATCACCTCCGACCGCTTCACGCTGCGTTCCTCGATCGGCATCGCGGCGGGCGACATGGTCATCGCCGTCCCGGGCAGCCATTCCGCCACCAACTGGTGCGGCGCCTACCGCGTGACCGCGCTCGCCAACAGCAACCAGGTCGTGCATGGCGGTACCTCGCCCTGGAACAGCGGTGCCCAGGTCGCGCCGACGGACGGCTATCTGGCGGGCGACATGTTGATCAACGCCGGCGAACTGGTGAACCGCAGCTTCGTCATCGGTGCCGACTACAGCCTGCAACAGCAGACCCTCAACCTCGACACCGGCGCGGCCGATTCGCAGGAACTGTTCCCGCAGATCGTCAACCTGCGCGCGCTCTACGGCAAGGACACCAACGGCGATGGCGTGGTGGACGCCTACGACAACGCGACCCCCACCGACAACGCCGGCTGGCGCCAGGTGCTGGCCGTGCGGATCGCGCTGGTGGCGCGCAGCGCTGCCTTCCAGAAGGACGAGGTCACCCAGGCCGCGCCCCAGTGGGACGTGGGCAGCGTGGCCGCAGTCAGCGGCGCCAGCACCTGCGGCAGCAGCAAATGCCTGGAACTGGCGATCGATGGGGTCCCCGACTGGAAGCATTACCGCTACTCGGTCTTCGAGGTGACGGCTCCGCTGCGCAACGTGATCTGGGGACGCTGAAATGACGCACCGCCACGCAATCAAGACCCTCCGGCTGCGCGCCCAGCGCGGCATCTCGCTGCTGTTCGCGCTGATGGCCCTGGTGGTCATCTCGCTGGCCGCCGTCGCCCTGGTGCGCTCGGTGGACACCAGCGCGCTGGTGATCGGCAACCTCGGCTTCAAGCAGGACGCCACCTCCGCCGCCAGCCAGGCCGCCGAACAGGCCGTGGCCTATCTGACCACCAACTCCGGCACCACGCTGCATACCGACCAGCCCGGCTCCGGCTACTACGCCAGCAGCCGTGACACGCTGGACGTGACCGGTCAGTCCTCCACCAACGCCTCGCGCGCCGTGGTGGACTGGACCGGCGATGGCTCATGCTCGCTCTACGCCACGGGCAGCTTCGGCACCTGCGTGGCGGCCTCCAGCGAAATCAGCCTCAACGGCGGCGCCAACACGGCGCGCTACGTCATCACCCGGCTGTGCGCCACCGAAGGCGTGCCCGCCGCCATCGACTGCGCCGTGCCGGCCGGTTCGGCGCTGACGGGCGGCGGCAACAAGGGTGCGCTGGGTTACGGGTCGGGGCAGAAGGTGCAGGCCGTCGTCATCAGCTCCCAGTACTACCGCATCGTCGTGCGCGCCACCAGCGCGCGCGGCACCGTTTCGTTCACGGAAACCATGATCCAACTGTGAAGCAGGCAGGAGATCACCCATGAAAACCACCCCCTTTCTCTTCTCCTGGCTGCGCCGGACGGCGGCTTGCCTGCCGTTGCTGCTGGCCGCCGGCGCCACCAGCGCGGGCACGGCCGACCTGGCCGACCGGCCGCTGTCCAGCATGGCCAACGGCACGCTGGTGCGCAGCAACCTGATGTTCGTGCTGGATGACTCCGGCTCGATGGGCTACAACTACCTGCCCGACACCGCACCCAAGAACGATGTCTGCTTCGGCTCCGTGGTGAGCAACAAGATCTTCTTCGACCCCACCCGCACCTATCTCGCGCCGCTGAAGCCGGACGGCTCGTCGATGCCCGACGCCAGCTTCACGGCGGCCTGGACGAATGGCTACAAGACCAGCGAGGGCACCACCAATCTGAGCAGCGACAACAACCCCGAGACGCCCAAGATCACCGGCGGCGCGCTGATCAGCCAGACCACGGACACCCAGACCAAGGTCTGCGGCAAGAAGAACGACGCGGCCTGCACCAAGACCGACACCTCGAACACGGTCAACAACGCGGACGGCACGACGACGACGACGGACGTGGACTACACGCTGCTCGACAACGGCAAGACGACCTGCTCCAAGAACACGGCCAATAGCTGCATTCTGCAGACCGTCACCACCATCACCACCACTACCGCCGCCTCCAACGACAGGTTCCTGTGGTCCACGCCCAGGGCGAACGTGGCCAAGCCGAGCTGCAGCAAGCCCAGCACCGATTTCGACATCTACCGCGCCGGCGACATCACGGCGGCGCAGAAGCAGAACTACGCCAACTGGTACGCCTACTACCGCACCCGCATGCTGGCCATGCGGGCCGGCGCCGGCCGGGCCTTCGCGACGATCGACGCCACGCGCTTCCGCGTCGGCTTCTCCAAGATCAGCGAATACTCGAAGGGTGGTGCCGACGCCACCGGCTTCCTGAACGTCCGCGACTTCGACGGCGGCACGCAGAAGGACGACTTCTTCTCGCGGCTCTACGGCACCACCGGTACCGGCACCACGCCGCTGCGGCCGGCGCTGGCGCGGGCGGGGCGCTATTTCGCCAACAAGCTGAGCGGGCAGAGCGATCCGATGCAGTACGCCTGCCAGCGCAACTACACCATCCTTTCGACGGACGGCTACTGGAACGAGAGCAGCATCACGCACAAGGACCTGAACGGCAATGTGGGTATCGGCAACACCGACGCGGGCGCCTCGGTGGCGCGGCCGATGCGCGACGAGGGCAACAGCGGCAATGGCTATGCCGACACGCTGGCTGACGTGGCCCAGTACTACTACGTCAACGACCTGCGCACCGCGCAGCTGAGCAACTGCAGCGGCTCGGTCGCCAACCAGGACGTCTGCGAGAACATCGTCCCCACCGACATCAAGGACAACAGCAAGACCCAGCACATGACCACGTTCACCCTCGGCCTGGGCCTGAGCGGGACGCTGACCTACGACAAGGACTACGAGACGCAGAAGAGCGGCGACTTCTACGACATCAAGCAGGGCAACAAGACCTGGCCCAAGCCGGTGTCCAACACGCTGACGGCCGTCGATGACCTCTGGCACGCCGCCGTCAACGGGCGGGGCACCTACTACAGCGCCAACAACGCCACCGAGATGGCCGCCAGCCTGGTGGACGCGCTGACCAAGATCGACGCGGCCACCGGCAGCGCCGCCGCCGCCGCCTCCAGCTCGCTGACACCCTCGACGGGTGATGACTGGCTGTTCATCCCGATCTACACGACCAAGACCTGGGACGGCACCGTCAACGCCTTCAAGATCGACACCGCCACCGGCGCCGTGCTGGACCCGAACAACCCGATCTGGTCGGCAGCCGAGCGCATCAAGAACCAGGGTGCGCGCACCATCCTGTTCAACAACGGCAGCAACAGCCTGGTCGAGTTCAACGTGACCAATCTGACGGCCGCCGGCAAGCTGGGCCTGTTCCAGGGCCTCTGCACCGTGGGCGCCGAGAAGCTGAGCCAATGCACCTCGATGGACCCCCTGGCCCTGCCCAAGGCCACGGCCGCCAACCTGATCGACTTCCTGCGCGGCAGCACCACCTACGAGGAGTCGGCGAACGCGCAGGCGGACAAGGTCTTCCGCAGCCGTCCCAGCCCGCTGGGCGACATCGTCAACGGCGCTCCCGTCTACGTGAAGAAGTCGCCGATGAACTTCTCCGACGCCGGCTATGGCAGCTTCGCCAAGGACACCGCCAGCCGGCAGGGCGTGCTCTACGTGGGCGCCAACGACGGCATGCTGCATGCCATCAAGGTCACCGACGACAACACCGGCGGCACCGAGCTGTGGGCCTATGTGCCGTCCATGGTGATGTCCAATATGTATCTGCTGGCCGACTCGAACTACGAGTCCAAGCACCGCTTCTTCGTCGATGGCGCGCCGGTGGTGGGCGACATCCACGACGGCACGAAGTGGCGCACCATCCTCGTGGGCGGCCTGGGCAAGGGCGGGCGTGGCTACTACGCGCTCGACGTCACCGACCCCAGCTCCCCCAAGGCCCTGTGGGAGTTCACCGAGAACGACCTGGGCTACAGCTACGGCAATCCGCTGATCACCAAGAACAAGGCGGGCAAGTGGGTGGTGATGTTCAGCTCCGGCTACAACAACGTCAGCCCCGGCACGGGCAAGGGCTATCTCTACGTGCTGGATGCCATGACCGGCACCCTGGTGGACGCCGACAGCAAGATCCCCACCACCGCGGGCAGCGGCGGCACGCCCAGCAACCTCGGCAAGATCAACGCCTGGGTGGACGACGACAAGCTCAACGTGGCCTCGCGCGTCTACGGCGGCGACATGCTGGGCAATGTCTGGCGCTTCGACTTCGACGACAACCTGGCGCCGTCCGGCAAGGAGGCCGTGCTGCTGGGCCAGGCCGACAGCACCCAGCCGATCACGACCAAGCCCGTGCTGACCGAGATCATCTCCGGCAACTACAAATATCCGGTGGTGACGGTGGCGACCGGCCGCTACCTCGGCACCGGCGACGTGGGCGACACGGCGCTGCAATCCATCTACACCTTCAAGGACGATCTGAGCGCCACCGGCCTGGGCAGCCTGCGCAGCAATGCCGGCATGGTCCAGCAGACGCTGAAGGCCGACCGCAGCGGCCTGGACAACGGCGCCACCATCAACTGGGGCTCGCAGAAGGGCTGGTACGTGGACCTGGCCCTCACGGCCGGCGAACGGGTCAACGTCGATTTCGACCAGCAGCTCAACCAGCTCATCGTCGCCAGCAACATCCCCCAGCCTACGGTCTGCTCGCCCGGCGGTTCGTCCTGGCTCTACTACCTGGACGTCGGCTCCGGCAAGCCGCTGCTGGCCTATTCCAGCCCGAACCTGGTGGTGGGCATCACGCCCATCGTCACCTCCACCGGCAAGCTGGTGACGATGGTCACGGGCGACAACGGCGTCGTCACGCCCCGGGAAGGCGCCAACATCACCGACCCGTCGGCGACCACGCTGCGGCGCACCTCGTGGCGCGAGCTGATGAACTGAGCGGGCTGCATCCCCGCCGCCAGCGGCGGCGCATCCTGTCCGGCTGCCTGGCCGGGGCGGCGCTGGCCCATCTCGCGCTGCTGGGCCTGGGGTCGGGCGCCCTGCGCCAGGGGCAGCGCGACCGCCTGCCGGCCCGGCCGGTGAGCACGCCGGCGGCCGTGAAGGTCAGGCATCTGTCAGCGCCCGCCGCTGCGGCGCCGCTGGCCCTGGCGGCGGCATCCGCCCCCGCCGCCAGCCCGGCGCCGCCTCCCGAGCCGGTCACCCCGACGTCGGCCCCTGCGGCGGCGCCCGCCGTCGAGCCGGCCGTCTATGTGCCGCGCGGGCTGCTCAGCGTGGCCCCCGTGGCACGGACGCCGGTGCTGCTGCAATGGCCGCCCAACTGGCCGCTGCGGCAGACCTACACCGCCGTGCTGAAGCTCTACCTGGACGAGCAGGGCCGGGTCGAGCGCGTCGAGCCCGATGGCGATGCGGTGCTGCCGGGGCCGCTGTTCGAGTCCGCCCGGCTGGCCTTCATGGCGACCGACTTCACGCCGGGGCAGTTGAATGGCCAGGCCGTCAAGTCTTGGTTCCGCATCGAGGTCAGTTTCGAGACGGCCGCCGCGCCCGTACCGCCTTGATGACGGCCCGGCCCGGGGGGGCTTGGTGTTTCCCCTATCATGGCGCCCTTTGTTTGACGCCACTGCGGTGAACCCTGCCCCCCCACCCCTGATCGAATTGCGCAACGTGAGCTGCGGCTACGGGGATCGCGTCATCCTGGACGGCGTGAATCTGAAGCTGGCGCGTGGCAAGGTGCTGGCGCTGATCGGCACCTCGGGCGGCGGCAAGACCACCGTGCTGCGCCTGCTCGGCCGCCAGTTGCGCCCGATCTCGGGCCAGGTGCTGTTCGACGGCCAGGACCTGGCCCCGCTGAGCCTGCCCCAGCTCTACGCCGTGCGCCGCCGCATGGGCATGCTGTTCCAGTTCGGCGCGCTGTTCACCGACCTCTCCGTGTTCGAGAACGTCGCCTTCCCGCTGCGCGAGCACACCGACCTGCCCGAGGCCATGGTGCGCGACCTGGTGCTGATGAAGCTCAACGCCGTCGGCCTGCGCGGCGCGCGTGACCTGCTGCCGAGCGAGATTTCCGGCGGCATGGCCCGCCGTGTCGCCTTGGCGCGGGCGATCGCGCTGGACCCCGACCTCGTGCTCTACGACGAGCCCTTCGCCGGCCTGGACCCGATCTCGCTGGGCGTCGCCGCCCGCCTGATCCGCGACCTGAACGATGCGCTCGGCCTGACCAGCGTCGTCGTCTCCCACGATCTGCATGAAACCTTCAACATCGCCGACGAAGTGGCCATGATCGCCAACGGCCGCGTCGTCGCCCAGGGCACGCCCGACGAGTTGCGCCACAGCGACGACCCGCTGGTGCGCCAGTTCGTGCGCGCCGAGGCCGACGGGCCGGTGCGCTTCCACCAGCCGGCGCGGCCGGTGGGCGAGGACTTCGGGGTGGCCGCATGAAGGGGTTGGCGGCCCGCATCGGTGCCGGCGTGCGCCACGGCCTGGCCGACCTGGGCGCGTCGGCGCGGCTGTTCTTCACGCTGCTGGCCTGCGCGCCGCGTGCGCTCGCGCGCTTCGTGCTCGTGCGCGAGCAGGTGTTCGCGCTGGGCAACCGCTCGCTGTCGCTGATCGGCGTGTCGGGCCTGTTCGTCGGCTTCGTGCTGGCCCTGCAGGGCTATTACACGCTGCAGCGCTACGGCTCGGCCGAGGCGGTGGGCATGATGGTGGCGCTCAGCCTGGTGCGGGAACTGGGGCCGGTGGTCACGGCCCTGCTGTTCGCCGGCCGGGCCGGCACTTCGCTGACGGCCGAGATCGGCCTGATGAAGGCCGGCGAGCAGTTGACGGCGATGGAGATGATGGCCGTGGACCCGGTGCAGCGCGTGCTGGCGCCGCGCTTCTGGGGCGGCTTCATTGCGATGCCCTTGCTGGCGGCGGTTTTTTCGGCCGTCGGCATCATCGGCGGCTGGGCGGTGGCGGTGCCGCTGATCGGCATCGACGCCGGGGCCTTCTGGTCGCAGATGCAGGGCGGGGTGGACGTGTTCGCGGACGTCGGCAACGGCGTCATCAAGAGCCTGGTCTTCGGCGTGACGGTCAGCTTCGTCGCGCTGCTGCAGGGCTATACCTGCCGGCCCACGCCCGAGGGCGTGTCGGCCGCCACCACGCGCACGGTGGTGCTGTCGTCCCTGGCCGTGCTGGCCCTGGACTTCATGCTGACCGCGACGATGTTTTCGATTTGATTGGAGCCAGGGAGTCAACCAATGCAAGCCTCTCGACATGACGCCTGGGTGGGGTTCTTCGTGCTGCTGGGCGGCGCGGCGCTGCTCTTCCTCGCGCTGAAGGCCGGCAATCTGCTGAGCCTGAATTTCGACGCCACCTACGCGGTGACGGCGCGTTTCGACAATATCGGCGGCCTGAAGCCGAACGCGGCGGTGAAGAGCGCGGGCGTGGTCATCGGCCGCGTCGAGTCGATCAGCTTCGACGACAAGACCTTCCAGGCCCGCGTCGTGCTGAACCTGAACAAGAACACCCAGTTCCCCAAGGACAGCTCGGCCAAGATCCTGACCGCCGGCCTGCTCGGCGAGCAGTACATCGGCCTGGAGCCGGGCGCCGACGAGAAGAACCTCGCGGCCGGCGACGTCATCCACCAGACGCAGAGTGCCGTGGTGCTGGAAAACCTGATCGGCCAGTTCATCAACAGCAAGGCGGCGGACATGGGCAGCGCTGGCGGGGGCAAGCCGTGAGCCGCCTGTTGCGCGCTCTGCGCGTGCTTGGCCTGCTGGCGCTGGTGCTGAGCCTGGCGGGCTGCCAGACGATGAAGGGCATGGGCAACCGCATCGAGCGCGCGGTGGACAAGGTGATGGGCTCCAAGGGCCAGCGCCTGGACCCCTGGGAGTCGTGGAACCGCAAGGTCTTCGCCTTCAACGAGACGCTGGACGAGAACGTGCTCAAGCCGGCCGCCACGGCCTATGCCGAGATCGTGCCCTCGCCCATCCGCACCGGCATCGACCACTTCTTCGGCAATCTCGGCGATGCCTGGTCGGCCGTGAACCTGCTGCTGCAAGGGCGCTTCAAGGCCGGCATCGAGCAGGGCATGCGCTTCGCGGTGAACTCCACCTTCGGCCTGGCCGGCCTGCTGGACGTGGCCACCGAGGTGGGCCTGGAGAAGAACAGCCAGGACTTCGGCAAGACCCTGGGCAAATGGGGCATGGGCACCGGCGCCTACATCGTCTGGCCGGTGTTCGGGCCTTCGTCGGTGCGCGACTCGCTGGCGCTGCCGGTGGACTGGCAGGCCACGCCGGCCGTGGTCTTCGACGAGGGCAGCAAGAAGGTCGGCATCCTGGCGCTGAACCTGGTCAACACCCGCGCCAACTTCCTGCGCGCCGGCGAGATGCTGGAAGGCATCGCGCTGGACAAATACACCTTCTACCGCGACGCCTATCTGCAGCGGCGCGGCAGCTTCGACGACGACGAGGAGATCGAGGTGCTGGTGCCCGGCGGCGCCGCCTCGGCGCCCGAACCTGCTCCTGCTGCGGCGTCCGACCCCGGGCCCACCGTGAAAAGGCCCGCCGAACCCGCCTCCGCCGCCGCGCGGTGAACCGATGGCCGGGCTGGCGCGTTATGCCGCTCGGCCCCTTGCTTCAGAGAGAAAGTGACCCCATGACCCTGCTGACCCCCCTGCGCCGCCTGCTCACGCTGGCCACCCTGGGCCTCGGCCTCAGCCTCGCTCAGGCCGTACATGCGGCCGACGCCAGCGCGCCCGACCTGCTGATCCGCCAGCTCTCCCTGGAAACCATCGAGACCGTCAAGGCCGACAAGGAAATCCAGGCCGGCAACGTCGCCAAGGTCATCGCCCTGGTCGATGCCAAGGTGATGCCCCACGTCAACTTCCAGCGCATGACGGCCTCGGCCGTCGGCCGCTTCTGGCGCCAGGCCACGCCCGAGCAGCAGGGCCGGCTGCAGGCCGAGTTCAAGACCCTGCTGGTGCGCACCTATGCCGGCGCGCTGACCCAGGTGAAGGATCAGTCCATCGGCCTGAAGCCGTTGCGCGCCGCCGACGGCGCCACCGAGGTCGTCGTGCGCACCGAGATCCGCGGTAAGGGCGACCCCATTCAGCTCGACTACCGCCTGGAAAAGAGCGGCGCCGAGTGGAAGATCTACGACGTCAACGTGCTCGGCATCTGGCTGGCGGACCAGTACCGCAACAGCTTCGCGCAGGAGATCGGCGCCAACGGCATCGACGGCCTCATCAAGAGCCTCGCCGACAAGAACGCCAAGGCCGCCGCGCCGGCCGCGAAGGGCTGAGACCTTGAGCGGCCTGAAGCTGCCCGCCCGGCTGCGCATGGACGGCGCCCGCGCCGCCTGGGCGCAGATGTCGCCGGCCCTGCGCGCCGAGGCTGCCCAGGTGCTGGCGGCGGCCGGCCGGGAGGTGCGGCTCTCCGCCGCCGAATTGAGCGACTTCGACTCCTCGGCGCTCAGCCTGCTGCTGTCCGCCGCGCGCCAATGCGGCGAGCAGGGCGCCACGCTGCGGCTCAACGACGCGCCCGACAAGCTGCGCGAACTGGCCCGCGTCTACGGCGTGGCCGAGTTGCTCTGGCCTCAGCCGGCGTAGCTCAACCTGCGTAACGCTTCGCGCGCAGGTTCTTCTTGATCTCCTGCAGCACCGGCCGCAACTGCTGGCCCAGCCGCAGCGCCACGCCCGTCGTCAGGATGTCCACCGCGATCAGGTGCAGCAGGCGCGACACCATCGGGCTGTAGCGGTCGAAGTCCTCGGGGTGGTCCACCGCCAGCAGGATCTGGCTCGGCCCCAGCGCCAGTTGCGCCAGCGGCGAGGCGCTGGCCGTGATGATGATGATGGTCGCGCCCTTCTTGCGCGCGATCTCGGCGGCGTCCAGCAGGTCGCGGCTGCGGCCCGAGTTGCTGATGATGACGGCGCAGTCGCCCGGCTGCAGCATGGTCGCGCTCATCAGCTGCACATGGCCGTCGCTGGTGGCGACGGTGTTGACGCCGAGGCGGAAGAACTTGTGCTGCGCGTCCTGCGCGACGATGCCCGAATTGCCGACGCCGTAGAACTCGATGCGCTTGCCGTGGCGGGCCGAGTCGGCCAGCGCGTCGATGGCGCGCTCGAAGGCGTGGCCGGCCGCGTCGTTGCGGTAGTGCAGCAGCGCGGCGACGGCGTTGTCCACCACCTTGACGATGATGTCGGCCGGCTTGTCGTCCTCGTCCACCGCGCGGTGGACGAAGGGCACGCCCTCGTTGACGCTGCCGGCCAGCTTGAGCTTGAAGTCCGCCAGCCCGTCATAGCCGACGCTGCGGCAGAAGCGCACCACGGTCGGCTTGGACACATGCGAGCGGTCCGCCAGTTCGCTGACCGGCAGGCTGGCGAAGCTGCGCGCATCGGCCAGCAGCAGCTTGGCGACGCGCTGCTCGGCCGGCGGCAGCGCCGGCAGCGCCGCTTTCACGCGCTCCAGGATGCTCATGTCAGCTCCCCGGCCAACGGGTACCTTGGCCGACCCTCCGAGAGGGTATGGCCTTGCTTGGGGCGGCCCGGCGCGGCGGCCATCATTGCTCTTCCGCCCAACTGAAGCCGTCGCGTGCGACGAGCGCGCTCGCAGCGGCCGGGCCCCAGGAGCCGGCCGCGTAGGGGCGCGGGCCGTTGCCGTCGGCGGCCCAGGCGTCGAGGATGGGCTCGACCCAGCGCCACGCCTGCTCCTGCTCGTCGCTGCGTACGAAGAGGTTGAGCCTGCCGGCGATGGCGTCCAGCAGCAGGCGCTCGTAGGCGCCGACGCGCTGGGTGGCAAACGCCTTGTCGAAGTCCAGGTCGAGCGTCACCGGTGTCAGTTGCTCGCCGTGGCCCATGCCCTTCTGCGCGAGCAGTTGCAGCTCCAGCCCGTCCTCGGGCTGCAGCTTGATGACCAGGCGGTTGGGCAGGCTGGCGCCGGGGAAGATCTGGTGCGGCACGGGGCGGAAGTTGACGACGATCTGCGCGTCGCGCGCCGCCAGCCGCTTGCCGGTGCGCAGATAGAAGGGCACGCCGGCCCAGCGCCAGTTCTCCACCTCGGTGCGCAGCGCGACGAAGGTCTCGCAGGCGCTGTCGGGCGGCACCTTGACCTCGTCCAGATAGCCGGGCACCTGCTGGCCGCCGCACATGCCGGCGCGGTACTGGCCGCGCACCACGTCGCGGCCGACCGACTCGCGCGTGAAGGGCTTGAGCGCGCGCAGCACCTTGAGCTTCTCGTCGCGGATCGCGTCGGCGTCATTGCTGGCCGGCGGCTCCATGGCGATCATGGTCAGCAGTTGCAGCGCATGGTTCTGGATCATGTCGCGCAGCGCGCCGGTGCCGTCGTAGAAGGCGCCGCGCGTGCCCACGCCGAGCTGCTCGGCCAGCGTGATCTGGATGTTGGCGATGCTCTCGCGGCGCCACAGCGGCTCGAACAGCGCGTTGCCGAAGCGCAGCGCCATCAGGTTCTGCACCGAGGGCTTGCCGAGGTAGTGGTCGATGCGGAAGGCCTGGCGCTCGGCGAACACCGAACGCACCGTGCCATTGATCTCCTGCGCGCTGGCGAGGTCGTGGCCGAGCGGCTTTTCCAGCACGACGCGCACGCGCTCGTGGTTCAGGCCGACGGCGCCCAACTGGCGGCAGATGCCGGTGAACAGATGCGGGCTGGTGGCCAGATACAGCACGACGGTGTCGGCGTTGCGCGCATCCAGCCAGTCCTTCAGCCCCTGGTAGTGCTCGGGCTGGGACAGGTCCATGCGGCGGTAGTGGATCAGCCCGGCGAAGCGCTCGAACTCCTCGTCGCTCGGCCGCTTGCCGGCCTCGACCTCGCGGAAGCGCTCCTTCAGCCATTCGCGGTAGCGCTCGTCGCTCTGCTCGTCGCGGGCGACGGCGAGAATGCGCCCGCCCTCGGGCAGCTTGCCATGCCGGAAGGCCTGGAACAGCGCCGGCATCAGCTTGCGCCAGGTCAGGTCGCCGGTACCGCCAAAGAACACGAGATCGAAGGACATCTGCGGGGCTCCAGGCCAGCGCGTTCGGAAGGGGCGCTAACCGTTGTGTAACTAAGTTTCGTGAAATACTATGCAGCAGTTTCTTCGCGGGGTCAATCCATGAACCAGCTCGACCAGCTCAAAGCCTTCACCACCGTCGTCGCCGACACCGGCAATTTCCTGCAACTGGCGCAGTTCGCGCCGCGCGACGCGACGACCAATCCGTCGTTGATCCTGAAGGCCGTGCAGTCGCCCGACTACGCGCCGCTGCTGAAGGAAACGGTGGCCGCGCATCGCGGCCGGGCGCTCGATGAGATCGTCGATCGGGTGCTGGTGCGCTTCGGGCTGGAAATCCTCAAGGTCGTGCCGGGCCGCGTGTCCACCGAGGTCGATGCGCGCCTGAGCTTCGACAAGGCCGCGTCGCTGGCCCGCGCGCGGCGCCTCATCGCGCTGTACGAGGCGGCGGGCATTGGCCGCGAGCGCGTGCTCATCAAGCTGGCCTCGACCTGGGAAGGCATCCAGGCCGCCGCCGAACTGGAGCGCGAGGGCATCCACTGCAATCTGACCCTGCTGTTCGCCTTCGCCCAGGCGGTGGCCTGCGGCGAGGCCAAGGTGCAACTGATCTCGCCCTTCGTCGGCCGCATCTACGACTGGTACAAAAAATCGGCCGGCGCCGCCTGGGACGAGGCCGCGCGGGCTGGCGCCAACGACCCCGGCGTGCAGTCCGTCGCCCGCATCTACGCCTACTTCAAGCAGCACGGCATCGAGACCGAGGTGATGGGCGCCAGCTTCCGCAACATCGGCCAGATCCAGGCGCTGGCCGGCTGCGATCTGCTGACCATCAGCCCCGACCTGCTCGCGCAACTGCAGGCGACGGACGCGCCGCTCGCGCGCGCGCTCGACCCGGCGAATGCACCCGCGATGCCCGCCGTCCACCTCGACGAAGCGGCCTTCCGCTTCGCGTTGAACGAGGACGCGATGGCGACCGAGAAGCTGGCCGAAGGCATCCGCCTGTTCGCCATCGACGCGGGCAAGCTCGACCGGCTCATCCAGGACGCCTGATGCGCTGCGACCAGTCCCCCGCCTGGGCCGCACTGCAGGCTCACTACGCTGCGAGCGGCCGCAGCTTCGACATCCGTTCGGCCTTTGCAGGCGACGCCGGCCGCTTCGCCGCGCTGTCCTTCGAGGCGCCCGAGGTCTTCGCCGACCTGTCCAAGAACCGCATCGACGCGGCCACGCTGGCGCTGCTGCTGCAACTGGCCCGCGACTGCGGCGTGCAAGCCCGCCGCGACGCGATGCTGCGCGGCGAGCCCATCAACACCACCGAGGGCCGCGCGGTGCTGCACACGGCGCTGCGCGCGCCGGCCGGCAGCGAGGCGCCCTTCAATGCCGAGGTGCAGGCGTCGCTCGACGCGATGCTGGCCTTTGCCGAAAGCGTGAGGCGCGGCGAGCGCGGTGAGATCACCGACGTGGTTCACATCGGCATCGGCGGCAGCGACCTCGGCCCCGCCATGGTCGTGCAGGCGCTGGACGCCTACCGCGACCCCAAGCTCCGCCTGCACTTCGTCTCCAATGTGGACGGCCACGACCTCGCGCCGGTGCTGCGCCAGCTTGCGCCTGAGCACACGCTCTTCGTCATCGCCTCCAAGACCTTCACGACGCAGGAGACGCTGGCCAATGCCGAGGCGGCCAAGGCGTGGTTCCTCGCGGCGGGCGGCATGGACGTGGCGAAGCACTTCGTCGCCACCAGCAGCAACACCGCCGCCGCGGCGGCCTTCGGCATCGACACTGCCTTCGGCTTCTGGGACTGGGTCGGCGGGCGCTATTCGCTGTGGTCGGTCATCGGCCTGCCCATCGCCATCGCCATCGGTGCTGACAACTTCCGCGCACTGCTGGCCGGCGCGCATGCGATGGACCGGCACTTCGCCACCGCGCCGCTCGACCAGAACCTGCCCGCGCTGCTGGGCCTGCTCGACCTCTGGTACCGCAACTTCCACGGCTTCACCAGCCGCAGCGTCGCGCCCTACCACCAGGGCCTGCGCCGCCTGCCGGCCTATCTGCAGCAGTTGGAGATGGAGAGCAATGGCAAGGGCGTCGATCTGGACGGCCATGCGCTGCCCTTCGGCACCTCGCCCGTCGTCTGGGGCGAGGCCGGCACCAATGGCCAGCATGCCTATTTCCAGATGCTGCACCAGGGCACGGACGTGATCCCGGTCGAGTTCATCGCCGTCAAGCGCCCCAACCATCTCGCCAGCGGCGAACTCGCCGTGAAGCTCGCCGACCAGCACCGCAAGCTGCTCGCCAACTGCCTCGCGCAGAGCCAGGCCCTGATGCAGGGCAAGGCCGCCGCCGAGGCGCTGGCCGAGAAGGCGCCCACGGCCTCGGCCACGCTCGACCGCGAGGTGCTGGCCCGCCACCGCAGCTTCCCGGGCAACCGCCCGAGCACGACCCTGGTGCTGGACGCGCTGACGCCGCGCTCGCTGGGTGCCTTGATCGCGCTCTACGAGCACCGCGTCTTCGTCAGCGGCGCGCTCTGGGGCATCAACAGCTTCGACCAATGGGGTGTGGAACTCGGCAAGGCGCTGTGCAGCCAGCTGCTGCCGCGCCTCGCGTCGGGCAAGGCGGCGGATCTGGCGGGCCTGGACGGCTCGACGGCCGGCCTGCTGGCGCGCCTGACCGCATGAAGATCGTCTTCGACTTCGGCGGCGTCGTCTTCCGCTGGCACCCGGCCAGCTTCCTCGCGCGCGTCTGGCCGCACCGCGTCGAGACGCTGGAGCAGGGCGCCCGGGCGGCGGCGCAGTTCTTCCAGAACTACGGCGGCGACTGGGGCCTGTTCGACCAGGGCCTGATCGGTGCCGACGAGGTGGTGCGTCGCATCGCCGCCCGCACCGGCTGGCCGCGCGGCGAGGTCGAGGCCGTCGTGCGCGCGGTGCCGGAGGAACTGCTGCCCATCCCGGCCAGCGTCGTGCTGATCCGCGAACTGCGCGCGGCCGGGCACAGCCTGCATTTCCTGTCCAACATGCCCGAGCCCTATGCGGACCACCTGAGCGCCGCCTATCCGCTCGGCGAGTGGTTCGACTCGGGCCTGTTCTCGGGCCGGGTCAAGCAGAGCAAGCCGGGCGCCGAGATCTTTGCGCAGGCCGAACGGCTGTTCGGCGTACCGCCGCAGGAGCTGCTCTTCATCGACGACCACCCGGCCAATGTCGAGGCCGCGCTGGCGCGCGACTGGCAGTCCTTCCTCTTCACCGATGCCGCGGGCGCGCGGCGCGAACTCGTCTCCCGCCGCCTGCTTTAGTGCAGCAGGTCGTCGTCGGGCTCCTGCGGCGGCGCGGCCGGCACGCGGAAGCTCTCGCTGGCCCAGGCGCCCAGGTCGATCTGGCGGCAGCGCTCGCTGCAAAACGGCCGCCATGGGTTGCTCGGCGCGAAGACGCTGTCGCCGCCGCACTGCGGGCAGCGCACGATGCGTTCTGCGGGCGGCTTCATTGGCACAGCGCCAGCTCGAAGCCGCTGTCCTCGGGCGCCTGGCGCAGCCGGCCTTCCTCGTCCTGGCGCATCAGGCGGATGGAGACCATCAGCCGGTGGCCGGAGATTTCCGGGATCAGGCCGAGGCTCGGGTCGATGCGCATGCGCAGCAGTTGGTAGATGCGGCCGGCCGGCAGGCTTTGCTGGAACTGGCCGCCCGTGGCCGCCACCTTGTGCGGCGTGCCCGAGTCGCGCAGCAGGCCCAGCAGCACCTGCAGGGCCTCGGCCAGCGGCATCAGGGTCTGGGCCCAGGCCATCAGGTCCTTGCGGCGGCGCGCGGGCAGCATCTGCTGCCAGTGGTAATAGGCCGGCAGGTCGAACTCGCAGGTGCCGCCCGGGATGCTGATGCGGCTGCGGATGCTCATCAGCCAGTCGTTGCTGGTCAGCGCCGTGCCGGTCTTGCCGGCCATCGCGTTCAGGCGCTGGAAGGCGCCGTCGATGCGGGCGATCACCTCGTCGAGCCGCTCTTCCTCGACGCCCGGGTTGCCGCGATAGGCATTGAACTGGGCCTTGTGCTTGTCGAGTTCCTTGAGCAGATCGCTCTTCAGGTCGGCGCGCGAGGCGACGTCGAGGATCTCGAACAGCGTGACCAGCGCGAAATGGTGGTCCAGCGCGGTGTCGCGCGCCATCAGGGCGCCGAGGCGGTCGAACAGATGTTCGAGGCGGAGCATGGTGCGGATGCTCTCGTTGAACGGGTACTCGTACAGGACCACGGCGGCAGCTTCAGTCAGGGCGGCGTGATTGTTTCACAGCCCCAGCGTGCGGCCAGAGCAAGCACTTCGCTGCGCAGCGCATCGAGCGTCAGGCCCTCGTTCAGGATCACCGCATCGGCCGCCGCGCGGCGGGCCTGACGGCTGGTCTGAGCGGCAAGTGCGCCCTCGACGCGCTCGCGCGTCCAGCCCGGGCGGCGCAGCACGCGCGCGATCTGCGTCTCGACCGCGCAATCGACGACCAGCACGCGCGCCACCCGCGCCCGCCAGCGGCCCGATTCCACCAGCAGGGGCACGTCGAAGACGATCAGCGGCGCCGCGGCCGCGTCCGCCTGGGCCAGGGCCTCGGCGGTGATGAGCGGGTGCAGGATGGCTTCGAGCTTTTGTTTGGCGGCGGCGTCCGAGAAGGCCAGCGCGCGCATGCGCTCGCGGTCCAGCGCGCCGTCGGCGGCGACGAAGTCCGCGCCGAACTGCTGCGCGATGGCCGGCATGGCCGCGCCGCCCGGCCCCGTCAGCGCGCGCGAGATGGCGTCGGTATCGACGAGGGCCGCGCCGGCCTCGCGCAGAAAGCCCGCGACCGTGCTCTTGCCGCTGCCGATGCCGCCGGTCAGGCCGATCCGCATGCCGTCCCTCACGCCGCCAGCAGCATCGGGTAGAGCAGTCGCAGCAGTTCCTGGCCGAAGAAGAGGGCGGCCAGGCCGCCGCCGACCAGGTAGGGGCCGAAGGGGATGGGCACTTCGCGCCCATGGCCGCGTGCCAGCACCAGATAGATGCCGACCACCGCGCCGACCGCCGAGGACAGCAGGATGATGGGCAGCAACTGCTGCCAGCCGAGCAGGGCGCCGAGGGCGGCGAACAGCTTGAAGTCGCCCTCGGCCATGCCGCGCCGCCGGCGCAGCAGCCAGTACAGCGTGGCCAGCGCCCACAGCGAGCCGTAGCCGAACAGCAGGCCGAGGGCGGCGTCCGGCAGGGCCACGGGCGTCCAGTGCTGCCACGCCGCCACGAGGCCCAGGCCGGCGAGCATGAAGTTCAGCCCGTCGGGCAGCAGGGTGGTGTCGAGGTCGATCAGCGCCAGCGCGACCAGCAGCGCGACGGCCAGCGCATAGACCAGGGTCGCGGGCGTCGGCCCGAAGGTCCAGGCCACCGCCGCGAACAGCGCGCCGGTGGCCGCCTCGACGACGGGATAGCGCGCGGCGATGCGCGCCTTGCAGGCGGCGCAGCGCCCGCCCAGGCGCAGCCAGCCGACGACGGGCAGGTTCTCGTGCCAGCGCAACTGGTGGCCGCAATGCGGGCAGCGCGAGCGCGGGCGCGACAGATTGAACAGCGGCAGCGCCTTGCACTCGGCGCCCAGCGCGGCGCCGAAGCGTTCGATCTCGGCGGCGCGCTTGTCCGCGGCACCGAGGCTGCGGCCGAGCATGGCCCGGTCCTGCAAGAACTCGGCCGTGTCGGCCAGCCACTCGCGCTCCATGATGCGCGGCAGCCGGTGGGCGACGACGTTCAGGAAGCTGCCGATGCACAGCCCGAACAGGCCGAGCACCCAGGGAGAGAGCCAGAGGCCGAGGTCCATCAAACCACCTGGCCGAGCTTGAAGATCGGCAGATACATCGACACGACGATGCCGCCGATCAGGCCGCCCAGGATGACGATGATGAAGGGCTCCATCAGGCTGGACAGGGCCTTGACCGCCTCGTCCACCTCGTCCTCGTAGAACTCGGCCGCCTTGCCCAGCATGTGGTCCAGCGAGCCCGACTCCTCGCCGATGGACGACATCTGCAAGACCATGGTCGGGAAGATGCCGGTGGCCTGCATCGAGGTGGTCAGCGCGGCGCCGGTGGAGACGTCGCGCTGGATCTGCTCGGTCGCCTCGGCGAACACCGCATTGCCCGAGGCGCCGCCGACGGAGTCCAGCGCCTCGACCAGCGGGACGCCGGCCGCGAACATCGTGGACAGCGTGCGCGTCCAGCGCGCGACGGCGGACTTGAACATCAGGTCGCCGAACACCGGCACCTTCAGCAGGATGCGGTCCATGCGCTTCTGCATCTTCTCGGAGCGCTTCCAGCTCTGCAGGAAGAAATAGATGCCGCCGCCGATGCCGCCGAAGATCGCCCACCAGTAGCTGACGAAGAACTTGGACATCGCAATGATCATCAGCGTCGGCGCCGGCAGGTCGGCGCCGAAGGACTTGAACACGTCCTCGAAGGCCGGCACGACGAAGATCATGATGACCGCGACGACGATGAAGGCCACCACCATGACGGCGATCGGGTAGGTCAGCGCCGACTTGATCTTGTTCTTGATGGCGACGGTCTTTTCCTGGTAGACCGCGAGCCGGTCCAGCAGGGCTTCCAGGATGCCGCCCGACTCGCCGGCCTCGACGAGGTTGCAATACAGCGCGTCGAAATACATCGGGTGCTTGCGGAAGGCCGAGGACAGGCTGGTGCCGGTCTCCACGTCCTGGCGGATGTCGTTCAGCAACCGCGTCAGGCGCGGGTTGGTGGCGCCGCGCGCGACGATGTCGAAGGCCTGCAGCAGCGGCACGCCGGCGCGCATCATGGTCGCCAGCTGGCGCGTGAAGACGGCGATGTCCTTCTGCTTGATCGAGGTGCCGCCGCTGCTGCGGCGCTTCTTGACCTTGTTGACGAGGATGCCCTGGCGGCGCAGCGTGGCGCTGACCATGGCCTCGCCGCCCGCGCGCAGTTCGCCCTTGACGATCTTGCCGTTGCGGTCCTTGCCTTCCCACTCGAAGACGAAGTCCTTGATGCCTTTTGCTGCGGCGGTGGCGGTGGCCATGCGCTCTCCTCGCGGTGGGGGTTATTCGTTGGTGGCGGACAGCACTTCTTCGAGCGTCGTCACGCCGCCGCGCACCTTCACCAGGCCGGACTGGCGCAGATCGCGCACGCCTTCCTTCCTGGCCTGCTCGGCGATATCCATCGCCGTGCCCTCGGCCAGGATGATGCGCTGGATGGCTTCGGTGATGGGCATCACCTGGTAGAGGCCGAGGCGGCCGCGGTAGCCGTTCGTGCAGTTGCCGCAGCCCACCGCGCGGTAGGGCTTCCAGCTGCCGTCGAAGTCTTCCTCGGCGAAGCCGGCTTTCAGCAGCGCCTCGCGCGGGTAGTCGGCCGGCGCCTTGCAGTTCTCGCACAGGCGCCGCACCAGGCGCTGCGCGGTGATCAGCAGCACGCTGGAGGCGATGTTGAACGGCGCCACGCCCATGTTCAGCAGCCGCGTCAGCGTCTTGGGCGCGTCGTTCGTGTGCAGCGTGGACATGACCATATGGCCCGTCTGCGCGGCCTTGATGGCGATGTCGGCGGTTTCCAGGTCGCGGATTTCGCCGACCATGATGATGTCCGGGTCCTGGCGCAGGAAGGACTTCAGCGCCGCCGAGAAGTTCAGCCCCGCCTTGTCGTTGACGTTGACCTGGTTGATGCCCGGCAGGTTGATTTCGGCCGGGTCTTCCACCGTCGAGATATTCACGCCCGGCTGGTTCAGGATGTTCAGGCAGGTGTAGAGCGACACCGTCTTGCCGGAGCCGGTCGGGCCGGTCACCAGCACCATGCCGTAGGGGCGGTAGATGGCCGCGAGCAGGCGCTCCTTCTCGATCTTCTCGTAGCCCAGCGCGTCGATGCCGAGCTTGGCCGAGGAGGAATCCAGGATGCGGATGACGATCTTTTCGCCGAACAGCGTCGGCAGCGTGCTGACGCGGAAGTCGATGCTCTTGGCGCCGAACTTCAGCTTCATGCGCCCGTCCTGCGGCACGCGGCGCTCGGCGATGTCCAGGCGCGAAATGACCTTGATGCGCGAGGACAGCTTGTCCTTGATCGCAATCGGCGGCTGCGTGATCTCGCGCAGCTCGCCATCGACGCGGAAGCGCACGCGGTAGTGGAACTCGTAGGGCTCGAAGTGCAGGTCCGAGGCGCGCAGATTGATCGCGTCCACCAGCATCTTCTGCAGGAAGCGCACGACCGGCGCGTCCTCGACGTCGGCCAGCTCGGTGGACTCCTGCTGCGGCGCGGCGTCTTCCTCGGCGATGTCGAAGTCGAAGTCGCCGCCGGCGATGGATTCGAGCGTCTCGGCCGCGCTGGCGCCGACGCTGCTGAGCAGCTTGGCCAGCTTGTCGTGCTCGACGATCACCCACTCGGGCTGCAACTGCGTGGCGAACTTGATGCGCTCGATGACTTCCAGGTCGGTCGGGTCCGCACCGCCGACGAAGAGGCGGTTGCCGCGCCGCGACAGCGCCACCACCTGGTACTGCTGCGTCAGCTTCGCGTCCAGCAGGTTCTGCGGCAGGCGCTGCACGTCCATCGCCGACAGATCCAGCAGCGGCAGCGACAGCGCGCTGGACAGCGTGTGCGCCAGGTCGGCCGGCGACACCTGGCCGCTGGCGATCACCGTGTTGACGATGCTGGCCTTCTTCTCGCGCGCCTGGCGGACGAGTTCCTCGGCCGCCTTGGCCTGCAGTTTGCCGGCATGCACCAGCATGCGCGCAACCCCCGACAGGGCGGACTGGTGCGGCTCGGCGAGCGTGGTTTCCACAGGCGGTTGCGTCGGCGACGTGAGGGGCAGAGGCGAACGATTGTGCCAGCCGTGGCATGGGGGGCAGGGGCGCCCGGGGCGTGACGTTTTTCATGGCTCGTTGTGGCTCCTTTGGCCGATGCGCCCCGGCGGCGCCTTCCTAGAATCCCGCCGCCATGGCCACCCACCCGTCGCCCGCCCCGCCCAGCAAATACCGCATCCCGCGCGCGCGGCGCGACGCGGTGGCGCGGCCGGCGCTGCTGGCGCGCACGCTGGCGCAGGCGGCGCAGGCCCGGCTGGTGCTCGTGCAGGCGCCGGCCGGCTTCGGCAAGACGACGCTGCTCGTGCAGCTCGCCGCCGCGCTGGCGGCCGAGGTCGCCTGGGTGTCGCTGGACGCCGAGGACGACGACGCCAACCGCCTCTTCGCCGCGCTGTTCGGCGCGCTGGCGCCGCTCGGTCTGCCCTGGGCCGTGCCGCCCGACGCCGTGCTGGCCCAACTGCAGGACGCCGGCCCCGCCGCGCGCGCCGCGCTGACGCCGCTGATCGACGCCCTCGGCGCCCGCCCCGAGGCCCGCATCGCGCTGGTGCTGGACGACCTCCACCACGTCGGCGACGCCGCCGCGCTGGCGCTGCTGGACACCCTGATCGCCCGCGCGCCGCCGGAGCTGTGCGTCTTCATCGGCAGCCGCGTCGCGCCGCCGCTGTCGCTGGCGCGCTGGCGGGCCGGGGGCGAACTGGTCGAACTGGGCTTCGAGGATCTGCGCTTCGACCTCGACGCCGCCCAGGCCCTGTGCCGGCAGCGCGGACTGGACGCGCTCTCCGACGACGCGCTGCGCGCCGCGCTGGCCCGCACCCACGGCTGGGCGGCCGGCCTGCAACTGATGCTCGGCAGCGCCCGGGGCGACGGCAGCGCCCCGCCGCTGCTGATCGGCCCCGCCGCCCACCGCCATCTGTTCGACTACTTCGCGCAGGAAGTGCTCGCCGGCCTGCCGCCGCCCTTGCAGGACTTCGTGCTGCAAAGCAGCGTGCTGCCTGAACTCGGCCCGGCGCTCTGCCAGGCCGTCACCGGCCGCGCCGACGCCACCGCCGTGCTCGACGGCCTCTACGGCCGCCAGCTCTTCCTCACCGCGCTGGACGAGGCCCAGCCCGTGCTGCGCTTCCACGACCTGTTCCGCGACTTCCTGCGCGGCGAGCTGGAGCGCCGCCAGCCCGGCCTGGCCGCCGAACTGCACGCCCGCGCCGCCGCCGCGCAGATGCAGGCCGGGCGGGCCGACCTCGCCGTGCCCCACTGGCTGGCCGCCGCGCGCTGGCCCGAGGCCCTGGCCGGCCTGCGCCGCATCGCCGACGGCCTGCTCGCCGTCGGCGGCACCCAGCGCCTGGAACGCTGGCTGGAACAACTGCCGCCCAACTGGCGCGAGCAGCATGCCGAAGTGGCCCTGCTGCGCGGCCTGTGCGCCTGGTCGCGCTGGGACTGGCTGCGCGCCCGCGACGAATTCCAGCGCAGCCACGACGCCTTCGCCCGCGCCGGCTCCGAGCGCGACCGCATCGTCGCGCTGGGCATGCTCAGCGCCTGCCACAACGCGATGGGCGACCTGCAGCGCTCGCACGAGGCCGTGCAGACAGCCGCCGAGGCCCGGCTGCCGCCCGCGCTGCAGGTGTCCTTCGACTCGCTCGGCGCCTGGCTCGGCCTGGCGCGCGGCGACGCCGCCGCCCTCGTGCGCGCGCTCGACGCGATGGCCGACAACATCGCCCTCGCGCCCGAGACGCGCTACCCCAACATCGTGGACATGGGCTATGGCCACTTCGTCGGCCTGCCCGGCGCGCGGCCCGTCATGGAGCGGCTGCAAGGCCTGTGCCGCGGCCCGGCCGCGGGCGAGGGCGAGGACGAGGACGAGGACGAGGTGCAGGTGCCCGCGCTCGACGCCTGGCTGGCCTTCTGGCACGGCGAGCCCGCGCCGGCCCGCGCCGCCTTGCAGGCCCTGCTGCAACTGCAACGCCACCTGCCCGGCGCGGTGATGCTGACGGTCGGCGCCCTGCACCTGCACAGCCTGCACCTCGCCGTGCAGGGCCGCCACGCCGACGCGCAGGCCATCGCCGCCCAGGTGCAGGACTCGCTCGCCGCCGGCCACCGTAGCGGCTGGAGCCGCACCTACCGGCATGCGCAGGCCCGCCTGCTGTGGCGCGCCGAAGACGCCGACGGCCTGGCCGCCCTGCTGCCCGAACTGGCCGCGCCGCGCACGGAGCGCGAATGGCCCGTGCTCGACACCGGCGCCGCCCTCGCGCAGGGCCGGCTCGCGCTGCTGCGCGGCGATCTCGCCGGCGCGCGCGAGCCGCTCGAACGCGCCGTGGCGCTGCAATCCCGGGGCTGGCTGCCGGCCTTCATGGGCGACGCGCGCCTCGCGCTGGCCGCATGCTGCGCGGCCCGGGGCGACCTGGCCGAGGCCGCGCGTTGGCTCGACGCCGTGCTGGCCGAGTCCGCCCGCGACGACGGCCTGGGCACGCTGCTGATGGAGCCGCCGCGCCGCCTGCAGGCCTTGTGGCAGGCCGTGCAGCCGCGCCTGCAACTGCCGCCCGCCGCCCAGGCCCGGCTGCGCCAGCGCCTGCTGGCCTGGCAGGACGCCGCCGCCCCCGCCGAACGCGCGCCGCCCGGCGACCCGCTCTCCGAGCGCGAGCGCGAGGTCATGGCCCTGCTCGCCGAGGGCCAGAGCAACAAGCTGATCGCCCGCGCGCTGGACCTCAGCCTGCACACCGTCAAGCGCCACGTCGCCAACATCCTGACCAAGCTCGCGCTCGACAGCCGCACGCAGGCGGCGGCCTACTGGCACCGGCGCTGATCCCTTGCCAAGGGCGCGATGGCTCTCCCGGGCGATGCCGCACGGGCGCCGGACGGGAACCATGGGCCCCATCGTCAACCGATGGAGTTCCCATGCTTTTCCTCTTCCTCTGGCTGCGCTGGCTGCGGCGCCTGCTGCCGTTGTGCCTGAGCCTGTTCATCCTCGGCTGTGGCGGCGGCAGCGGCGGCAGCAGCACGCCCGCCGATCCATCGGCCCCGCCATCCACGCCCGACGCCGCGCCGCAGTTCGCGGCCGAGCCCGGCTCGGCCCGGCACGTCACGCTGACCTGGAACGGCGGCCTCGCCGGCACCGCCTGGCGGCTGGAGCGCCGCCAGGGCGATGCGGGCGACTACCAGCTCGTCGCCGAGATCGACAGCGCCGCCCGGCTCTGGCTGGATGCCGGCCTGAGCCCGGACACCACCTACGGCTACCGCCTCAGCCGCGCGGACGGCACGCCGCTGGCCAGCACCGCCACGCGCACCGGCACCGAGGCCGCGCTGCTGACCGACGCGCCGCTGCCGCTCGGCGATGCCATGGCCATGCCCGTCACGCCCGCGACCGCCCAGCTCAGCTTCGCCGACGGCAGCCTGCGCCTCGACCTGCCGGCCGGCAGCCTGAGCCAGGCGGGCAGCGCGACGCTGCAGCCCGTGAGCAACCCGCTGCCGGACGGCGACGGCCTCGGCATGAGCCTGACCCTGCCCGAGCGCCCCGCCCGCACGCTGCGCCTGACGCTGCGCTACGACGCCGACGAGGACGTGGACGCGATGCTGCAGGACCGCCTCGCGCTGCGCCAGGCCGACGGCAGCTGGTGGCTGCTGCCCTTCGCCGGCCACGACGAGGCGCAGCGCCTGCTGCGCGTCGAGTTGCCGCCCAGCGTCTGGCTGGCGTCTGCGGCGCTGCGGGCCTCCGTCGGCGTGCAGGCCACGCTGCTGCGCGTGAAGGCGCACAAGCTCGTGCCGGCCGCTGCCTCGGTGCGCGTGCTCGGGCGGCAGCGCTTCGTGCCCGTGAGCATCTACCGGGCGGTGGTCGGCAGCGTCACGCGCTGCGGCGAACTGCCCGACGGCGAGGTCTGCGTGCCGACGCCCATCCTGGCCGACCAGACCCTGCCCATCCGCAACGACCGCACCGGCTTCGAGCGCGAGTGGACGCTCGAAGGCAGCGCCACGCCCGACGCCACCCTCGGCAGCCTGAGCCCCGAGACCCAGGCGGGAGCCGTCTACACCGCGCCGGCCCAGGTGCCGGCGACGAATCCGCTGACGCTGCGCTTTCGCAGCGTCAACAAGGCCAATGGCCGCGCCCTGGTCCTGAAGGCGACGGTGCGCGTCACCGAGGACGCCTGGGCCGGCCGGCTGGACGCCTTCGTCGGCGACCCCATGGCCAGCCATCACTTCCGGCTCGACACGCGCTGGAGCCTGGACGCCGCGCAGAGCACCGACACCCGCCGCGTCTACCGCCCCGGCGGAAGCGCCACCCACGTCTACACGGTGACCGACCCGGTCTGCACCCATGCGGTGTCGCCGGGCCTCATCGACCTGGCGCAGGCCGACACCAGCGGCCAGCTCGTCGTCGATGAATCCACCCGCCCGGCGCGCTACACGCTGGCGCTGAGCACGATCTGGGACGCCACGCTGACCATCGCCTGCCCGCGCGGCAGCACGAGCGCGCCGATCAAGGGCGGCCACGTCTGGTTTGCCGAGGGCACGCTGACCGACGGGCGCATCGCCGGCGAGGACGGCGCGCTGGGCGAGCGCAGCTGGTCGCTGGGGCGGCCGCAATGAGCGCCGCGCGACCCGTGATCGCCGTGTTCGGCGCCACCGGCGCGCAGGGCGGCGGCCTGGCGCGCGCGCTGCTGCGCGACCCCTGGCAGCGCTTCGCGGTGCGGGCGCTGACGCGCCAGCCCGGCGCCCGCGCCGCCCGCGCGCTGGCCCAGGCCGGCGCCGAGGTCGTGCCGGCCGACCTCGACCGCCCCGGCAGCCTCGCCGCCGCGCTGGCCGGCGCCCATGGCGTGTTCGGCGTCACCGACTTCTGGGAGCACTTCAGCGCCGAGCGCGAGGGGGCCCAGGCCGCCCGCCTCGCCGAGGCCTGCGCCCGCGCGGGCGTGCGGCACGTCGTCTGGTCCACCCAGGAAGACACGTGCCGCGGCGTGCCGCAGATGGACGCCAAGGGCCAGGCCGACGCCTGCTTCCGCGCGCTGCCGACCACCTATCTGCTGCCCTCGTTCTATTGGGACAACTTCATCCAGCTCGGCCTGCACCCGCAGCGCGGGCCGGGTGGCGGCCTGCTCTGGCCGCTGCCCCTCGGCGGCGCGCGGCTGTGCGGTATCGCCGCCGAGGACATCGGCGCCTGCGTCGCCGCGCTGTTCGTGCGCGGCGAGGCCGTCGTCGGCGCGCGCATCGGCCTGGCCGGCGAGCAGCTGACCGGCGCGCAGATGGCCGAGGTGCTGTCGCGCGTGCTGGGCGAGCGGGTGCGGCACGAGGCCGTCGCGCCCGAGGACTTCGGCCGCCAGCCCTTCCCCGGCGCGCCGGAGATGGCGCGCATGTTCGCCTACCAGCAGACCGACGAGGCGGCCTACTGCGCCCGGCGCCCGCCCGAGGCGGCCCGCGCGCTGCACCCGGGCCTGCTCGGTTTCGCGGCCTGGGCGCAGTCGCGCGCGGACGTGCTGCGGCACCTCGCCGGGCGGGCTTGACCCTGCCACGGTGGCAAGGTTTAGCATGCCCGGCTGCCTCGCCGATTGCGCTGACTGCGCTGCCCCTCGATGCCTCTTCGCCCCCACCTTCCGCCCCTGCTGGCCGCGCTGCTGCTGGCAGGCTGCGCCTCTTGGTCGCCGGACGGCGGCGCGGGCCGCCTCTCCGAGCTGACCCAGGACCGCACCGGCCTGGCCGTCACCGTGCAGCGCTCGGACGCCGACGTCGAGTCGGCGCGCTCGCAGGCCATGGCGCTGCTGGCCCGGCCGCTGACGGCGCAGAGCGCCGTCGAGATCGCGCTGCTGAACCACCGCGGGCTGCAGGCCGGCTTCGCGGAGCTCGGCATCGCCGAGGCCGAGCGCGTGCGCGCGGGCCGCCTCGCCAACCCGACGTTCGGCTTCGGGCGTCTCGGCGGCGCGGAGATCGACCGTTCGGTGATGTTCAACCTGCTGGGCCTGCTGACGCTGCCCGCCGCCAGCGAGGCCGCGCAGCGCCAGTTGGAGCAGGCGCAGGTCCGGGCGGCGGCCGATGCGGTCGGCGTGGCGGCCGAGGCCCGCAAGGCCTTCTTCGGCGCGGTGGCGGCGCAGGCCCTGGTGGGCTTCCACGAGCAGGTCAAGGACGCGGCCGACGCTTCCAGCGACCTCGCGCGCCGCATGCAGCGGGCTGGCAATTTCAACAAGCTCGCCCAGATGCGCGAGCAGGCCTTCCAGGCCGACGCGACGGCCGGTCTGGCGTGGGCACGGCACCGGGCCGTCGCCGCGCGGGAGCGGCTGGCGCGGGCGCTCGGCCTCTCCGGCGAGCAGCTTGCCTTCACGCTCCCCGAACAGCTGCCGGACCTGCCGCAGGCGCCGCTCGAACCCCGGGACGCCGAGCAGACCGCCATCGACATGCGCCTGGACGTGCTGATGGCCAGGCGCCACGCCGAGGCCACCGCGAAGTCGCTGGGGCTGACGCGGCGTACGCGCTTCGTCAACGTCCTCGAAGCCGGCTATGCCAACCAGAGCCAGGCCGGCGAGCCGCGGCGCAACGGCTTCGAGATCGAACTCCAGTTGCCGCTCTTCGACTTCGGCGCCACCGGCACGGCGCGCGCCGAGGCGCTCTATATGCAGGCGCTGCACCGCGCGGCCGAGGTGGCCGTCAATGCACGCTCCGAGGTGCGCGAGTCCTACTCGGCCTACCGCACGGCCTTCGACCTGGCCCGGCACTACCGCGACGAGGTCGTGCCGCTGCGCCGGCGCATCTCCGAGGAGATGCTGCTCCGCTACAACGGCATGCTGTCCAGCGTGTTCGAGCTGCTGGCCGACGCCCGCGACCAGATCGCGGCCGTGACCGGCGCCATCGAGGCGCAGCGCGACTACTGGATCGCCGACGCCGAGCTGCGCAGCGCGCTGACCGGCGGCTCGCCCGCCGCCCGCCGGGACACCCCATGAACCACCGCAGAAATTTCTTCAAGGCCGCCGGCGCCAGCCTGCTGGGCGCCGCCGCCGTCAGCCGCGCCGGCGCGGCCCTGCTGCCCGAGGCCGCCATCGAGACCGGCGCGGCGACGCGCGTGCCGCCGCCGCCGCCCACGGGCCGGCCCTTCCAGCCGCTGGTGACGCTGAACGGCTGGTCCCTGCCCTGGCGCATGAAGGACGGCGTCAAGGAATTCCACCTCGTCGCCGAGCCCGTCGTGCGCGAGATCGCGCCGGGCATGACGGCGCGGCTCTGGGGCTACAACGGGTCGAGCCCGGGGCCGACGATCGAGGCCGTCGAGGGCGACCGCATCCGCATCTTCGTCACCAACAAGCTGCCCGAGCCGACCAGCGTCCACTGGCACGGCGTGCTGCTGCCCTCGGGCATGGACGGCGTCACGGGCCTGACCCAGCCGCCCATCGAGGTGGGCCAGACCTTCATGTACGAGTTCGTGCTGCAGCGCCCCGGCACGCATATGTACCACCCGCATGCCGACGAGATGGTGCAGATGGCGATGGGCATGATGGGCCTGTTCATCGTCCACCCCCGCGACCCGCGCCAGCACCGCGTGGACCGCGACTACGGCTTCATCCTCAACGCCTACGACATCGAGCCGGGCAGCGCCACGCCGCGCGTCAACACCATGCTCGACTTCAACCTCTGGACGTGGAACAGCCGCGCCTTCCCCGGCATCGACCCCTTCGTCGCCTGCACCGGCGAGCGGGTGCGCATCCGCGTCGGCAATCTGACGATGACCAACCACCCCATCCACATGCACGGCCCGCATTTCGAGGTGACGGGCACCGACGGCGGCTGGGTGCCGAAGAGCGCGCGCTGGCCCGAGGTGACGACGGACATCGCGGTCGGCCAGATGCGGGCGCTGGAATTCGACGCCGTCGCGGGCGACTGGGCCATCCACTGCCACAAGAGCCACCACACGATGAACGCGATGGGGCACGACGTCCCGACGATGATCGGCATCGACCAGCGCGAGGTGGCCCGCAAGATCGCGGCGCTGGTGCCCGGCTACATGGCCATGGGCGACAGGGGCATGCACGACATGGCCGAGATGGCGATGCCCCTGCCCGACAACACGCTGCCGATGATGACCGGCACCGGGCCGTTCGGCGCCATCGGCATGGGCGGCATGTTCAGCGTCGTCAAGGTCCGCGACGACCTCGCGCGCGGCGACTACCGCGACCCCGGCCCCTATCGCCACCCGGCCGGCACGCTGGCGAGCGAATACACCGCCGAGCCGCCCGAGCCCGCGCGCGCGGCGGCGCCGGTGGCTGATGACGACAGCTTGCAGGTGCGCAAGCCCGGCGGTCATCACGACCACCACGGGCACTGAGCCTATTTCTGCAGCAGCTTCACGCGGATGCGTCCCGGCAGCCCGGCCTGGGCGAGCAGGGCTTCCAGCCGGGGCAGCAGATGGCGCAGCTTGGCGGCCACGGCGGCATTGGCGGCCAGCAGGCTCCAGCCGTCCTCGTCCAGCGGCCCGGCCTCGACGCTGGCCAGCAGGGGGCCGGGCAGGGCGGGGGCGATCAGGCGCAGCCGGCGCCGCGAGGCGTCCAGGCGGGCGCGCAACTGGCTCAGGCCCTCGTGCGCGCGCAGCGCCTCGGCCACTGGCGTCGGCGAGGGCACGGACGCGCCCACGCGCCGAGGGGCGAGGTAGCGGGGCGCGGCGGGGGCGGGCATGGCCGCAGTGTAGATAAGGGAGCGGCTGATAAACTCCGCCGTTTTGCGCGGCCGGGCTTCTCCGCCTTGATTTGCCGCGTTGCGCCCCCAGATTCGCGCGTCCCGCCGTTCCCGTCGGCGCCCGCCAGCACCCATCCGCAGCATGTTGCCCAAGCTTCTCACCTCGATTTTCGGTAGCCGCAACGAGCGCCTGCTCAAGCAATACCGCCGCACCGTGCAGCAGATCAATGCGCTGGAACCGAAGTTCGAGGCGCTCAGCGACGACGAGTTGCGCGCCCAGACGGCCGCGTTCAAGCAGCGCATCGCCGAGGGCGCTTCGGTGGACGACATCCTGCCCGAGGCCTTCGCCGTCTGCCGCGAGGGCGGCAAGCGGGCGCTGAAGATGCGCCACTTCGACGTGCAGCTCATCGGCGGCATGGTGCTGAACGCCGGCAAGGTGGCCGAGATGCGCACCGGCGAGGGCAAGACGCTGATGGCCACGCTGCCGGTCTACCTGAACGCGCTGACGGGCAAGGGCGTCCACGTCGTCACGGTGAACGACTACCTCGCGCGCCGCGACGCCGAGTGGATGGCCAAGCTCTACAACTTCCTCGGCCTGACGGTGGGCATCAACCTGCCGAACATGCCGCGCGAGGAGAAGCAGGCCGCCTACGCCGCCGACGTGACCTACGGCACGAACAACGAGTACGGCTTCGACTATCTGCGCGACAACATGGTCTACGAGACCACCGACCGCGTGCAGCGCGGCCTGGCCTATGCCATCGTGGACGAGGTGGACTCCATCCTCATCGACGAGGCGCGCACGCCGCTGATCATCTCGGGCCAGGCGGACGACCACACCGACGTCTACCTGAAGATCAATGCCGTCGTGCCCGGCCTGAAGAAGCAGATCGGCGAACTCGACCCGCGCACCGGCGAGGGCGTCATCGAGGCGGGCGACTTCACGGTGGACGAGAAGAGCCACCAGATCCACCTGACCGAGGACGGCCACGAGGTCGCCGAGCGCCTGCTGACCCAGGCCGGCCTGATCCCCGAGGGCGCCAGCCTCTACGACGCGGCCAATATCACGCTGATGCATCACCTGAATGCAGCGCTGCGGGCCCACCACGTCTACAACCGCGACCAGCACTACGTCGTGCAGAACGGCGAAGTCGTCATCGTGGACGAGTTCACCGGCCGGCTGATGAGCGGCCGGCGCTGGAGCGATGGCCTGCACCAGGCCGTCGAGGCCAAGGAAGGCGTGCAGATCCAGGCCGAGAACCAGACGCTGGCCTCGATCACCTTCCAGAACTACTTCCGCATGTACGGCAAGCTGTCCGGCATGACGGGCACGGCCGACACCGAGGCCTACGAGTTCCAGGAAATCTACGGGCTCGAAACCGTCGTCATCCCGCCGAATCGCCCGACCATCCGCAAGGACGAACTGGATCTGGTCTACAAGACCGACCAGGAGAAGTACAAGGCCGTCATCGAGGACATCCGCGCCTGCCACGAGCGCGGCCAGCCGGTGCTGGTGGGCACGACGTCCATCGAGAACTCCGAGCTGATCTCCGGCCTGCTGAACCAGGCCAAGCTGCCGCACAACGTGCTGAACGCCAAGCAGCACGCCAAGGAGGCCGAGATCGTCGCCCAGGCCGGCCGCCCGGGCGTCATCACCATCGCCACCAATATGGCCGGCCGCGGCACCGACATCGTGCTGGGCGGCAATGTCGAGAAGCAGATCCAGTTCATCGAGGCGGACGAGGCGATCCCGGCCGACGAGAAGGCGCGCCGCATCCAGCAACTGCACGACGAATGGCAGGGCCTGCACGACAAGGTCAAGGCCGAGGGCGGCCTGCGCATCATCGCCACCGAGCGCCACGAGAGCCGCCGCATCGACAACCAGCTCCGTGGCCGCGCCGGCCGCCAGGGCGACCCGGGCAGTTCGCGCTTCTACCTGTCGCTGGACGACCAGCTGATGCGCATCTTCGCCGGCGAGCGCGTGCGCGCCATCATGGACCGGCTCAAGATGCCCGAGGGCGAGGCCATCGAGGCCGGCATCGTCACGCGTTCCATCGAGGGCGCGCAGCGCAAGGTCGAGGCGCGCAACTTCGACATCCGCAAGCAGCTGCTCGAATACGACGACGTGTCCAACGACCAGCGCAAGGTCATCTACCAGCAGCGCAACGACATCCTGGAAGCCGAGAGCCTCGTCGCCCAGATCGCCTCGCTGCGCGAATCGACGTTGACCGACGTGGTGCGCACTTTCGTGCCCGCCGAGAGCCTGGAAGAGCAGTGGGACCTGCCCGGCCTGGAGCAGGTGCTGCAGGGCGAATGGCAGATCGGCCTGTCGCTGACCGAACTGGTCAGGAAGAGCGACTCGATCAACGACGAGGAGATCGTCGCCGCCGTCGCCAAGGCCGGCGACGAGTTGTTCCAGGGCAAGCTCGACCGCGTCGGCATCGAGCAGTTCAACCCCTTCATGCGCATGGTGCTGCTGCAGAGCATCGACCAGCGCTGGCGCGAGCACCTCGCCGCGCTGGACTATCTGCGCCAGGGCATCCACCTGCGCGGCTACGCCCAGAAGAACCCCAAGCAGGAATACAAGCGCGAGGCCTTCGAGCTGTTCTCGCAACTGCTCGACCTCGTGAAGATGGAAGTCACCCGCACGCTGCTGAACGTGCGCATCCAGAGCCAGGAAGAGGCCGACCGCGCCGCCGAGGCCATCGAGCGCCGCGCCGAGGCCGTGTCCAACGTGACCTACCAGCACCCCAACGAGGACGGCTCGGTCAGCCAGGACCTCGACCCGGCCACCATCGCCGAGCGTTTCGGCCACGTCGGCCGCAACGACCCCTGCCCCTGCGGCAGCGGCAAGAAGTTCAAGCTCTGCCACGGCAAGCTGGCCTGAGCCGACAGGCGAACCCTGCATACGGGCCGGCTCTGCCGGCCCGCTGTCTTTGAGCTGTCCGGCCCACCCAGGTGGGGGGAAAAGCGTGCGTTTGCGCACATCCCGGCCCCGACGCCACATGCCTGGGGGGTGCCCCTGGGGAGGCCACCCCCCTAGAGTGCAATCCATACCTCGGCAAAGTTCCGGGTAGACCCCGATAGATAAACCGAAAGCACGCGATGAAACCTCTGCTTGCCACTTCCGCCGTCCTCGCCGCCGCCCTGTTCGTCGGTGCCGCTCAGGCGGGCACGCCCATCGTCGTCAACATGACCGGCGCCGAAGGCGGCACCTTCTCGGCCGGCATCTCGCACACCCTCAGCGCGGCCGGCACCTTCGAGGACGTCTACAACCTGGAGGGCTACAGCGGCCCGAGTTCGGTCAACGGCTCGCTGAGCACGCTGATCCTGAGCGCCACCGGCCCCGACATCAACATCTCCAGCGTCACGCTCAACGGCGTGAGCTTCGGCCAGACGCTGCTCACCTACCTGGGCAAGCCCGCCGGCCGCGAGATCTACACGCTGCCCGCCACCCTCTTCGACGGCCCGCTGACCCTGGTCGTCAAGGGCACGCTGCTGGCCGGCAGCAATGGCAGCACGGGCGGCACCTACAGCGCCAGCTTCCGCGTCACGCCGCAACTGGCGCCGGTGCCCGAGCCGCAGACCTATGCGCTGCTCGCCGCCGGCCTGCTGGCCATCGGCTGCGTCGCCCGCCGCCGCCGCGCCTGAACCTCTTCGGACACCCCATCATGTCGATCAAATCCATCCTCGCCGCCGGCCTGTTCGCGCTGGCCGCCACCGCCCAGGCCAATCCCCACACGCTGACGCTGGAGGCCCTGGGCCCGGCCTACTACTCCACGGGCCTGAGCACCCAGGCGGGCTCGTCCGTGGTGACCCGCACCGAGGCCGGCGCCTTCCGCGACGAGTTCCTGATCCACTTCGACGGCCTCGCCCTGGTCAATGCCTGGCTCGACACCAGCGCCGACCTGGCGGACTGGGCCAACCAGGGCATCAGCTTCACGCGCGCCGGCTTCGTCGGCATCGACGGCTCCGAGCTGAGCTTCGACATCCTGGAGATCGGCGGCACGCGCTTCTCCTTCGGCGCCAACACGCCCTTCGAGGCTCATGGCGACTTCCTGTTCTTCGTCGAAGGCGTGGCCGGCGACCCCGGCCTGACCCAGACCGCGGCCCAGGCGGCCTTCAACAGCTTCAGCTACAGCGGCGGCATCAACCTCGAAGCGCTGGCCGACCCGGCCACCGACCTGCCCGAGCCCGCCAGCATGGCCCTGGCCGGCCTCGCGCTGGCCAGCGCGCTGATCGCCAGCCGCCGCCGTCGCGCCGACTGATTTCCGGCCGACCGGAACGCACCAAGAAGGCTCCTGCGGGAGCCTTCTGGCTTTCTACAATCCGCGCCGCTTTCCCTCCACCACTCTCCGAGCGCGCCATGCCCGTCAACCTTTCCGCCCCCGATCCCGCCACCCTGTTGCCCGTGCCGGGCCTGCGCCTCGGCGTGGCGATGGCCGGCGTGCGCAAGGCCAACCGGCGCGACCTGAGCGTCATCGCGCTCGACGAGGGCGCGGCCGTGGCCGGCGTGTTCACCAGCAACCGCTTCTGCGCCGCGCCGGTACAGGTCTGCCGCGAGCATCTCGCCGCCGGCAGCGCCATCCGTGCCCTCGTCATCAACACCGGCAATGCCAACGCCGGCACCGGCGCCGATGGCCTGGCGCGTGCGCGCGAGACCTGTGCGGCGCTGGCCCACCTGCTCGGCTGCGCGCCCGCCCAGGTGCTGCCCTTCTCCACCGGCGTCATCATGGAGACGCTGCCGCTGGACCGCATCGTCGCCGGCCTGCCCGCAGCACTCGCCGCCCTGAGGGACGATGGCTGGGCCGACGCGGCGGCCGGCATCATGACGACGGACACCGTGCCCAAGGCCGCCTCGCGCCGCATCGAGATCGGTGGCGTGCCCGTCACGCTGACCGGCATCGCCAAGGGCGCCGGCATGATCCGCCCGAACATGGCGACCATGCTCGGCTTCGTCGCCACCGACGCCAACATCGCGCCGGCCCTGCTGCAAGCCCTGGTGAAGGAAGCCGCCGATGCCTCCTTCAACCGCATCACCATCGACGGCGACACGTCCACCAACGACTGCTTCCTGCTGATCGCCACGCGCCGCGCCGCCCATGCCGAGATCGCGGCGCTCGACGGCGCCGACGCCCGGGCGCTGCGCGCCGCGCTGCTGTCCCTGGCCCAGGAACTGGCCCAGGCCATCGTGCGCGACGGCGAGGGCGCGACCAAGTTCATCACCATCCGCGTCGAGGGCGGGCGCGACGAGGCCGAGTGCCGGCTCGCCGCCTATGCCATCGCCCACTCGCCCCTGGTCAAGACGGCCTTCTTCGCCAGCGACCCCAACCTCGGCCGCATCCTGGCGGCGGTCGGCTATGCCGGCATCGCCGACCTCGACCAGGGCCTGATCGACCTCGACCTGGACGAGGTGGCGGTCGTCCGCCAGGGCGGGCGCCTGCCGGCCTACCGCGAGGAAGACGGTCAGCGCGTGATGAAGCAGGCCGAGATCACCATCCGCATCGGCCTGAACCGAGGCGCGGCCAGCGCCACCGTCTGGACTTGCGACCTCAGCCACGACTACGTCAGCATCAACGCCGATTACCGGAGTTGAGTAGAACCCCCATGTGACCAATGACGGCCGGCCCGGCCGCCCGGCACACTCGCGCCTTCGTTCCCTTTCCGGCACTGCCTCCGATGAAGCTCACCCTGTCCGCCCTCGCCCTGGCCGCCGCCTTCGCCGCCCAGGCACAGACCCTCGACTACCCTGCCACCCGCAAGCTCGACCAGAGCGACAGCTACCACGGCACCGTCGTCGCCGACCCCTACCGCTGGCTGGAGGACGACAACAGCGCCGAGACCAAGGCCTGGGTCGTGCAGCAGAACGCGGTCACGGACAAGTTCCTCGCCGCCATGCCGCAGCGCCTGCCGGCCCGCCGCATCTATACCGAGCTGTACAACTTCGAGCGCATCGGCATCCCCTTCCGCGAAGGCGGGCGCTATTTCTGGAGCCGCAATGACGGCCTGCAGCAGCAGAACGTCATCTACACGGCCAAGTCGCTGAGCGACACGCCCGCCGTCGCCCTCGACCCCAATCTGCTGTCCAAGGACGGCACCGTCGCGTTGACCGGCCTCGTGCCCTCGCGCGACGGCCGGCTGCTGGCCTACGGCACGGCCGGCGCCGGCTCCGACTGGCAGGTCTGGAAGGTGCGCGACCTCGCCACCGGCCAGGACCTCGAAGACCGCATCGACTGGGTCAAGTTCAGCAGCGCCGCCTGGACGGTGGACGGCAAGGGCTTCTTCTACTCGCGCTACGACGCGCCCAAGGAAGGCGAGAAGCTGACCGGCGCCAACTACTTCCAGAAGCTCTACTACCACCGCCTCGGCACGCCGCAGTCCGCCGACGTGCTCGTCGCCGAGAACCGCGAGGACAAGGAATGGGGCTTCGGCGCCGAGGTGTCCGACGACGGCCGCCTGCTGCTCATCAGCGTCTGGAAGAGCGCCGGCAGCAAGAACGGCCTGATGGTGCTGCCCCTGCCCCAGGGGGCGTTCGCGGGCGGCACGCCCCGACCCATCGCGCTGGGCTTCGACGCGCAATACAGCCCCGTCGCCGCCCTCGGCGGCAAGCTCATCGTCAAGACCGACCTCGGCGCGCCGCGCGGCAAGCTCGTCGCCATCGACCTCAAGCGCCCGGCGCCGGCCGGCTGGAAGACGCTCGTGGCCGAAGGCCCCGACGCGATGACCGGTGCCTCGGCCGTCGGCGGCCGCTTCCTGCTCAGCTATCTGCACGACGCCGCCACGCTGGTGCGCGTGCACGGCGCCGATGGCAAGCCCCTCAGCGAGGTCAAGCTGCCCGGCATCGGCACGGCCAGCGGCTTCGGTGGCCGCTGGAGCGACAGCCAGACCTTCTTCAGCTACACCAGCCTGACCAACCCGGCCGAGATCCACCGCTACGACCTCAAGACCGGCAAGAGCGAGCTGTTCAAGAAGCCCAAGACCGCCTTCGATGCCGACGAGTTCGAGACCCGCCGCGAATTCGTCACCAGCAAGGACGGCACGCGCTTCCCGATCTTCATCGCCGCCAAGAAGGGCCTCGCCTACGACGGCCGCAACCCGACCCTGCTCTACGGCTACGGCGGCTTCGACGTGTCCATGACGCCGGGCTACGGCGTGACGGCGGCGACCTGGATGAAGATGGGTGGCGTCTACGTGATGGCCTCCATCCGCGGCGGCGGCGAATACGGCTCGGCCTGGCACGAGGCCGGCACCAAGCTGCGCAAGCAGAACGTCTTCGACGACTTCATCGCCGCCGGCGAATGGCTGGTGCGGCACAAGGTCGCCAGCCCGGCGACGCTGGCCATCAACGGCGGCAGCAACGGCGGCCTGCTGGTGGGCGCCGTGACCAACCAGCGCCCCGACCTGTTCGCCGCCGCCGTGCCGCAGGTCGGCGTGATGGACATGCTGCGCTACCAGAACTTCACCATCGGCTGGGCCTGGGCGGCCGACTACGGCACGAGCAAGGACAGCCCCGAGATGTTCCAGGCCCTGCACGCCTACTCGCCGCTGCACAACATCCGCAGCGGCGTGAACTACCCGGCCGTGCTCATCACCACCGGCGACCACGACGACCGCGTCGTGCCGGCACACAGCTTCAAATACGCCGCCACCCTGCAGGCCGCCGACACCGGAGCAGCGCCGAAGCTGATCCGCATCGAGACCAACGCCGGCCATGGCGCCGGCAAGCCCACGTCCAAGATCATCGAGGAGCGCAGCGACGTGCTGGCCTTCATCGCCCACACGATGAAGCTCGAAGTGAAATGAAGCCCCCCGCCCAGCCCCGCCGCGCTGAACGCGGGCGGGGCTGGGCGGCCCCCCGAGGGGGCGGCGATGCTCGCGGCATCGAGCCGCGGGCACATCGCCAGACGGGCCGGCTTGGGGCGACCCGGCCGCTCGGTCGTCTCAACCAACGCCGTCACCAGGCCATCTCGCCTTTGGTGACCTTGGCGCCGATGTCCAGCGCGATGCCCAGGCCGGCGTCCGGGTAGGCGCGCTGCATCGTGGCGATCAGCGCGGCGGCGTCGGCGGCCTTCGGCAGTTCGGTCTCGAAGCGGGCCAGATAGTCCCGCGTCCAGCGCAGCGCGCCCAGATCCTGGGCCGCGCCCGGGCGGCTGTGGCCGGGCACGAGGCGCAGCGGCTGCAGCGCCGCCATCGCGGCCAACTGGCGCTGCCAGGCGGCGCGCGCGGCGGCGTCGGGGGTGTCGGCCGTCCACACATGCAGGCCGGCGAACACGCCCACGCCACCCGCGATGGCGCGCAGCGAGGGCAGCCACACATAGCTGCGGCCCGGCAGCCCGTCGTTTAGGCCGCGCAGCTCCAGCCGCTCGCCTTCCAGTTCCACCACCGGCGTGGCCAGCGCCTCGGGCAGGGGCACCGCCTGCGGCGCATTGGCGCCCAGGCGCGGGCCCCAGACCTGCAGCTTGGTGGGGAGCGTCGCCTCGATCTTCTTGCGCGTCGCCGCCGCCGTGACGACGCGGGCCTGCGGGAACACCTGCGTCAGCACGCCGAGGCCGAAATAGAAGTCCGGGTCGGCCTGGGTGATGACGATGGCCTTCAGCGTCTTGCCGCTGTCCAGCACCATCGCGGCGATGCGCAGCGCGTCGGCACGGGTGAAGCCGGCGTCCAGCAGCACCGCATCGGTCTTGCCGGCCACCAGCACGGCATTGGCGTGGAAGCTCTCGGCCCCGGCGTTGTAGACCTGCAGCGTCAGCGGCGCGGCGGCCGTGGTCTGGGCGCCGGCCTCGGCGGCGTGCAGTGCGAGCGCGGCCAGCGGCAGGGTCAGGCGGCGCAGCAGGCGGAAGGTGTTCATCGCAAATCCTCGGGAAAGAGTTGAAGGGAGTGCCGTCACTCTATTTGTGTCTGATCGGTAGATAAACTCCACACCAGTCGATGCTTTGTCTACTGGATTGAACCAATGCTGGACCGCCTGACCGCGATGCAGGTCTTCGTCGAGGTGGCCGAGCGCGGCAGCCTGACCCAGGCCGCCGAGGCGCTGGACATCTCGCGCGCCATGGCCTCGCGCTATCTCGGCGCGGCCGAGGGCTGGCTGGGCGCGCGCCTGCTGCACCGCACGACGCGGCGCGTCAGCCTCACCGAGGCGGGCGAGGCCGCGCTGGCGCGCTGCCGCCCGCTGCTGGAACTGGCCCGCGAGGCCGAGGCGGCGGCCGGCGCGCAGCGGGCGGCGCCGCGCGGCCGGCTGCGCGTGACGGCCAGCGCCTCGCTCGCCCATGCCCGCCTCGCCGCCGCGCTGGCCGGCTTCCTGGCCCGCCACCCGGACTGCGAGATCGAACTGCTGGTGCAGGAGCGCGCCGTCAACCTCGTCGAGGAGCGCATCGACCTCGCGGTGCGCATCAGCAACCAGCTCGACCCCGGCCTCGTCGCCCGGCCGCTCGGGCGCTTCCGCTCCGCGCTGTGCGCCGCGCCGGCCTACCTCGCCGCCGCGCCGCCGCTGGCGCTGCCCGAGGATTTGCGCCGGCACCGCTGCGTGACCCATGCCTACGTCAACCGCAGCGACTACGCGCTGCAGCGCGCCGGCCAATGGCTGCGCGTGCCGGTGCATTCGGTGCTGCAGAGCAACGACGCCGCCGTGATGCACCGCGCCGTGCTGGCCGGCGCGGGCCTGGCCATCCTGCCGGACTACCTCGTCGCCGATGACCTGCGCGACGGCCGGCTGCTGCGCCTGCTGCCCGACTGCGAGCCCGAGTCCCACGGCATCCACGCCGTCTACCCGTCGCGGCAGTACCAGCCGCTGGCGCTGCGCCTGCTGCTGGACTTCCTGGCCGAGCGCTTCGCGGCAGAGGCCTAGAAGCCTAGAAGTTCACGGCCCGGGTCTTGTAGCCGCGGGCCACCAGCGTCGCATTGATGAGCTGGGCCTGCTCGCGGCTGGCGAAGGGCCAGACGGTGGCACGCCAGCCTTCGGGGGTCTGGATCACGTCGCCCTGCAGCATGGCCGGGTTGCTGTGGACGCCGACGAGGCCGGCCTGCATCTTCTTCAGCAGCGCCTCGGCCTCGGCCTTGCTGCCCGGCGGGCCGACGAGGGCGACGACGAGCTGCTGCGGGGACTGCGCCATGCCGGGCAGGCGCGGGTCGCTGGGCGCCGGCGCGCTGGCGGCGGCGGGCGGCGGCTCGGGGGGCCTTGCGGCGCCTTTCTCGGCAACCGGCTCGGCAACCGGCCCGGCGGGCGACTCGCTGCTGCGCAGCGGCGGGCGCGGCTTGCCGTCGCTGCGCTCCACCAGATGCGGGCGGATGTCGGGCTGTGGCTCGGCCTCGCTGGACGCAGGCTCCGGCGCGGATGCCGCCTCGGCTTGCGAGGCGGGCGCCGAAGGCGGGGCGACAGGGGGCGAGGCGACCGACGATGCGACCAAAGTGGCCGAAGTGGCCGAAGTGGCCGAAGCGGCCGAAGTGGCCGAAGCGACTGCAGCAGGCGCCGGCACCTGCTCGGCCGCAGGCCCTGGCCACAGCAGCCACGCGCCGGCCGCCGCCAGCAGCGCCAGCACGGCCGCCGCCGCGCCCAGGCGCAGCGGGTCCCAGAGCCGCCGGCCGAGGATTTCCGACGGGATGCCGCGCCCGGCCAGCACGCGCGTGCGCCGGCCGCCGGCCTCGACGCCCGCCGTCGCCAGATACAGCTCGAAGGGCCAGCCGCTGTGCGTGGCGGCCAGCCGCTCGTCGATGACGATGACGCGCCAGGGCTGGGCCTCGGGCTCGGCGGGCGGCTCGGCGAAGCCATGGGCCAGCGCGAAGCGCTCGACGCGCGCGAGGCCGATGCCGGGCAGGAATTTCTCGCTGAACGTGCGCCACTGCGTCTGCGGCCGGCGCCCCGGCAGGCGGGCGGCGCCGCGCAGGCGTTGCCACAGCAGCGCGAGGGGCGAGGGCGGCGGCGCGGCGGCGAGTTCGTCGAAGCCGACCGCTTCGGTCAGCACCGGCTCGACCAGCCCCCCCGCCTCGGCCGAGGCGCGCACGAAGGGCAGGGCCACCACGCCCACCGCATTCACCTCGCCCACGGCGATGCGCCGCGCGAGCGGGTGGCGGTTGTGCCAGTCAACGATCTGTTCGGCGAGGCGCTCCATGGGGTCTCAATCTTCGGCCAGCCCGTTGGGCGGCAGCGCCGGGATCAGGGCCGCCATGTCAGCCCAGTTGCTTCAGTAGCCATGCGTTCAGATCGCGGATTTCTTCCATGCAGACCGAATGCGGCATCGGGTAGTCGTGCCATTGCACCGCATGGCCCAGCGCCCGCAGCGCGTCGCGGCTGGCGCTACCGCGCACGGGCGGGACGATGGGGTCCTGCGTGCCATGGGCCAGGAAGATCGGCAGGCCGGCATTGGCCGCCGAGGCTTCCGCCGCCGTCGTCGCGGCCAGCGGCAGATAACCCGACAAGCCCACGGCGCCGCCCAGGCGTTCGGGGTAGCGCAGCGCCGTCATCAGCGCCATCGCGCAGCCCTGCGAAAAGCCCATGACGACGATGCGCTCCGCCGCCACGCCGCGCCGGCGCTCACTGTCGATCAGCGCGGCGATGGCCGCCTGCGACTCGCGCAGCCCGGCCTCGTCCTCGCGGCGCACGAGGTCGGTGCCGAGGATGTCGTACCAGGCGCGCATGCGGTAGCCGCCGTTGATCGTCACCGGCCGCTCGGGCGCATGCGGGAAGACGTAGCGCACCGGGCCGAGGGCGGCCAGGTCCAGCTCGCCGCAGATGGGCACGAAGTCGAAGCCGTCGGCGCCCAGGCCGTGCAGCACGAGGATGCTCGTGCGTGGGTCGGGGCCGGTTTCGATCTGATGGGTGTCAAGCATGGCGGGAGTGTCCGGTCGGTATTCGAGAGGCGTCATTGTCGTGACAGTCGGCCGCGTGCCCGGCCCTCATGATGCGGGCCATGGGAAGCCTCTACCTCGTCCGCCACGGCCAGGCCAGCTTCGGCGCGGCCGATTACGACCAGCTCAGCGCCACCGGCCACGCGCAATGCCGTCACCTCGGCGCCTACTGGCGCGAGCGCGGCCAGCGCTTCGACGCGGTGTTCACCGGCACGCTGCGGCGCCATGCGCAGTCGCTGGCGGGCATCGTCGAAGGCTATGGCGAGGCGCTGCCCGCCGTCGCGCTGCCGGGCCTGGACGAATACGACAGCGAGGCCATCGTGCGCGCCGTCCACCCCGGGCCGCTGGCGGCGCCGAGCGGTGCGGAAGGCGTCAAACAGCATTTCCGCCTGCTGCGCCAGGGCCTGCTGGCCTGGATGCGCGGCGAGACGGCGCCGGCCGGCATGCCGCCGCACGCCGACTTCGCGGCCGGCGTGGCCGACGCGCTGGACCGCGTGCGGGCGCTGGGCGTGGGCCGGCAGGTGCTGGTCGTCTCCAGCGGCGGGCCGATCTCGACGGCCGTCGCCCAGGTGCTGGCCGTGCCGCCCGAGAGCTGCGTCGAGCTGAACCTGCGCATCCGCAACTCGGCCGTCACCGAGTTCGCGTTCAACCCGAAGCGCCACCACCTCGTCAGCTTCAACACCCTGCCGCATCTGGACACGGCCGAGACGCGTGGGCTGGTGACGCACGCTTGAGACAATCCGGCTCGATGTTCACGAGCCTGATCACCCCGCCGCCCGCCGCCACCGCGCCCGCGCATGAGCGCTTCCTGCATCTCGTGCGGCTGGCGCTGGCGGGCGGGCAGTTCGGCAAGCTGCTGCTGTCCGGCCCGGTGGGCAACGAGGGCAATGAGGGCCACGACGGCGACGTGGAGCGCCTGACGGTGCGCGCGGTCGAGTTGCGCGGCGAGCCGGCGTTGAGCTTCCTGTGGCGCCACCGCACCCGGGACGTGACCAAGAACCATGCGCCCGAGGCCGGTCTCGCCGAGATCGCGGCGCTGCTGGGCGCGCGCTTCCGCAATGCGCATCTGCACACCGCGGGCGAGGAAGTGCAGTTCGCCGTCAGCCGCAAGGGCCGTGAGACGCTGCGGGTGACGCGCGTCGAGGCGGCCGAGGCCCCGGCCGCCACCCACGACAAGGCCAAGCAGCGTCCGCTGGACATGGCGCGGCCGGTCTGGGCGGCGCTGGGGCTGACGCATCTCGTCAAGGGCGAGCCGGCCCTGGTGCCGGCGATGGCGCGCAAGTGGAAGCAGATCAACCGCTTCGTCGAGATCCTGTCCGCCGCCGTCGCCGAGGCCGGGTTGCAGGCGCCCGTGCGCGTGGCGGACTTCGGCTCGGGCAAGGGCTATCTGAGCTTCGCCGTCCACGACTGGCTGCAGGCGCATGGCTTGCAGCCGCGCGTGACGGGCATCGAACTGCGCGACGACATGGTGAAGCTCTGCAATGCCGTCATCGCCGCCGAGCAGCTCGACGGCATCCGCTTCGACCAGGGCGACGTGCGCACCCAGGCCGTGCAGCCGCTGGACCTGATGATCGCGCTGCACGCCTGCGACATCGCCACCGACCACGCGCTGCACGTCGGCCTGCAGTCCGGCGCGCGCATCATCATGAGCTCGCCCTGCTGCCACAAGGAACTGCGCCCGCAGATGACGCTGCCGGCCGTGCTGCGGCCGATGCTGCAGCACGGCATCCATCTCGGCCAGGAGGCCGAGATGGTGACCGACTCGCTGCGCGCCCTGCTGCTGGAGAGCCGGGGCTACCGTACCCAGGTCTTCGAGTTCATCGCGCTGGAGCACACCAGCAAGAACAAGATGATCCTGGCCGTCAAGGCGCAGGGTGCCGCCGCCGAGGCGCTGGCCGCGCGGCGGCCGGAGCTGCTGGCGCAAGTGGCCGAGATCAAGCGCTTCTACGGGCTGCGCGAGCAGCGGCTGGAGCAGTTGCTGGCGGCCTGAATCCATTGGACGGCCGCTGCGACGGCGGCGTCCGAGGCCGCGAGGTCGTGGCCGAGGGCCGGGAAGCGCTGGTGCTCATAGGGCCGGCCGTGCGCCCGGAGTTCGTCGAGCCGCTCGATGGACAGCCCCACCGGGATCTGCACGTCCCGCCCGCCGAACAGCCAGAGCCCCGGGACGGCGAGCCGGGCCAGGGGCCGGCGCGGGTCGGTGTCGGGGAAGTCGTAGCGGTCGGGGGCGGTGCGGATGTGCTCGCGCACCTCGGCCTCGTCGTGCGTCTCCCAGAAGGCCGGGTCGCCCTGCGTGAAGAACTGGAAGCGCAACTGCTCCCGCGCCGTGGCCAGCGGCCCGCTGAACAGCACCATGAAGCGCGCGGCCGGGTTCCTCTCCGCCGCCAGCGGGATGATCCAGCCGGCCTGGCTGAAGCCGAGCAGGCCGAGGGGCAGTTCGGCCGGCAGTGCGGCAGACAGTGCCGTGAGCGCAGCGCTGGCGTCGGCCGCCAGCAGCGCGAGGTTGTCCGCGCCGATGTTGTTGCTGCCGACTTCGGGGCCGGCGTAGACGCCGCCGGAGGCGCCGACGCCGCGCTTGTCGTAGCTGAAGGCGGCGATGCCCTGGCGCGCGAGCCGGGCGGCCAGCTCGCTCATCCGCCTTTCCTGGCCGGAGCCGTGGACGATGACCACGGCGGCCACCGGCCTGGCGGGGCGATGGAGCGTGCCGGCCAGCGTGCTGCCGGCGCTGTCGAAACGGAGCTCCTGCTGCGTGATGCCGGCGTCGGCCCGGGACAGGCTCGCGGCCAGCGCGAGCAGGCCGAGGCCGGTGATGAGGGGGCGGCGGTACATGGCCTCAGGCCGCGACCAGCCCGGCCGCGGGCGCCTGGCCGAGCGCCCGGCAGAGCTTGGCCCAGGCGGTGTCGTCCAGCAGGTCGCGGGCCGAGGCCAGCACCGGCGCCCGGGCCGGCGGCGGCAGGCTGCCGAGCAGCAGCGCGCGCTCGGCCGGGCTCAGCGCCGGGATCATCCAGCGCAGCACCTCGGTCATTTCCGGCGGGCCGATGCTGGCCATGATGCGGTGGTGGATGCCGGCCAGTTCGGCGTCCGTGTACGCGGCCCACAGCGCCTGGTTGTGGCGGCTTTCCTCGACGCCCATGTGCTCGAAGTTCTCGGCGACGAAGGCGGCGAAGCCGCGGTAGAGGCGCTGCGCCGCGGCGGCCGAGGGCCCGGCGCGCAGGGCGGCCGCCTCGGCGCGCAGCGCGGCGATGCTTTCCAGGTGCTCGCGGTGCTCGGCCTCGATGAGGAGGCTGGTGCCGGCGCGGCGGGCCTCGATGGCGGGGTGGACGAAGCCGTTCTCCTTGTCGATGTGGTGCAGGGCGGCGTCGAGCAGCGCGTCGAGCTGGGCGAGGCCGGCATCGAGGTCCTGCGGGTCGTCCACGTCCAGGCGGCCGAGCCGCTGCAGCGTGTCGCTCATGAAGAGGCGCAGGGCCTTGTGGATGTGGGCATAGAGGTCGAGGCGCGGGGGCATGGTGCTCATCTGGGTCTCCGGTGGGGCCGGCGCGAAGGGGCCGGATGCCGCGCAGTGTTCCCGCCGCCGGCGCCGCCGCCATCGCTCCGATGGGCCATCGCGGCGCGCACCGCAGGAGCCACAAAGGAAGGCCCCGCCCGGCGTGGGCCGGGCGGGGCGCAAGAGCGCTTCATGCCGCCCGGGACGCCCCCGCGAAGGGGCGTGGGGCTGCGGCATGCATCACAGCGCAGGCGGCCGGCCGGAGCATCACCGTGTGGGTGACGCGGGCGCAGCCCGGATCTCGTGCTTTCGTGGTCGCGGGCGGTTCGCGTTGCCGCCTCGCCAGGGGCCGCAACGTTGCCGGGGGCCGTGCACTGGTGACGGGACGAATCATCGGCCCGGCCGGCCCCTGGCGATGCCGCGATCAGCCGGGCCGCATCCCGGCTTTTCCAGCGGGCAGGGGGCGAGGTCTCTTCATCGCGGCGTCACGAGCGCCTTCTAGATTCCCGCCCAATCCAAACGACTCCATCGAGGGGAAGCCATGAAGATGAAACTGATGTGCGCCGCGCTCGCGGGTGCTGCCCTGCTGGTGACGGCCTGCAAGAGCGACGACGACCTGCCATCGGCCCCTGCGCCGACCCCGACGCCGGCGCCGGCCAAGCACGTGCTGTTCTTCCTGGGCGACGGCATGGGCATCACCACGCTGACGGCCGCGCGCATCTACAGCGTCGGCGAGGCGGGCGACCTGACCATCGACCAACTGCCCGAGACGGCCTTCATCCACACCTATTCCAACGACGGCCAGGTGACCGACAGCGCGCCCTCGATGGCCGCCTACATGACCGGCGTGAAGATGAACAACGAGGTCATCTCCATGTCGGCCGACACCCGGGCGACCGACGCCGACGGCAAGCCCTACCACCTCAAATACGACAGCACCTGCCCCGCCACCGGCAACGGCGCGCCGGTGGAGACGCTGCTGGAGCAGATGAAGGCGGCCGGCTACGGCACCGGCGTGGTGACGACGACGCGCATCACCCATGCGACGCCGGCCGTCACGTATTCGCATGTGTGCCACCGCGACGCGGAGAACACCATCGCCGCCGCGCTGGTGCCGGGCGGCACGGGCTACAACGCCAAGCTGGGCGACGGCATCGACGTGGTCTTCGGCGGCGGCACGAGCTATTTCACGCCCGTGGAAAGCGGCGGCAGGCGCAACGACAAGCGCGACCTGATCGACGAACTGCAGAAGGCCAAATACGGCTTCGCCGCCGACAAGGCCGCGTTCGACAAGCTGCCCGTGGACGGCAGCACCAAGATCGCCGGCCTGTTCACCAAAGACCACATGGCCTACGACCTGGACCGTGACGTCGCCAGGGAGCCCAGCCTGGCCGAGATGACCACCAAGGCCATCGACGCGCTGGCGGCGCGCAAGAAGGGCTTCTTCCTGATGGTGGAAGGCGGGCGCATCGACCACGCGCTGCACGCCACCAATGCCCGCCGCGCCCTGCATGACACCGTCGCCTTCGACAAGGCCATCAAGGCGGCGCTGGACAAGATGCAGGCCATCGACCCGGGACTGAAGAACACGCTGATCGTCGTCACCGCCGACCACGACCACACCCTGCAGATGAACGGCTACGCCAAGATCACCGGCAAGACCGCGCCGGGCAACCCCGGCGTGCTGGGCCTGGTGAACGACTACGTGAAGGGCCAGCCCTCGAAGGACGTGGACGGCAACCCCTACACCGTGCTGGGCTTCGGCAACGGCCCGGGCCACAAGCCGACGCGCGCGCCGATCGGCAGCGCCGAGCTGGAGAACGCCGACTACCTGCAGGAAGCCGTCGTGCCCATGCCGGCGGGCAGCGAGACCCACGGCGGCGGCGACGTCTTCCTCGGCGCGACCGGCCTGGGCGCGGAGAGCTTCAGCGGCGTGCTGACCAACAACGAGGTGTTCGGCCTCATCAAGAAGGCCATCGGCCTGTAAGCCTTGCAAAGGAACACGACACCATGAACACCACCATCTGCAAGACCGCCATCGCCGTTGCGTTGCTCGCGTCCGGCGCGGCCCAGGCCGCCGGCGAGGCCAAGAACGTCATCTTCTTCCTGGGCGACGGCATGGGCCCGGTCACCGTGACCGCCGCGCGCATCTACAAGGGCGAGAAGGAGATCGCCGCCGGCAACCCCGACAAGCTGGCCACCAGCGAGCGCGCCAAACTGGCGATGCAGGCGCTGCCCTATGCGGCGCGCATCAAGACCTTCTCGCGCGACGCGCAGACCACCGACAGCGCGCCCTCGATGGCCGCCTACATGACCGGCGTGAAGATGAACAACGAGGTCATCTCCATGTCGGCCGAGACCTCGGCCTATGCGCCCGACGGCTCGCAGTACATCAGCGGCGAGGACACCACCTGCCCCGCCGGCAACGGCACGCCCGCCGTCACGCTGCTGGAGCTCTCCAAGGCCCAGGGCCGCTCGGTCGGCGCGGTCTCGACCACGCGCGTCGGCCACGCCACGCCGGCCACCACCTATGCCCACGTCTGCAACCGCAATGCCTACAACACCATCGCCGAGCAGTCGGTGACGGCGGGCCTGGACGTGCTGCTGGGCGGCGGCCAGCGCAACTACCTGCCCAAGCCGCTCAACCCGTCCAGCAAGCGCACGGATGCGCGCAACCTCGTGCAGGAGATGCAGGACAAGGGCTACACCTACGTCAGCAAGGGCAGCGAACTGGCCGCGCTCGACACCGGCAAGACCAGCAAGCTGCTGGGCCTGTTCTCGCAGAGCGAGATGGCCTACGAGCTCGACCGCGTGAACCAGAAGCTCGACCAGCCCAGCCTGTCCGCCATGGCCACCGCGGCGCTGGACGTGCTGAGCCGCAACGACAAGGGCTTCTTCCTGATGGTGGAGGGCGGCCGCATCGACCATGCGCTGCACGGCACCAACGCCAAGCGCGCGCTGGAGGACACGCTGGCCTTCGACAAGGCCATCGAGAACGTGCGCGCCTACATGGAGAAGAAGGACCCGGGCCTGAAGAACACGCTGATCGTCGTGACGGCCGACCACGACCACTCGATCGCCTTCAACGGCTACACCAAGATCGGCAGCCCCATCCTCGGCAAGGCGGTGGACTACCAGAGCGGCAAGCTGGCGCTGGCCGCCGACGGCAAGCCCTACACGACGCTGGTGTTCGGCAACGGCGGACGCCCCACGGCCGCCGCCGCCACCCAGGTCAACGAGGAGGACGGAGGCAAGCCCTGGATCGCGCCCGCGCGCGGCGTGAGCCGCCAGGACCTGCGCGACGTGGACACCACGCAGGACAACTTCCTGCAGGAGGTCAACATCAACCTCGGCGCGCCCGGCTCCGAGACCCACGGCGGCGGCGACGTGATGCTGTTCGCCGGCGGTGCGGGTGCCAAGGTCTTCAAGGGCACGATGGACAACACCAAGGTGTTCGGCAAGGTCAAGGAAGCGGCGGGCCTGTGAGCCCGGGGCCGGTGGCGTTCGATGAAATTCCTCTCCCTGTCCTTGCTGCTGGCCGCTGCCGCGGCGTCTGCCCAGCCTGCCTCCCCGGCGGCGGTGCAGGCGGCCACGGCGGCGGCCCGCGCGGCGCCGCCCGTCGATCTGCGCGTGACCTACCGGACCCGCAGCCTCGGCCGCGACGGCGTGCTGCGCCAGACCACGCACACCAACCGCGTCTACCGCCGCACCGGCATGGTGTGGACGGAGCGCGAGATGCCGGCCGCACTGGCGGCGCAGGACGGGCATGGCCATGGCCCCGAGCCCGGCCCCCACGCGGGCCATGCGCACGACGAGGCCACCGGTGCGCCGCTGCGCGTCAGCCGCAGCGACGACGGGCGGGAGCAGGTCGAGCTGATCCTGGCCCGCACGCGCCGCGTGATCGAGGTGGACCGCGCGCACCACGGCAACGTCGGCTACGGCGGCTCGTGGGACGCGCAGTACTGGCTGGTGCCGCCTGCGGCCTTGCGGCGCATGGTGCGCGTCGGCCCGCCCGAGGCCGGCGTGCAGCGCTACCGGCAGGTGCAGGGCGAGGTCACGACCACCGTCGATTGGGACGTGGCGGGCCAGTACCCGCGCTGCATCGCGCGCCGCGACGCGCACGGCACGGAGTCCACCGAGGTCAGCGTCACGCGCCTGCCGGCGCCGCGCGTGCCGCCGTGGCAGGCCAGCGCCGCGTTCGAGCGGGGCGACTACTCCGATTTGCTCGACTGAGTTGCTGGACCGAGGGCCCCGGTCAGTGAACGTGCCCGCCCCCTTCGCCGGGCTGCACGACGAGCCGCACCGCCGGCGCCCGCGGCCTGGGGGTGGCGGCGCTCGGGATCTCGGCCCAGCGCCATTCGCCGCGCGTGCAGACCTGGTGTACGGCGAACCACAGCGTGGCGGGGTCGGCGGGCAGCGTGGCGCGCAGCACGAACTCGTCGTACCAGTCGTCGGGCAGGGCGTCGGCCGGCGTGTCGGCCGTCCAGCGCACCTCGGCGAGTTCCTCGGTCACGGGCTTGCCGTGGCTTTCGTAGGGCGTGGCCAGCGGGCGGCGCGTCGTCGTCAGCGTCCAGCCGGGTTTGGGCATGGGGCGCGCGCCGCGCAGGCCGGCGGGCAGGGTGACGGCGATGGCCTTCGTCGCCGCGCCTTCGCAGCCGTGGCCGACCTTGAAGACGGCGCGGTAGCTGCTGCCGGCGGGGGCGGTGGGCTGGTCCAGCGTGATGTGGGCATGCGCCGTGCCGGCCAGGGCCAGCAGCGCGAGGGGGAGCAGGGTGTTCATAGGTCGAATTTCAGTTCCGCCGTGGTGCTGCGCTGCGGATAGGGGTGGAAGTTCCAGTATTTCGCGTTGTTCAGGTTGTCGATGCCGAGGGCCGCGCTCCACTGGCGGGTGATCTTCCAGAGCAGGCGCAGGTCGGCCGTCGCGTAGCGGCTGACGCCCATATAGGCGGCGCCGTTCACGTCGGCATTGTTGAGGGTGCGGTACTGGCGCCCGCTGTAGCGGGCCGCGAGGCTGGCGCTCCAGCGCGCGTCGAGGCGCCAGGTGGCGAGCAGGGTGGCGCGCCAGCGCGGGATGTTGGGCTGCCACTGGCCCAGGGTGTCGCCCGGTGCGGCGACGAAGCCGGCGTTGGCCTTGATCTTGGAGTCGGTGTAGGTGGCGCTGGCGGACAGGTCCAGGCCGCGGGCGGGCCAGTCGATGGCGCCGAGCGTGGCTTCCAGGCCGGTGCTGCCGATGCGGGCGATGTTCTGCACGCGGCTGATGTTGCGGTTGGCGGCGGCGTCGAACAGGGTCTGAGAGTAGAGCGAGTCGCGCACGTCTTCGGCGAACCAGGTCAGGCGGGAGCGCAGCGGGCCCCAGGCCTGCTCGGCGCCGAGTTCGGCGGTCCAGGATTTCTCGGGCCGGAGATCGGGGTCGTTGATGTACTGCGAGTTGGCCGTCGCCGTGGCGCCATACAGCTCGGCGACGGTGGGCATGCGCACCGCGCGGCCGATGGCGAGCTTGAGCAGGGTGTCTTCGCTGGCCTGCCAGGACAGCGCGGCCTTGGGCGACAGCGCGTGCTCGGTGCGCGCGGCGTAGCGCTGGCTGGCCGTGGCGGAGAAGTCGGTGCGGCCGTTGCGGGCCGCCCAGGTTTCGGCGCGCAGGCCGAGCACGGCCTTCCAGCCGGGGGCGGGCAGCCAGGCGTCCTGCACATGGGCGGATTGCAGGCGGGTGTCGCCGCTGACGTTGGCGGCCAGCGCGCCGGGCGGGTCGGCGAGGTAGTTGCCGGCGATGGCGGACGTGAGGTAGCGCAGCCGGTAGCCGTCCTGTTGCAGGCCCAGGTCCACGACGTGGCCCGTGCCGGCCGGGCGCCAGACGCCCTTCAGGGCCAGCGTGTGCCAGCCGGTGCCGCCGCCGTCGGCCAGCGTGCCGGCGCCGCCGCTGCGCGCGGCGGGCTGGGGGTTGGCGGCGGCGTTCTGGCGCTTGTCGTCGCGGCGGTAGTCGTAGCGGCTGGCGGCGAACTCCCAGTCCCATTCGCCGCCGCTGCGGCTCTTGACCGAGACGCCGTGCATCAGGTGCAGCAGGCGCTCGCGCGTCAGCGCGAAGTCGCCGCCGGTGGGGCCGGCGTACTGCCGGCCGTCGATGAGAAGGTATTCCTTCTTCGTGACGGGGTCGGCCGCGCCCCGGTAGACCGGGCTGCCGTCCGCGTCGCGCAGCCAACTCGCGGAGTTGCCCTCCGCGTCGTTGCGCCAGGTTCCGAGCACATAGCTGGCGCGCAGCGTGGTGCTGAGGTCGTAGGCGAGCTTGAGCTTGAGGTGATCCTGCCGGGTGTCGTACTGCGTGCCCGCGCCGATCAGCAGCCAGGGCTGGTTGGCGCTGTTCAGGCCGGCCACCGCGCCCGTCACCGGCGTACCCGCGGCGCCGTCGGTGGCGCTGCCGGCGAGCCGGGTGGCGAAGGTCAGCGGCTGGCCCTCGCTGTGGGTGCGGTTGACGTTGAACCACCAACTGAAGGCGCCCGCGCGGTCGCCCAGCGACGCGCTGGCCACCCAAGCGCGGTAGGTCGCCTTGTGGCCGTACAGATCGAAGGGCTGCTCGGTATGGCCCAGCTTGGCGTGGGCCTCGAAGCGCGTGGGCATGCGGGTCTGGTAGTCCACGACGGCGCCGGCCGAGTTGCCCGGGTAGGCGGCCGAGAAGGGGCCGTACATGACGTCCACGCGCTCGATCTCTTCCGGCGTCACCAGTCCCCAGCGCGGCGGGAAGGAGAGGCCGCCGACGCCGTTGCCGAGGTAGTTGGACAGCAGGATGCCGTCCGCATAGACGGCCGAGCGCGCGCTGTTGCCGGTGCCCGAGGCGCGGCTGGACAGGATGGCGTGGTTGTAGTCGCCGATGTAGCGCTTGCGCACGAGCAGGCTGGGCAGGTACTTCAGCGCGTCCTCGGCGTCGGTGGCGTTGATGCTGCGCTCGATGTCCTCGCGCGTGACGCTCTCGCGCGTGGCCGGGATGTTGGTGGGCAGGGAACTGGGCGCGGCGGCCTGCACGCGCACGAGCGCGAGCTTGACGGGCGGGGGCGGGTCTTCGCAATCGCAGTCGTCGCAGGCGCGTGCCGCCTGGGGGATGAGGGTCAGCGCGGCGCAGGCCAGGGCGGCCGCGCGCGCGAGGATGTTCGATGTCATGGGAGCAGGGGGTCGGAGTCGATGGACCGTCGCGCCAGCGGCGAGACGGCGGGTGCGGGGGACTCAGACCAGGACGGGGGGCGCGCGTGCGCTGGCAGGGCGCCAGACGTGGGCGGTGACGGGCGCGCGCCAGAAGCGCTCGGGGGCTTGCAGCAGCAGGTCGCTGCGCAGCAGCGGCGGCGGCAGGGTGGGCGGGCCGGCGAGGTCGGCCGTGCCGATGTGGCAGGCCGGGCAATGGCCCTTGGCGAGCAGGTCGAGCGCGGCGTCCGCGTCGCCGGATTGGCGGGCGCCGGCCGTGGCGCTGCACACGTCCTGCCAGGCCGAGAAATCGCCGCGCGCGTGCGCCAGCGCCGCGCTGATGCCCGGCGCCAGCAGGCCCAGCACGAACACGGCGACGAACCACCACGCCGAGCGGCGGGCGGTGCGGGGCGTGAGGGCGAGGCGCGGCATGGGGCGGATTCTGGCAGCGGATGCGCGGCGTGGCGTGACGCAGGTCAAGGCGACTGCCAATGCGGCTGCAGGCGTGCCAGCACGCGGGCGACGATGCGGTCGCAGCGCGCGCCGTCGAAGGCGAACGCATCCTGCCCGGCGAGGTCGATGTCCTGGGCCAGCGCCCGGCGCAGCAGGCCGCGGGCACGGAAGTAGCGGCTGCGCACCGTGGCCTCCGGGATGCCGAGGGACTGCGCCGTTTCCTCGACGCTCAACTCCTCCACGCCGCGCAGCATGAACACGGCGCTGAAGGTCTGCGGCAGCTCGTCGAGCCGGCGTTCGATGAGGGCGCGCAGTTGTGAGCGGGCGAGCGTGTCGTCCGGGCGTTCGGCGCAGGGGGTGTGCATCGCGTGGGCCTCCGCGGGCGGTGTCTCGTCGTCGGGCGCGGCCTGGACCATCGGCGCGACGCCGTCGCGGCGGGTCTGCCTGCGCAGGCGGCTCAGGCATTCGTTGCTCACCAGCCGCGACAGCCAGGTGCCGAGCGACGCCTCGCCGCGAAAGCGGCCGACGGCGCGGTAGGCCTGGAAATAGGCCTCCTGGAGCGCGTCCTCGGCGTCGCCGTCGTGCTTCAGCGTCGCCCGCGCGAGCCGGTAGAGGCGGCGGTTGTGCTGCCGCATCAGGTGCTCGAAGGCGCGGGCGTCACCGGCGGCGATGCGCTGCGCCAGCGCCAGTTCTTCGGGGGGAGCGTGGGGCGCGTTCATTGGACGGTCAGGCGGGCCTTCATCATCGGGTGCATCGTGCAGACGTAGTCGTGGCGGCCGGGCTGCTTCAGTGTCGCGGCCCAGGTGGCGCCCGGCGCGATGGCGGCCGAGTCGAAGGCCTGGCCCGCCGTCGCCGTGTGCGGCACCACGTCGCGGTTGACCCAGACGACGCGGTCGCCGCGCTTCACGGCCAGTTCGGCGGGCCGGAAGCGCATGCCCTCGATGACGATGGTGTGGGTGGCGCACCAGGCGGCCGGCGCGCAGGCCAGCAGCGCCAGGGCGGCGAAGGGGGCACGGGCCATGTCAGCGGCCCAGCCCGGATTGCAGGCGCCGGGCGTGCTGCAGATGGGCGTCGATGGCGGGGCGCACCTTCACGAGCAGGGCTTTCAGCTCGGTGTTGGCCGCGCTGGGGATCAGCACCTGATCCAGCGCGTCGAGCACGGCCTGGTGGTAGACGACCTCGTGGGCCACATAGGCCCTGTCGAAGGCCGCGCCGTCGAGCCGGCGCAATTGGGCGAGGTTGTCGTCGCCGCCCTTCTGCAGGCGCTGCGCCGTCGGGTTGTCCTGGGGCGTGAGCTTGAGCTTCTGGGCCAGCGCCACGGCCAACTGGTTGACGCCGCCGTGGTCGGTGACCATCTGCCGGGCAAAGGCCCTCACCTCCTGGGTGCTGCCCTTGCCCTCGGCGAGCTTGCCGGCATCGACGTCCACCTGGTTGGCGGTGACGACGATGGCGGCGATCTGCGCGTCATCGGGCGCGGCGGGGGCGTTCTGGGCCTGGGCCGGCAGCGACAGGGTGATGGCGAGGGCCAGGGCGGTGAGCGGAAGCGGGCGGGGCATGGGCATGGTGGGCAGTCGTGGTTGAGAAGGCGTCGGGCGGCTGGCCTCGACATGGGGATGGACGTCACGACCCGGCGATCCGTTCCCGGCCCGGTGCCTGCGATCCGTGGGCTTGTGCCGCCCCGTGCGCCCGCCGACACTGCGCCCATGGACGCTCCCGCCGCGCCGCCCAAGCCACTGCCCAGCCGCCTGCTCGGCTGGATGGGCGCCGAGGCGCCCAAGCTGCTGGCCAGCGTGGTGCTGCTGGTGCTGGGCTTCTGGATCAAGGATTCGGTGGACCTCGCCATCAAGCAGCGCCAGCTCGACCTGAGCTACACCAAGGAGATGCTGGCCCTGCTGCAGAAGCTCACCGAGGAAGAAGACCTCGGCCGGCTCAACAACGCCGCCGTCGTGCTCGCGTCCTTCGGCGAGCCGGCGCTGCCGGCCCTGCTGATGGAACTGCGCCGCCCCGACCTGCATGCGCTGGCCGCCACGCGCGGCCTGGAAGCCCTGGCCGTGCGCGAACCGCAGACCCTGTGCCGCGTGCTGCCGCCGCTGCTGCTCAAGCGCAACCAGCACTACGACCTCGGCGCCCACCGCACGCTGGTGGGCCTGATCGGCGACAACGGCTGCGCCCAGGCCCTGCCGCAACTGCGCCGCTACCGCGATCTCGTCGATGCCGCCGTGGCGGGCCGGCCCGAGGCGCTGCGCCAGCGCATCGGCGGCGAGGTCGCCGCGCCGGCCGAGGCCTGGCCGCGGCTCAAGCAGGCGGTGGACGAGGCCATCGCCAACCTGGAGTGAGGCCATGAGAGTTGCCGCCCCCTTGCTCGCCCTACTCGCCCTGCTGCTCTGCGCCGCCCCGGCGCGGGCGGCGGTGGTCAACTGCCCGCCCGCGCCGGGGCGGTTCACGGTGCTGCTCAGCGAGCCCAGCGGCGCGGCGCTGCCGGACCGCGCGGCCGTCGAGCGCTTCCTGAACAAGCTGCAGTTCGAGCTGGACCAGGAGCGCGACGAGCGCTGGATCAACCCCGGCGCCACGCCCGTGGCCTTCCGCGCCTGCCCCAAGCGCGCCCCGGCGCTGGACGGCAGCGAGTTCAGCGCCGCCCTCGTCGAGCAGCTCGACGACCAGCGCGTGCTGCTGGAAATCTGGGGCGTGGTCGATCGGGACGGCACGCCGCCGGCGCTCTCGGCGCAGATCAACTACCTGCTGGTGCCGCTGCGCGCGGCGGCCGACCGGCGCGAGGCCGTGCCGGCAGGCCTTCAGCGCCTGCGCTACCCGGAGGCTGGCGCCGCGCCGACGCAGGACGCCGTGGCCCTCGTCTCCCGCCCGCTCGACCTGGACGCCTTCATCGCCAGCGCGCTGGGCCTGAAGCTGCTGCGCGAGCGCGCCTGGGAGTCGGCGCATGCCAACCTCTGCCGCGCGTCCAGCCTGCTCGGCGCCATGCTCAAGCGGCCCCTCGCCGGTCGCGGCAAGGCCGAGCTGGCTGCGCTGCAAGGCTTCGTGCAGGACAGCGCCGCCCGCACGCTGCGCGAGGCCCTGGCCGATGCGAGCTACGCCAAGGCCGGGCTGCTGCGCCTGCAAGACCCGGCGAAGCCCTGTGCGGGAGAGTTGCCATGAGCGCCGCGCCGGGCCGCCCCAAACAAGCTCGCACCGCAGTGCGCAGCACGGAGGTCGCCCGGTGAGTCGCGTCTTTGCCTTCCTGCTGCTCGCCGTGCTGGCCCTGCCGGCGCGGGCGATGGACATCCGCGCCTGCTCGACGCCCGTCGTCTTCCGCAATGCGGCGGTGAACGCCCTGGTGCTGCCTTGGCGCGCCGACGCGGGCGGTGCCGCCGTGCAGGCGGCCAGCCGCCAGATCTCGTCGCTGGCGCATCTGCAACTGCTGATGGCCATGCTGAAGTACGGCTCGGTCGGCGCGGTGGACCTGGTGGCCGAGCCGCGCATGGCCTGCAACGTGGACGAGGTGCTCACCATCGTCAGCCGCGTCGGCACGCCCAGCGGCACGCTGGCGCCCGGCCAGGCGGTGCTGGCCATCTGGGGGCGGCTGTTCGAGCAGGACGGCGAGCTGTTCCTGCAGACCTATCTGCGCTTCGCGCGCCAGGGCGCGCAGGGCCTCGCGCCCGAGACGATCGGCCTGGACTGGGCCGGCGCGAAGTTCACGGCCGCGCTGCCGGCCCAGGCCCTGGCCTTCGCGCCCCGGCGCATCCGGCTCGACGAACTGGCCGCCATCGACACGGCCTCGCGCGCCGCCTTGCAGGTGCGCGAGCGGCCGGACGAGGCGGCGCCCGGCGTCGGGATCGGGCGCGCGGCGGGCCAGAGCTTCCCCTATGCCATCGCCGAGGTGCGCGGCGACTGGATGCGCGTCGCCCCCATGCGCGCGGGCCTGCCCGCCGGCTGGGTGCGCGCCCGCACGGCAGACGAGCCGGCCGAATGGTCCCTGGCCCGCTGGCTGCCCGAGCTGGACTTTGCCGACGCCATCGCCGGCTGGCTGCGCCTCCAGGCGGGCGGCCTGCAGCCGGCCGAGCGCGAGCGCATGGCGCGCGCGGTGGACGCCGGCCTCGCGCGCTACGAGCGCGCCGTGCCGGGCGACCTCGCGCCCAGCGCCTGGGGCATCGGCGCGGCGCTGCGCGGCCAGGTCGCCTGGAGCCAGGGGCGCCGCGCCGAGGCGGCCGAGTGGTTCGGCAAGGCACTGCAACGCCTGCCGGCCAGCGCGGCGGGCACCAATCTCGCGGCGGTGGCGGCGCTGGCCGACGCGGCGCCGGGGGCGGGCGCAGCCGGGCAGTTGTCCCAACGCCTGCTGGCCGCGCTGGCCCTGTCGCCGCGCGACCCGCAGGTGCTGGCCAATCTGCAGGCGCTCTATGGCCTGTACGCCCGCCACCCCGCCTGGAGCCCCTGGCCGCCGGACGAACTGGCCGAGCGCCGGCAGGTGCTGCGGTCAGCGCGTTAGGGCCTGTTCACACTACGGCGCGACCTGCTGCCGTAGGGTGAACAGGCCCTAGCAAGTCCGCCATCGCCCGCGCCACCACCCGGGTCGCGCGCCTGAGGTCTTCGAGCACCAGATGCTCGTCGGCCCGCTTGGCATTGCTTTCCAGCACCGTGCGCGGCCCGGCGCCGTAGATGGCGGCCGGGATGCCGCAGGCCGTGTAGAGGCGCACGTCCGTGTAGAGCGGCGTGCCCGAGGTCGGGATGGGCTCGCCGAACACCGCCTCGCCCTGCCTTTGCAGCGCGGCCACCAGCGGCGCGGCGCCGGGCAGGGGCTGCATCGAGCGGGCGAGCAGCAGGCGCTTGACGTCGAGGCGGATGCCGGGGCTTGCCGCCACCGTGCGCTCGATCAGCGCCCGCACCTCGGCCTCGACGGTGGCCGGGTCTTCCTCGGGCGTCATGCGGCGGTCGAGCTTGAGCACGACCTTGCCGGGCACGACATTGGTGTTGCTGCCGCCCTCGATGCGGCCGACGTTGAGGTAGGGGTGGCTGATGCCCGGCACCGCCGAGCGCCGGGTCTTCAGCAACTCGTTGTGCGCGTAGAGCGCGGTCAGCAGTTGGTTGGCGGCCTGCAAGGCGTCGATGCCCGTCTCGGGGTAGGCCGCGTGCGAGGCCAGGCCGTGCAGCGTCACTTCCAGTTGCAGGCAGCCGTTGTGGGCCGTGACGACCTGGTAGCCGAAGCCGGCGGCGATCAGGTAGTCGGGCTTCGTCAGCCCCTGCCGCAGCAGCCAGCCGGGGCCGAGCTCGCCGCCGAATTCCTCGTCGTAGGTGAAGTGCAGTTCGACGGCGCCCTGGAGCGGCAGGCCGGCGTTCTTCAGCGCCAGCAGCGCGAAGGTGTAGCTGGCGAAATCGCTTTTGCTGACGGCGGCGGCGCGGCCGTAGAGCTTGCCGTTCGCGATCTCGGCGCCGTAGGGGTCGTGCGACCAGCCCTCGCCGGGCGGCACCACGTCGCCATGCGCATTGAGCGCGATGGTCGGGCCGTCTGCGGCGAAGCGGTGGCGCACGATCAGGTTGGTGATGCTCTGCAGGCCCGCCGCCTGCACCTCGGCGGCCGGCACGGCATGGCGCTCGACCTCGAAGCCGAGTTCCGCCAGCAGCTGCGCCGTGCGCTCCGCGTGCGGCGCGTTGTTGCCGGGCGGCGTGTCGGTGGGCACGCGCACGAGGGCTTGCAGAAAGCGCACTTCGTCATCGAAGTGGGTGTCGATCCAGGTGTCGAGAGGGTTCATAGGGCGTCGATCAGATGCTGGAAGGCGCGGACGGCCAGTTCGGCATCGTCCGCCGTCACCGATTCCAGCGGGTTGTGGCTGATGCCGCCGTTGCCTCCGCGCACGAAGAGCATGGCCTGGGGCAGCAGTTCGTGCAGCTTCATCGCGTCGTGGCCGGCACCCGAGGGCAGGCGGTGGAGGGGCAGGCCCAGGCTGCCGGCGGCCGCTTCCCAGCGCGCCTGCCAGGCCGCATCGCTCGGCGCGGCGTTGGCGGCCATGGTCGGCTGCAGCGTGAAGGCGAGGCCGCGCCGCGCGCAGATCTCGGCCAGCGCGGTGCGAACGTCGTGGTCGAGCGCATCGCGCGCCGCGTCGGTCGTCGCGCGCAGGTCGAGGCTGAAGCGGCAGCGGCCGGGGATGACGTTGATGGAGCCCGAGGGCACGTCCAGCATGCCGACCGTAGCCACCACGTCGGGCACCGCCGCCGCGCGCCGCTCGGCGAACAGGATCAGCTCGGCCACGCCCGCCGCCGCGTCGCGCCGCTGGCCCATCGGCGTCGTGCCGGCGTGGCTGGCGAGGCCGACGACCTCGCCCGTGTAGCGGCGGCTGCCGTTGATGCTGGTGACGATGCCCAGCGGCAGGTCGAGCGCGTCCAGCACCGGGCCTTGTTCGATGTGGACTTCGACGAAGCCGAGGTAGCGCCCGGGATCGCGCCGCAGGGGCCGGATCGACTCGATCGTGCCCGGCAGGCTGGCCTCGCGCATCGCCTCGCGCAGCGTCACGCCCTGCGCGTCGGCCTGTTCCAGCCAGCCGGCCTCGAAGCCGCCGATCAGCGCGCTCGACGCGAGGAAGGTCGCCGCAAAGCGCTGCCCCTCTTCCTCGGCGAAGCCGACCACCTCGATGCCGAAGGGCAGGCGCCGGCCGGCGCGATGCAGTTCGCGCACCGCCAGCATCGGCACGAAGATGCCCAGCCGCCCGTCGAAGCGGCCGGCGCGGCGCACGGTGTCGTAATGGCTGCCGGTCAGCAGGCGCTGGCCGTTGGTGCCGTGGTAGACGCCGACGACATTGCCCACCGCATCGCGGCTGACTTCATCGAAGCCGCAGCCGCGCATCCAGCCCATCAACTGCTCGGCGACGGCGGTGTGCGCGGGCGTCGCATAGGTGCAGGTCAGCCACTCCGCGTCCTCGCTGTGCTGTGCGAGTGCGGCGGCCCAATCCCACAACTGCGCCCCCAGTTCCGGCCTCACCCCGAACTTGTCGTTCAAGCGCAGTTCGGCAATGCGGTGAATCTGCCGCAGGCACTCGGCCCGTTCCACGTCCGGGTGCGCGCGCAGCCGGCGCTCGAAGCTGGCGACGATCTCGGCCCGCGTCAGCCCCGTGCCGCGCGGCCCGCGCACGGCCAGGATGAAGGGCCAGCCGAAGCGCGCGTTGTAGTCGGCATTCAGCCGCTGCAGTTTCTCGAACTCTGCCGGCGTGCAGGCGGTGAGCCCGGCCTGCCGCTGCTCGCCGGTCGATTCCGCCGTCAGCGCGCCCGCCACCGCCGCCTTGCCCGCCAGTTCCGGGTGGGCGCGGATCAGCCCCAGTTGCTCCTCGCGCGTCGCCTCGCGCACCACGCGGGCCAGCGCCGCCTTCAAGGCCGCCAGCGACATGAACGGCCGCGCCGCCGCCGCCCGTGCCGCGATCCACGGCGAATGCTCGTAGACCCCATCCAGCAGCGCCGCGAACTCATCCGCCGTCGCCGCATTCAGCCGCTCAAGAAAAATCGACTCTGACCCCATTTTCATTCCCAGATGAAGGCGCTGCGGGCATCGAAGGGATGCGTGGCCTTCCAGTGCCGCGCGATGTCGAGACGGCGGCAGACCCAGACGCGGTCGTGCGCCTCGATGTGGTCGAGAAAGCGCTGCAGCGCGCGCAGCCGCCCCGGCCGGCCGAGCAGGCGGCAGTGCATGCCGATGCTCATCATCTTCGGGCTCTCGGCGCCCTCGGCGTAGAGCGCGTCGAAGCTGTCGCGCAGGTACTCGAAGAAGGGCCCGCCATGGCTGAAGCCTTGGGGCAGCGCGAAGCGCATGTCATTGCAGTCCAGCGTGTAGGGCACGACGAGATGCGGCGCCAGCGTGCCGTCCGTCTTGCGCACCTGCAGCCAGAAGGGCAGATCGTCGCCGTAATGGTCGCTGTCGTACTCGAAGCCGCCGAAGTCCGCCACCAGCCGCCGCGTGGCGGGGCTGTCGCGGCCCGTGTACCAGCCCAGGCCATGCGGGTCGCGGCCCAGCGTCAGGCGCTTGAGCGAGGCCATCGCCTGCGCCATGTGGGCGCGCTCCGTGTCCTCGTCAACGTCCTGGTAGTGGATCCAGCGCCAGCCGTGCGAGGCGATCTCGTGGTCCAGTTCGACGAAGGCCTGCGTCACGTCCGGGCAGCGTTCCAGCGCCATGCCCACGCCGAACACCGTCAGCGGCAGCGCCCGCCGCTCGAATTCCCGCAGCAGCCGCCACACGCCCACGCGCGAACCGTATTCGTAGATGCTCTCCATGCTCAGATGCCGTGCCGGATAGCTGGCCGGGCTGGCCATCTCGGACAGGAACTGCTCGCTGCCCGCATCGCCATGCAGCACCGAGTTCTCGCCGCCTTCCTCGTAATTCAGCACGAACTGCACCGCCACCCGCGCGCCGCCCGGCCATTGCGCATGGGGCGGGTTCTCGCCGTAGCCGATCAGGTCGCGGGGGTAGCGGGGGGCATGGGATGTGCTCATCCCTACACTTTGCACCAAGCAACGGAGTCCCCATGGGCAAGCTGACGACACATGTGCTCGACACCGCCAACGGCTGCCCTGCCGCCGGCATGTTCGTGCGCCTCTACCGCTTCGATGCGCAGGGCCCGCAATGGCTGTGCAGCCTGCGGCTCAATGCCGACGGCCGCGCCGACGCGCCGCTGCTGCAAGGCGCCGACCTCACCGCCGGCCGCTACCGCCTCGTCTTCGAGCTGGGCGCCTATTTCCGCGCCCGGGGCACGGCCCTGCCCGAGCCCGCCTTCCTCGACGAAGTGCCGCTGGACTTCGGCGTTGCCGACCCGGCCGGCCACTACCACGTCCCGCTGCTCGCCTCGCCCTGGGCCTATTCCACCTACCGTGGCAGTTGAGCTGATCCTCGTCACCGTCGCCCGCACGGCCGGCAGCGTGCCGCGCGAGGCCGGGGCCTGGATGGCGGTGAGGGCAGACGGCTTCACCGGCACCGTCGGCGGCGGCCATCTGGAATTCGACGCCATCGCCCGCGCCCGCACGGCGCTGGCCGGCGGCGATCTGGCCGACGAAGTGCGCTACCCCCTCGGCCCCAGCCTCGGCCAGTGCTGTGGCGGTGTCGTCTGGCTGCGCTTCGAGCGCATCGCGGCGGGCGCCGACCTGGCGGCCCACCTGCCCCAACCGACGCAGAGACCGCTGGCCCTGTTCGGCGCCGGCCACGTCGGCCTCGCCATCGCCGGCATCGCCCGCGACCTGCCGCTGGCCCTGCACTGGATCGACAGCCGCGACGGTCAGTTCCCCAGCGCACCGCCCCCGCCTGGCTGGCGCCAGGACGTCTGCGCGCCCGCCGCCGACGCCGTGGCCGACCTCGCGCCCCGCTCGGCCGTGCTCGTCATGAGCCACAACCACGCCGAGGACTTCGACATCCTCGCCGCCTGCCTGCGCCGCCAGCGCGAGCGGCAGGACCTCGCCTTCCTCGGCATGATCGGCAGCCGCAGCAAATGGGCCAGCTTCCGCCAGCGGCTCGAAGCGCGCGGCTTCAGCGAGGCCGAACTCGCCCGCGTCGCCTGCCCCATCGGCCTGCCCGGCATCGCCGGCAAGCAGCCGGCCGTCATCGCCGTGGCGGTGCTGGCCCAACTGCTGGCGCTACCTGCATAAACTCCGCGCGCCATGGACATCTATCTGCTCGACTGGGCCAATCTGCTGCTGCGCTGGCTGCACGTCATCACCGTCATCGCCTGGATCGGCGCGTCCTTCTACTTCGTCTGGCTGGACAACCACCTCGTCAAGCCGACCGCGCCCGACCTCAAGGCCAAGGGCGTGGACGGCGAACTCTGGGCCGTGCATGGCGGCGGCTTCTACAACCCGCAGAAATACCTGGTCGCGCCGGCCGATCTTCCCATCGCGGAAGAGAAGGGCCGCTCCCGGGCTTCCGCGACCCCCTCGGGGGGCGGAGCGCCGCAGGGCGGCGCGACTGGGGGCGCCGTGACGCTGCACTGGTTCTACTGGGAGAGCTACTGGACCTGGATGAGCGGCTTCGCGCTCTTCGTCGTGCTCTACCTCTGCAACGCCAGCCAGATGCTGATCGACCCGCGCGTCTTCGCCTGGGGCGCGCCCTGGCAGGCGGTGGCGGCGGCGCTGGGCTTTCTCGTCATGGGCACGGTGGTCTACGAGGCCGCCTGCCACGGCCTCGGGCGCACGCGCGAGGGCGGCGTGGGCCACGACGGCCGCGTGCTGGCGGCGGTGGCGCTCTTCGCCGTCGGCGCGAGCTGGCTGGCCTGCCAGCTTTTCGCCGGCCGCGCGGCCTTCCTCATCGTCGGCGCCACGCTGGCGACCATGATGACGGCCAATGTCGCGCACTGGATCATCCCGGGCCAGCGCAAGGTCATCGCGCAGATGCGCGCCGGCCGGAAGCCCGATGCGATCTACGGCCAGCGCGGCAAGCAGCGCAGCGTCCACAACACCTGGTTCGGCCTGCCGGTGCTCGTCGCCATGCTGAGCAACCACTACGGCATGCTCCACCAGCACGCGCAGAACTGGCTGGTGCTCTGCGTGCTGATGGCGGCGGGCGTGGCCATCCGCGTGGTCTTCGTCAAGCGGCACAAGGGCGTCAACGCCTCGGGCGCCGTCGCGCTCGCGCTGGCGCTGCTGGCCGGGCTGATCGTCTGGATGGCGCCCGCTGCCGCGCCGCCCGCCGCGCCGGCCACGCTGGCCGAGGTGCAGGCCGTCGTCGCGCAGCGCTGCGCGGCCTGCCACACGGGCGAGGTGGCGCAGAAGGGCGTGCGGCTGGACAGCGCCGAGGCCCTGGTCGCGCACAAGGCGCAGATCTATCAGCAGGTCGTCGCCCAGCGCACCATGCCGCTGAACAACGCGACCGGCATGACGGACGAGGAGCGCGCGCTGGTCGGCCGCTGGGCGGCGCAGCCATGAACCCCGACCGCCTCGACCCGCGCGCCCTGCTGCGCGAGCTGTACGACGTGGCCGTCGCCCGCGCGCTGCCCGGCCGCGTGCTGGCGGCCCACCTGCCGCCGCCGCCTGACCCGAGGAAAGGCAGGACGCTCGTGCTCGGCGCCGGCAAGGCCGGCGGCGCGATGGCCCAGGCGCTCGAAGCCGCCTGGCCGGCCGACGCGCCGCTGGCCGGCCTCGTCATCACCCGCTACGGCCATGTGCCGGGCGGCTGGCGGCCGCGGCGGCTGGAACTGGTCGAGGCCGCGCATCCGGTGCCCGACGCCAGCGGCCTGGCCGCCAGCGAGAAGCTGCTCGCGCTCACGCGAGGGCTCACGGCCGACGACCTCGTCATCTGCCTGATCTCGGGCGGCGGCTCGGCGCTGATGAGCCTGCCGGCACCGGGGCTGACGCTGGCCGACAAGCAGGCCGTCAACCGCGCGCTGCTGCACAGCGGCGCCGGCATCGCCGAGATGAACTGCGTGCGCAAGCACCTGTCCGCCATCAAGGGCGGGCGCCTCGCCGCCGCCTGCGCGCCGGCCCGCGTGCTGACGCTGACGATCAGCGACGTGCCGGGCGACGACCCCGCCGTCATCGCCTCCGGCCCGACCGTGGCCGACGCGACGAGCTGCGCCGACGCGCTGGCCATCTGCCGCCGCTACCGCATCCTGCTGCCCGAGGCCGCCTGCGCCGGCCTGGAATCGGGCGCCTTCGAGACCCCCAAGCCCGGCGATGCGCGCCTGGCCGGGCATGAACTCGTCATGCTCGCCACGCCGCAGATGAGCCTGGACGCGGCGGCCGGCGCGGCGCGCACGCACGGCCTCGCGGCCCACATCCTCAGCGACGAGATCGAGGGCGAATCGCGCGTGGTCGGCGGCGTGCATGCGGCGCTGGCCCGCGCCGTCGCGCGCCACGGCCAGCCCTTCGCCAAGCCCTGCGTGATCCTGTCGGGCGGCGAGACGACGGTGACCGTCGAGGCCGGCAAGCCGGCAGGGCAGGGCGGCCGCGCCACCGAATTCCTGCTCGGCTGCGCGCTCGCGCTGCAGGGCGAGCCGGGCGTGTTCGGTCTGGCGGCGGACACCGACGGCATCGACGGCGTCGGCCCGCATGCCGGCGCGCTGCTGACCCCCACCAGCCTCGGCCGCGCCCGCGCGCTCGGCTTGAGCCCGCAGGCCCTGCTGGACGGGCACGACAGCGCCAGCTTCTTCGCGCCGCTGGGCGATCTGCTCGTGCCCGGGCCGAGCTTCACCAACGTCAACGACTTCCGCGCGCTGCTGATCCTCTGATCGCTCAGGGATCGCATAAGCGTCCCCGTTTTGCTTCGTTGGCCGGCGCAGACCCGGCCGCTAGCCTTGCTCGGTTTTCGCATGAGAGCCGACATGAGCACCCCTGTTCTCGATGAGCCCCAAACCCTGGCCCGTGCCCGTGAGGCGGCACAGGCCGCCGGCCTGCCTTTCGCGGGCAGCGTCCATCCGCGCGACGCCTGGGCCCTGGTCCAGGCCGGCCGCGCCGTCCTCGTCGATGTGCGCAGTGCCGAGGAGCGCCACTTCGTCGGCCAGGTGCCGGGCAGCCTGCACGTCGCCTGGGCCACCGGCACCGCGCTGAACCGCAACCCGCGCTTCGTGAAGGAGCTTGAGGCCAAGGCCGGCCCCAGGTCCGGCAACGAATTGCCCGTGCTGCTGCTGTGCCGCAGCGGCAAGCGCTCGGCCCTCGCCGCCGAAGCCGCCGCCCGGGCCGGGCTGGCGGACGTGTTCAATGTGCTCGAAGGCTTCGAGGGCGATGCCGACGCGCATCGGCAGCGCGGGCACTTCAACGGCTGGCGCTTACACGGCCTGCCCTGGGTGCAAGACTGATGGCGGGCGACGAACTGCCGAACATCGTCACGGCCCTGCGCGACGCCCGCCGCCGCTGGCGCGACGCGCACCGGCGCTGGCATGTGGACGGGCGCGAACTGCCCTCGCGCGAACTGCTGGCCGAGGCCGTGCAGCGGCTGGCCGGCGCGCTGTTCCCGATGCGCCTCGGCCCGCCCGACCTGCAGCCCGGCGACGAGGACTACTACGTCGGCCACACCCTCGGCCTCGCGCTGGCCGGGCTGCGCCAGCAGGCCGCGCTGGAACTGCGCCACGAGGCCCGCTTGCGCGATGGCGACGACCCGGCCGACGCCGACGCCCGCATCGCCGCCTTCGCCGCCCGCCTGCCCGCCGTGCGCGCGCTGCTGGACAGCGACGTGATCGCCGCCTACCAGGGCGACCCGGCGGCGCGCAGCGTCGATGAAGTGCTGCTCTGCTACCCCGGCCTGCACGCCCTCATCAGCCACCGCCTCGCGCACGAGCTGTATGCGCAAGGGCTGCCGCTGATCGCCCGCGTCATCGCCGAGCAGGCCCATGCGCAGACGGGCATCGACATCCACCCCGGCGCGCAGATCGGCGCGGGCTGCTTCATCGACCACGGCACCGGCGTCGTCGTCGGCGAGACGGCCGTGCTGGGCGAGCGCGTGCGCATCTACCAGAACGTCACGCTGGGCGCCAAGAGCATCCCGACCGACGCCGCCGGCCATGCGCGCAAGGGCCAGCCGCGCCACCCCATCGTCGAGAGCGACGTGGTCATCTACGCCGGCGCCACCGTGCTGGGCCGCATCACCATCGGCCAGGGCTCGGTCATCGGCGGCAACGTCTGGCTGACGCGCAGCCTGCCGCCGGGCAGCCGCATCGCGCAGGCGCAATCCCAGGCGGAGCCGCAAGCCGAGCCGGCGTCCTGACTTCTCAATCCCCCACCACCCCGGAGCCCTTCCCATGGCCGACAACACCCAGCTCGCCCTGGGCGACGCCGCCGCGCGGCAGCTTGCCAACGCGACGAAAACCGTCCCCCAGCTCTCCACCATCACGCCGCGCTGGCTGACCCATCTGCTGCAGTGGCTGCCGGTCGAGGCCGGCATCTACCGCCTCAACAAGGTGGCCGATCCCGAGGCCGTGAAGGTCGCCTGCGCCAGGCGCGACGAGGCCGAGCTGCCCGTCACCTTCGCCGACTACGACGCCGCGCCGCGCGAATACTTCCTGAACGCGGTCGCCACCGTGCTGGACGTGCATACCCGCGTCTCCGACCTCTACAGCAGCCCGCACGACCAGATCAAGGAGCAGCTCCGCCTCGTCATCGAGACCATCAAGGAGCGCCAGGAGTCCGAGCTGATCAACAACCCGGACTACGGCCTGCTGGCCAACGTCGCGGACGCGCAGCGCCTCTCCACGCTGACCGGCGCGCCGACGCCGGACGACCTGGACGACCTGCTCGGCAAGGTCTGGAAGGAGCCCGCCTTCTTCCTGACCCACCCGCTCGCCATCGCCGCCTTCGGCCGCGAGTGCACGCGCCGCGGCGTGCCGCCGCCCACCATCAGCCTGTTCGGCAGCCAGTTCCTGACCTGGCGCGGCATCCCGCTGATCCCCAGCGACAAGGTGCCCGTCAACGACGGCAAGACCAGCATCATCCTGCTGCGCGTGGGCGACAAGCGCCAGGGCGTCGTCGGCCTCTACCAGCCGGGCCTGCCGGGCGAACAGGGGCCGGGCCTGTCGGTGCGCTTCATGGGCATCAACCGCAACGCCATCGCCTCCTACCTGATCAGCCTCTACTGCTCGCTCGCGGTCCACAGCGACGACGCGCTGGCCGTGCTCGAAGACGTGGAAGTGGGCAAATACCATGCATACCCAGACACCTACCGCTGAGGTGGCGAGCCCGTTCGACGTGGCCGCGCTGGGGCGGCTCGCCAACGAGCTGTTCGGCGGCCTCGGCGTGCCGTCCAACCCGCTGCCGGCCGGCATCCCCGGCGGGCCGCTGCCCCAGGCCACGACGACGCAGGCCGCCGGCTTCGGTGCGGCGGCCCCGGGCCTGAACCTCGTGCCCACCGGCCCCGACCAGGCCGCCGCGCTGGCACGGCCGTCGCCGGCCCAGGCCCCGCACGCGCAGGCCGGCAACGGCGTGCCGGACGTGCTGCTGACCAGCGTGCCCGGCCTCGACGGCCGCGCCGGCGGGCAGCTGCTCGGCGTGCCGCAGCCGGTGAGCGCACCCACGCCCCCCGCCGCCGGCTACTACTTCCTCGAACCCGCCGCGCAGCCGCAGCAGCCCTCGCTCTACGTGCTGGACTTGCAGCGCCACCCCGGCGCGCACGGCCATCACGCGGGCGAACTGCCGAACAAGCATCAGCTGCAGGGCCAGCGCACGCCCTTCGACGTGAACGCCATCCGGCGCGATTTCCCGATCCTGTCGGAGCGCGTCAACGGCAAGCCCCTGGTCTGGTTCGACAACGCCGCGACGACGCAGAAGCCCCGCGCCGTCATCGACCGCCTCACGCATTTCTACGAACACGAGAACAGCAATATCCACCGCGCCGCGCACACGCTGGCGGCGCGCGCGACCGATGCCTACGAGGGCGCCCGCAAGACGGTGGCGGCCTTCGTCAATGCGCGCTCGGCGGATGAAGTGATCTTCGTGCGCGGTGCCACCGAGGCCATCAATCTCGTCGCCAACACCTGGGGCGAGCAACAGGTCGGCGCGGGCGACGAGATCCTCGTCTCCCATCTGGAGCACCACGCCAACATCGTGCCCTGGCAGCAGCTCGCGGCCCGCAAGGGCGCGCAACTGCGCGTGATCCCGGTGGACGACAGCGGCCAGGTCATCCTCGGCGAGGCGCAGAAGCTCATCACGCCGCGCACCAAGCTGCTCGCGGTGACGCAGGTCAGCAATGCGCTCGGCACCGTCGTGCCGGTGCAGGAACTGGTGGCGCTGGCGCAGCGCCAGGGCGTGACGACGCTGGTGGACGGCGCGCAGTCGGTCTCCCACCTCGCGGTGGACGTGCAGGCCCTGGGCTGCGACTTCTTCATCTTCAGCGGCCACAAGATCTTCGGCCCCACGGGCATCGGCGCCGTCATCGGCCGCAAGGCCGTGCTGGACGCCATCCCGCCCTGGCAGGGCGGCGGCAACATGATTGCCGACGTGAGCTTCGAGCGCACCGTGTTCCAGCCCGCGCCGGCACGCTTCGAGGCCGGCACCGGCAATATCGCCGACGCGGCGGGGCTGGCGGCGGCGCTGGACTATGTCTCGCGCATCGGTCTGCCGCACATCGCCCGCTACGAGCACGAGCTGCTCGCCTACGCGACCGAGGCCATCCGCCCCATCCCCGGCCTGCGCCTGATCGGCACGGCCGCCGACAAGGCCAGCGTGCTGAGCTTCGTGCTGGCCGGCCACGAGACGGCGGCCGTGGGCCGGGCGCTGGCCGAGGAAGGCATCGCCGTGCGCGCCGGCCACCACTGCGCCCAGCCCATCCTGCGCCGCTTCGGCGTCGAGGCCACGGTGCGGCCCTCGTTCGCCTTCTACAACAGCTGCGACGAGATCGACCACTTCGTGTCCGTGCTGCGCCGGCTGGCGCGGGCTGGCCCGCATTGACCGGCGCCCGGCTCCGCTCTTACAAGCCGTAACGAGCGGGGCCGGGGCCCTGCGGGGGCAGGTCGATGGGCGTCAAGCGTCGCCAACGCAAGCACCGGCCGGCGGCAACGCCGCTGGGCTGGGCGCTGCTGCGCTCGGCGCTGTTCATCGCCAGCCTCGTGCTGCTCTGCGAGCCCATGCTGGTGCCGCTGGAAATGCCGGCGCGCATCGTCGTCGGGCAGTTGGCCGCGCAGGCCGAGGCCCAGGCGGAGGAGCGCAGCCCGCCCACGCTCGCGGTGCTGAAGCTCGACCGGCAGACCTTCCTCGGCGAGTTCGGCGGCCGGCGCCCGCTCGACCGCTGCGTGCTGCTGGGCCACCTGGAGCAACTGCTGCGCGTGCGCTCCGACTTGGCGCATCTGGGGCTGGACCTCGACCTCTCCGACACCGGCGATGCCAGGCAGGACGCCTGCGCGGCGGACATCCTCGGCTTCCTGAAGGCGCAGCCGCAGTTGTCCAGCACGCTGATCCTGCCCGTCGATGCGCAGGACCGGCGCGAGAGCATGGCATGGCGGCAGCGCGTCCACGATGCCGGCCTCGCGCTGGCCGACCCGCGCGTGCTGCGCGAGTTCGGCGTCGTGCGCCGCCACTGGCTGAACGAGGGCGCCTGCCCGACGCTGGGTCAGGCGCTGGCGGCATCGAGCCCGGCCGCGTCTGCCGCCTGCTTCGATGCCGCGCGCGACCTCGACGAACTCGACGGCCGGCACCACGGCAGCGAGCGCAATATCGCCTACCACGCGCTGGTGCGCGGCGCCTGGGTGCCGGGCCTCGGCGATGACGGCCAGTTGCTGCCGCTGGCCGCGCAGATCGCGGCCCTGGGCCGGCAGAACGGCGTGAAGCGCGTGCTGCTGGGCGCGCATTTCGACGCCAGCGACGAGCACCTCACGCCCATCGGCCCGCTGGCCGGCGTCGAGGTGCATGCGGCGGTGGCGCTGAACCCGGGCGAGCAGCCGTCCCACGTCGCCGGCTTCATGCTGGACGTGGGCCTGGGCCTGGCCTTCGGCTTCTTCGTCCACGCGCTCTGGGGCCGCTATTTCAGGCAGTTGCTCGGCCATGGCGGCGTGGCGCCGACGGTCACGGGCCAGGGCCTGGCCTATCTCTGGCCGCTGTTGCTGCTGCTGGTCTGGCTGCCGCTGGCCTTCGGGATCCTGCCCTGGATGAGCCTGCGCGTGCTGCTCGGCTGGGGCACCTGGATCAACCCGGTGCCCATGCTCGTCGGCATGAGCGTGGACGCCTTCGTGCTGGGCAGCGTGGCGGCGGCCGTCCACCACGCGGGCCATGGCGCCGAGCCCCGGGCCGACCCGCCGCGCCCTGCCTGGCGCGCGCGGGCGCTGTGGGCGCTGGCCCACCTGCCCCGCGCCGTGTGGTGGACGGTGCTCGCGCTGGCGCTGGCGAAGCTGGCCTTCCACTGGACGCCTTTCCATGGGCTGGCATGACCCCTGACGGAGACCGCGCATGAAAGCATCCCTCGCCCCCACCCTCGTTCTGTGTGCCTGCCTGCTCGCCGCCTGGGGCGCGCAGGCCCAGCCGGCTTCGGCACCGGCATCAGCCCCCGCGCCCCGGCCGGCCTGCGCCGTCGAGGCCACCGTGGCGCAGTTGCAGAAGGCGCCCCGGCTGGCCGGCGGCTATGCGCTGACCGGGTCGAGCTGCCACTCGCTGCGGCAGGTGTTCGCGCGGCTGCTCGGCTCGTCCAGCGGCGCCGGCCTGAAGCTGGAAAAGGACAAGGCGCTGGACCTGCCCGCCGCGCAGCGGGAGCGCAGCCGGGGCCTCGCCGACGCCGAGTTCGCCACCGCGCTCGCGGGCGCGCAGGCCGGCGAGCACGACCCGTTGCGCCGCCTCGTGCTGGAAGCCGCGCTGCACGAGGATTTCGGCCACTACGCCGCCCGCGACCTGCTGCTGCGCGAGGCGCGCCAGCAGATGGAGCGCTGAGATGCGCGCTGCTCTCATGGCCGGGCTCGTCGCGCTGTGTGGCGCGGCGCAGGCGCAAACCGCGCCGGGCCAGGCCGTGCGCGTCGGCGGCCGGCAGGTCGATCTGGCCGGCGGCGTGTTCGACCCGCGCTGCGAGCAGCCGGTGGCGCCCTTCGCGCTGACGGCCAATGTCGAGGACCTCGCCCGCCACGGCTTCGACGCCTATGTCGAGCAGCAACTGCCCGGCGCTCTGGACAAGGCCCTGGGCAAGAAGCCCCCGCGCCGGGCGGCGGGCAAGGCCCGGGGCGCGCCGATCACGCCCGCGCTGCGGCTGGAGGCCAAGCGCATGAACTGGCTGCCGATGAGCGTCGAGGATGCCTACGGCGAGCAGTTGCTGCGCCGCATGCGCGGCCGGCTGATGCCGCGCGAGGGCCGGGCCGGCCCGCGCTGGTACCCGGCCGCCGACGCGCTGCTGGCCGAGGTGCTGGCCGGCGTGAAGCAGCCCCATGCCTACCGCTTCGAGGCCTTCATCAGCACCGAGGCGGGCGAGAACGCGATGGCGCTGCCGGGCGGGCGCATCGTCATCGACAAGGCCTTGCTGGAAGACCCCGCGCTGCGCGACAAGGCCTATTTCGCGGTGGCGCACGAGATCGGCCATGTGCTGCAGCGCCACCAGACGCGGGCGCTGCAGGCGCGCGTCATCGACGCGCTGGCGCTCAAGTCCAGCCTGCCCGACCTCGTCAAGACCATGCGCAACGCCGGCGGCCAGCCGCAGGCCGTCGTGCGCCTGCTGGTGGGCGGCAAGCTGCTGTTCGAGAAGCATTCGGAGCAGCAGGAACTGCAGGCCGACGCCTGCGGCATGCGCCTGCTCGACGAGGGCGGCGGCGACGCGGGCCGGCTGCTGGCCGCCGTGACGGCCTTTGCGCAAGGCCTGCCCGCGCCGCAGCCGGCGCCGCCGCCCGACGACACGCTGGGCGCCGTCATCGACCTCGTGCAGCGCCCCGTGGACGCCCACCCGAGCACGCCGGAGCGGCGCCGCAATCTGGATCAGATGCTGGCCGAACTGGGCCAGCGGCCGGGCGCGAGGCCCGCCGTGCGGCCCAAGGTGGAGCCGCTGCCGACGCTGCCCGGGCGGCGCTGAGGGCCGGCGTCGTGTGGCGCGGGCCGAGCGCCGGGCGCGCCTGAGCCGGCCCGCCTGGCGATGTGCTTGCGGCTCGAAGCCGCGAGCATCGCCGTCCCCTCGGGGGACCGGCCAAGGCAGTCCTTGGACGAGGGGCTCCAGTTACCATGCCGCCCCATGCTGATCGCCCTGCTTCATGTCCCTGCCGTTTGAACTCCAGATCGGCTGGCGCTACACCCGCGCCGGGCGGGGCGGGCGGCGCAACCGCTTCATCAGCTTCATCTCGGGCGCGTCCATCCTGGGCATCGCGCTGGGCGTGGCGGCGCTGATCATCGTGTTGTCGGTGATGAACGGCTTCCAGCGCGAGGTGCGCGACCGCATGCTCAACGTCATCGCCCACGTCGAGCTGCTCAGCTATTCGGGCCAGGCCCTGCCGGACTGGCAGGCCACGGCGGCGCGGGCGGGCGAGAACCCGCAGGTGGTCGGCGCGGCGCCCTTCATCGCCAGCCAGGGCCTGATCGCCCGTGGCGAGGACATGCGCGGCGCGGTGCTGCGCGGCATCTCGCCGGCCGAGGAAGCCGCCGTCACGCCGCTGGGCGCCCAGCTCCAGGGCGGCGCCTTCGCCCGGCTGCAGCCCGGCGCCTGGAATATCGTGCTGGGCGCCGAGCTGGCGCGCCAGCTGGGCGTGGGCGAGGGCGACAAGATCACCATCGCCGTGCCCGGCGGCCAGGTGACGCCGGCCGGCGTGGTGCCGCGCTTTCGCAGCTTCAACGTCGTCGGCACCTTCAGCGCGGGGCATTACGAGTACGACTCGGGGCTGGCCTTGATGCACATCGACGACGCGGCCAAGCTCTTCCGCACCGAGGGGCCGACCGGCGTGCAACTGCGGCTGAAGGACGTGCACGAGGCCCGGCGCGTGGCGGCCGAACTCGCTCGCAGCATGGGCCCGGACGTCCTCGTGCGCGACTGGACGCGCGCCAACGCGACCTGGTTCGACGCGGTGCAGATCGAGAAACGCATGATGAGCATCGTGCTGACGCTGATCGTCGCCGTCGCCGCCTTCAACCTCGTCTCGACCCTGGTGATGACGGTGACGGACAAGCAGAGCGACATCGCCATCCTGCGCACCCTCGGCGCCAGCCCGCGCTCGATCATGGGCATCTTCATCGTCCAGGGCGCGGTGGCCGGCGTCATCGGCACGCTGGCCGGCGTGGGCCTGGGGCTGCTGGTGGCCTGCAATATCGACGTCATCGTGCCGGCCATCGAGCGCCTGCTGAACGTCAGCTTCCTGCCCGGCAGCATCTACGTCATCAGCCAGATGCCGAGCGACCCGCAGCGCGGCGACATCGTGCCCATCGCGCTGGTGTCCCTGGCCCTGGCCTTCCTCGCCACGCTCTACCCGAGCTGGCGCGCCAGCCGCGTGCAGCCGGCCGAGGCGCTGCGCTATGAGTGAGCCCGTGCTGCAGGCGACCGGCCTTGCGCGCCGCTTCCGCGAAGGCGGGCTGGACGTGAACGTGCTCCAGGGCGTGGACCTGGCGGTAGCGCGCGGCGAGACGCTGGCGATCAGCGGCGCCTCGGGCTCGGGCAAGAGCACGCTGCTGCATCTGCTGGGCGGGCTGGACGCGCCGAGCAGCGGCGCCGTCACGCTGATGGGCCGCCCGCTCGCCGGCATGGACGAGGCGGAGCGCGGCCGCTGGCGCAACCAGCATCTGGGTTTCGTCTACCAGTTCCACCACCTGCTGCCCGAGTTCAACGCGCTGGACAACGTGGCGATGCCGCTGCGCATCCGCCGCGAGCCGGCCGCCGCCGCGCGCGCCGCTGCGGCGGAGATGCTGGCGCGCGTCGGCCTCGCGGCGCGGGCGCAGCACCGGCCGGGCGAACTCTCGGGCGGCGAGCGCCAGCGCGTGGCCATCGCCCGCGCCCTCGTCACGCGGCCGGCCTGCGTGCTGGCCGACGAGCCCACCGGCAACCTCGACCGCGACACGGCCCACGCCGTCTTCGCGCTGATGCTGGAACGCGCCCGCGAGTCCGGCACGGCCTTCGTCCTCGTCACCCACGACCGCGAACTGGCAGCACGCTGCGACCGCCAACTGCATCTCGTCGCCGGACAATTCCAAACGCCATGACTCCGAGATTCATCCTCAAGCTCTCCTGCCCGGATCGCGCCGGCATCGTCCATGCCGTCACCGGCGTGCTGCTGCAGCAGGGCGGCAATATCGTCACCTCGCATCAGCATGGCGACCCGGACCATGCGCGCTTCTTCATGCGCATCGAGTTCGAGGCGGCCGCCGAAGAGGCCGCGTTGCAAGCCGCCTTCGCGCCGCTGGCCGCCCAGTTCGGCATGGACTGGACCCTGGTCGCACGCGCCCGCAAGACGCGCGTGCTGCTGCTGGTCTCCAAGCTCGGCCACTGCCTGAACGACCTGCTGTTCCGCGTGCAGACGGGGCACTTGAACGTCGAGATCCCGGCCATCGTGTCCAACCACCGCGACTTCTACCAACTCGCGGCCTCGCACGACATTCCCTTCCACCACTTTCCGCTGCTCGGCGCCACCGAGGCGCAGAAGGCCGCGCAGGAGGCACGCATCCGCGAGGTCATCGCCGACAACGGCATCGACCTCGTCGTGCTGGCCCGCTACATGCAAATCCTGTCGCCCGAGCTGTGCCGCGACCTCGCGGGCCGGGCCATCAACATCCACCACAGCTTTCTGCCCAGCTTCAAGGGCGCGCGGCCCTATCACCAGGCCTACGAGCGCGGCGTCAAGCTGATCGGCGCGACGGCGCACTATGTGACCAGCGACCTCGACGAGGGGCCGATCATCGAGCAGGAAGTCGCGCGCATCGACCACAGCATGCCGCCCGAGCAGCTCGTCGGCATCGGCCGCGATATGGAATGCGTGGCGCTGGCGCGGGCCATCCAGTGGCATGCCGAACACCGCGTGCTGCTGAATGGGAACCGCACCGTCGTCTTCCGGTGAGCCCGTGTGGGTCGATACCCACTGCCACCTCGACGCGGCCGAGTTCGACGCCGACCGTGATGCGGTGATCGCGCGGGCGCGCGCGGCGGGCGTCGGGCAGATCGTGCTGCCGGCCGTCGAGGCAGCGAACTTCGACACGGTGCGATGGCTCGCCGTCGAACACGGCTTCGCCTACGCGCTGGGCATCCACCCGCTCTATGCGATGCGCGCCGCCGAGGGCGATCTCGGCCAACTCGCCGAGGCGCTGCAGACGCATGGCTGCGACCCGCGCCTCGTCGCCGTCGGCGAAATCGGCCTGGATTTCTTCGTGCCGGGCCTGGACGCGGCGACGCAGCAGCGCTTCTACGTCGAGCAGTTGAAGCTCGCGCAGCGCGCCGGCCTGCCGGTCATCCTGCATGTGCGCCGCAGCGCCGATCAACTGCTGGCCGGCCTGCGCCGCGTCGGCTTCACGCAGGGCGGCATCGCCCATGCGTTCAACGGCAGCGAGCAGCAGGCGCGGGCCTTCATCGCCCTCGGCTTCAAGCTCGGCTTCGGCGGCACGCTGAGCTTCGAGCGCTCGCTGCAAATCCGCCGTCTGGCAGCCTCACTGCCGCCGGACGCGCTGGTGCTGGAAACCGACGCGCCCGACATCCCGCCGCACTGGCTCTACAAGACCGCCGCCCAGCGCGAAGCCGGCGAGAGGGCGCGCAACGAGCCGGCCGAGCTGCCGCGCATCGCCGCCAGCCTCGCCGCGTTGCGCGGCTGGACGCTGGCGCAGACGGCCGCCGTCACGACGGCCAATGCGCTGGCCGCGCTTCAGCGGTTGCGCGGGCTGATGGGCGTCTCCGGCACCGGGTAGCCCGCCGCGCCGAAGGTGGCGACGATGGCTTTGTGGGTGTCGAAATAGACCTGCCAGTAGTGGTCGGTGTGGCAGTAGGGCCGCACGCACAGCAGCGGGCCCTCGGGCGTGAACTGCAGGATCTCGATGTCCGGCGCCGGCACGGCCATCACGTTCTCGATGGCGGCGATGACGGGCTTGAGGCGGTCGATGGCGTCCATCGGATCGACGCTGTTGGCCACCTTGGCCACGCAGTCCACGCGGCGGTGGGGCAGGGCCGAGTAGTTCTGGATGGAGCCGCCGAAGATGGTGTTGTTGCCGACGATGGTGTGGACGTTGTCGGGGCTGGTGATGGTGGTGCCGAACAGGCCGATCTCGGTGACGGTGCCCGTCACGCCGCCGGCCTGCACGAAGTCGCCGACCTTGAAGGGCCGCAGCACCTGCATGAAGACGCCGGCCGCGAAATGCGTCAGCAGCCCGCCCCAGGCCGTGCCGATGGCCAGGCCCGCGCCGGCCAGCAGCGCGGCGAAGGAGGTGGTCTTGACGCCGAAGATGTCCAGGATCGCCAGGATCAGGACGACGTTCAGCAGCACGCCGAGGATGGAGCGCAGATAGGCGGCGAGCGTCGAGTCGATGCGCTTGCCGCGCTCCAGCGCGCCGGTGAAGAGGCGCAGCGCCAGCGAGATCAGCCAGCGGCCGACGACCCAGGCCGCGATGGCGGCGAGGATCTTGAGTCCGAAATCCGCCCCCTGGGTGCTGAGAAACTGCCAGATGGCTTCCGTGTTCATGCCTGCGTTCATCGACCTCTCCATATGAAAAAAACCGCCGCCGCGCCGCGCCTGCTGGGGCTGCCGCCGGTGTTCGACACCGAGGCGCGGCTGTTGCTGCTGGGCAGCTTCCCCGGCGCGGCCTCGCTGCGCGCCGCGCAGTATTACGCACATCCTCGCAATGCCTTCTGGCCGGTGCTGGCGGCGCTGCTGGGCGAGGCCGGGCTGCCGGCCTTGCCTTATGAAGAGCGGCTGGCCGCGCTGCGCCGCCACCGCGTGGCGCTGTGGGACGCGGTGGCCGCCTGCCGGCGCGAGGGCAGCCTGGACACGGCCATCACCGCCGCCCGGCCCAGCGACCTGCCCGGCCTGCTGGCGCGCCTGCCCGCGCTGCGCGCCATCGGCTGCAATGGCGCGTTGGCCTACAAGCAGACGCTGGCCGCGCTGGGCGACGTGGCCCTGCCCGTGCTGCGCCTGCCGTCCACCAGCCCCGCGCATGCGGGCCTGAGCCTGGCCGACAAGCGCGACGCATGGTTGGCGGCGCTCTCTCCTCACCTAGGATGCGCGCCATGAAAAAGCAGCAGACCTGGGGCCCGGCGACGCTGAGCGAGTTCGACGGCGTGCGCTATCTGCATCTGGACTCGATCTGGGTGCAGGGCGCGATGCGCATCCGCAAGCCCGACCAGATCGAACTCGAATACGTGCAGCGCATGTGCGCCTGGATGCTGTGGCGCGAGCCGGCCACGCTGGGCGAGGGCCATGCGGTGCAGTTGGGCCTCGGCGCGGCGGCGCTGACGCGCTTTTGCAGCGGCACGCTGAAGATGCGCACGACGGCGGTGGAGATCAACCCCGAGGTCATTGCCGCCTGCCGGCAGTGGTTCCGGCTGCCGGCCGATGGCGAGCGGCTGCGCGTTGTCAACGAGGACGCGGCGCGCTGGATCGGCGACGATGCGCACCTGCAGACGGTGGACGTGCTGAACGTCGATCTCTACGACCACGAGGCCGCCGCGCCGGTGCTGGACGACGAGGCCTTCTACGCCGCCTGCCGCGGCGTGCTGGCCGATGGCGGGCTGATGACGGTCAACCTCTTCGGCCGCAGCGCCAGCTTCGCGCGCAGCGCGTTGCGCATCGCCCGGGCCTTCGGCTCCGATCAGGTGTGGAGCCTGGCGCCGACGAAAGAGGGCAACACCGTCGTCGTCGCGGCGCGCGGCGTGCAGGTGCCGCACCGCGACGTGCTGGAGCAGCGCGCGGCTACCATCGAAGCGCGCTTCAAGCTGCCGGCGCGCAAATGGCTCAGGCTCGTCAGGCCGCTGCCGATGAGCATCCTCAACGCCCTCTGAGAACCGCCCCGATGTCCACCAAGCCCAAGCTCCCTGCGTCCAAGTCCGAAGGCCGGCTGGAGTGGCGCCAGTTGCTGCACTGGCTGCTGGAAGACGGGCTGATCGACGAGCCCCAGGTGCAGCGCACCGAGCAGCGCTTCGCGGCGGGCGACAGCGCGCTGCACCCGCTGGTGCGCCTGGGCCATGCCAGCCTGGTGCGGCTGTCCACCGGCAAGCCGCTGGACGTGGACGCGCTCTCCGAATGGCTGGCCCTGCGCGCCCGCCTGCCCTATCTGCGCATCGATCCGCTGAAGGTGGACGTGGGCCGCGTCGGCGACGTGATGTCCATCGGCTATGCGGAGGCCAAGCGCTGCCTGCCGGTGCAGTTCGGCCTCAACGACGTGACGATCGCCACCTCGGAGCCCTTCGACACGAGCTGGGTGGCGCAGATCGAGTCGCACGTGCGCAAGCCCATCAAGCTGGTCGTCGCCAACCCGCTGGACATCGCGCGCTACACGACCGAGTTCTTCACGCTGGCGCGCTCGGTGCGCGCGGCGGCCAAGGCCGGCGAGCAGAGCCAGGTGGCGAGCTTCGAACAGCTCGTCGAGCTGGGCCGCACGAACAAGCAGCTCGACGCCAACGACCAGGGCGTCGTGCAGGTCGTCGATTGGCTGTGGCAATACGCCTTCGATCAGCGCGCGAGCGACATTCATCTGGAGCCGCGCCGCGAGATGGGCGTGATCCGCTTCCGCATCGACGGCGTGCTGCACACGGTCTACCAACTGCCGCCGACGGTGATGAGCGCGATGACCTCGCGCATCAAGCTGCTGGGCCGCATGGACGTGGTGGAGAAGCGCCGCCCGCTGGACGGCCGCATCAAGACGCGCAACCCGGCCGGCGACGAGATCGAGATGCGCCTGTCCACCCTGCCCACGGCCTTCGGCGAGAAGATGGTCATGCGCATCTTCGACCCGGACACGGCGGTCAAGGATCTGTCCTCGCTGGGCTTCGGTCAGCACGATTCGGACCGCTGGGAAGGCCTCGTCAAGCAGCCCCACGGCATCATCCTCGTCACCGGCCCGACCGGGAGCGGCAAGACGACGACGCTGTATTCGACGTTGAAGCGGCTGGCGACCGACGAGGTCAATGTCTGCACCATCGAAGACCCGATCGAGATGATCGAGCCGGCCTTCAACCAGACCCAGGTGCAGAACGTGCTCGACTTCGGCTTTGCCGAGGGCCTGCGCGCGCTGATGCGGCAGGATCCGGACATCATCATGGTCGGCGAGATCCGCGACCTGGAGACGGCCGAGATGGCCATCCAGGCGGCACTGACGGGCCACCTCGTCTTCAGCACCCTGCACACCAATGATTCGGTCTCGGCCATCACGCGGCTGCAGGACCTGGGCGTGCCGAGCTATCTGATCAGCGCCACCGTCATCGGCGTGCTGGCCCAGCGCCTCGTGCGCACGCTGTGCCCGCACTGCAAGCAGCCGGACCCGCTCGTCACGCGCGAGAGCCTCAACGAACTGGTGCGCCACTGGCGCCTGGGCGGCGGCGTGAAGCCCTTCAAGCCGGTGGGCTGCCTGGAATGCCGCAACACGGGCTTCCGCGGCCGCGCCGGCCTGTACGAATTGCTGACGGTGAGCGAGGGCGTGAAGGGCGCGCTGGCCGACCTGTCCGCGCTGCGCCGCCAGGCCATGCAGGAAGGCCTGCGCCCATTGCGCTTGGCCGGCGCGATGAAGGTGGCCGAGGGCGTCACGACGGTGGAAGAAGTGCTGCGCAGCACGCCCGCCTGGGAGGGCTGAGTGAGGGGCGCCCACCTTACGTGTAATCCACAGGCGGGCCGCCGGAAGCCCACTGCCAGAATCGCCGCCAGCAGACAGCGCGCCGGAGGCGACAGACGATGAAGATCAAGAGCCAGCGGGACTTCTGGTCCGGGCTGATGTTCCTGGTGGCGGGCCTGGCCTTCGCTTGGGGCGCGACCGAATACGCCTTCGGCACCTCGGCCCAGCCCGGGCCGGGCTATTTCCCCTTCGGGCTCGGCATCCTGCTGGCGCTGCTCGGCGGGCTGGTGCTGTTCAAGGCGCTGACGCTGGAATCCGAGGGCGGCGACCCGGTCGGCCCCATCGCCTGGCGGCCGCTGCTCGTCATCGTCGCCGCCATCGTCATTTTCGGCCTGACCCTGCCGCGCCTCGGGCTGGCCTGCGCGTTGCCGCTGCTCATCGCGATCTCGTCGCTGGCGGACGGCCAGTTCCGCTGGCGCGACGTGCTGATCAGCAGCGCCGTGCTGACGCTGGGCAGTTGGGCCCTGTTCATCGTGGCCCTGAAGCTGACCATCCCGCTCTGGCCCATCTTCATCACCGGCTGAGGGCGGCGCATGGACTTGCTGAACCATCTCGGCCTGGGCTTCCAGACGGCGCTGAGCCTGCAGAACCTGCTCTACGCCTTCTTCGGCGTCGTGCTCGGCACGCTGATCGGCGTGCTGCCCGGGCTCGGCCCCGTGGCGACCATCGCGATGCTGCTGCCGTCCATTTATTCGCTGGACGCGACGCCGGCCCTCATCATGCTGGCCGGTATCTACTACGGCGCCCAGTACGGCGGCTCGACGACGGCCATCCTCATCAATGTGCCGGGCGAATCGAGTTCGGTCGTCACCGCCATCGACGGCTACCAGATGGCCCGCCGCGGCCGCGCCGGTCCTGCCCTCGCGGCGGCCGGCCTGGGCAGCTTCTTCGCCGGCTGCGTGGGCACCATCATCATCGCGGCCTTCGCGCCGCCGCTGACCGCGCTGGCCTTCAAGTTCGGCTCGGCCGAGTATTTTTCGCTGATGGTGCTGGGCCTCGTGGGCGCCGTCGTGCTGGCCTCGGGTTCGCTCATCAAGGCCATTGCGATGATCGTGCTGGGCCTGCTGCTGGGGCAGATCAACACCGACGTCATCAGCGGCACCGCGCGCTTTTCCTTCGACATCGTCCAACTGGGCGACGGCATCGGCTTCGTCGTCATTGCGATGGGTGTGTTCGGCTTCGGCGAGATCATCGCCAACCTGGGCCAGCCGGCAGAGCACCGCGAGGTCTTCGTCAAGGACGTGCATGGCCTGTGGCCGACGCGCGAGGACTTCAAGGAGGCCTGGCCCTCGGTCGTGCGCGGCACGGCTCTGGGCTCGGTGCTCGGCGTGCTGCCGGGCGGCGGCGCGCTGCTGGCCTCGTTCGCGGCCTATACGCTGGAAAAGAAGGTCGTCCGCAACCCGAGCGTGCCTTTCGGCAAGGGCGCCATCCAGGGCGTGGCCGGCCCCGAGAGCGCCAACAACGCCGGCGCGCAGACGTCCTTCATCCCGATGCTGACCCTGGGCATCCCGCCCAATGCCGTCATGGCGCTGATGGTGGGGGCGATGACGCTCAAGGGCATCCAGCCCGGCCCTCAGGTCATGGCCAGCAACCCCGAGCTGTTCTGGGGCCTGATCGCATCGATGTGGATCGGCAACCTGATGCTCATCGTGCTGAACCTGCCGCTGATCGGCATCTGGATCAAGCTGCTGACGGTGCCCTACCGCTTCCTCTTTCCCGCCATCGTCGTCTTCTGCTGCATCGGCACCTACTCGCTGAACAACAACAGCTTCGACGTCTATATGACGGCCGGCTTCGCGCTGCTGGGCTATGTCTTCTACAAGCTGAGCTGTGAGCCTGCGCCGCTGCTGCTCGGTTTCATTCTCGGCCCCATGATGGAAGAGAACCTGCGCCGGGCCCTGCTGATCGCGCGCGGCGACTGGATGACCTTCCTGAATCGCCCGCTGTCGGCCGGCCTGTTAATCGCTGCAGCGATGCTGGTCGTCGTCGTCATGCTGCCGTCCATCAAGAGCAAGCGCGAAGCGGCGTTCCAGGAAGAGAACTGAGCCCGGCGGGCGGCGCGCCCGCGAAAGAACTCCGGCAAGGGCTTGTGCTTACGGGAAACCCTGTGCTACAGTAGCGGGCTTCGCTGATCGCAACGCAGCGCCTGCCGGAAGCGGCGACGAGTTGTGGTGTGGTTGGTGAAGGCGGGCTTTGCTCGTTGGGTGCTGGGTGGTTCTGAAAAA